>Ga0075717_164_pt1 | contig 2687 bp, 3 predicted proteins | sample RifGroB1_FD_67778 | JGI IMG/M metagenome (GOLD analysis project Ga0075717, IMG submission 67778) | Microgenomates (Woesebacteria) bacterium GW2011_GWB1_38_5 | reverse complement strand
TAGGGACAATTTCAAAAAGACCTGCCAGTATTGCAAGAGGCAAGGCATATGGAACATGGAGCAAAAGAAGTCCGAGATATGTGAAAGAGCCCACAAGAAGCATTAGAAATACCTCTGCCTTAGCCCATCCGCCGATCTTACTCTCAATCTTACTAATCAATAGTAGTATACTATCTGCTTTTTTATCTCCAAAAAAATTAGAGATCGCACCATCGAATTTTTCCCTTGCCAGAAGAAGATAAAAAGACAAAATAAGAATTGTGATGACGTTTATCACATTAGAAAATACCGATATCGTTGTCTTTGCTAACTGACTCGGCAACTGCCCCAATTGTATTAACATTTGCTCAAGAATCTGCTCTTTAAATGCAACAGGAAGTCCTATCCTGGCAATATATTCGGGGACATTCTTTACAAAACTCCCCGTTTCGGTAACCAAAGCTGGAGCCAAAACATAAACTGTAAATCCGACAACACCTAGAAATATTATATATGCGACAGAAGTCCCCAACACCCGCGACAAACCCCTTTTTTCTAATCTTGTAACAAAGGGGTTAAAAGAGGACATAATAACAAATGATATTAGGACTTGGAAAAGGATGTCTCTGATAAAATATAAAAACCACAACACAAACAGGAAAAAAACTGTAAATACGATAGTCTTGTGAGTTATTTCAACTTTTTTGACCATACTTCAATAAACAGAAAGTAATAAACAAAAAGCAACAAGCGATAATCAAATAACAGTGGACAAAACTTATCTCTTAATGCTTCCTCCTTCATAGTACCAACTTTCAACCAACTTTTCCACATCTTCAAAATAATCTTTTTTTGAAACATCAAACCAATTTATTCTTTTATCTTTTTTAAACCATACCATTTGACGTTTTGCGTATTTTTGCTCTGCTGCAATCCACCTTCTGATAAACTCATCTTTATCAATATTTCCTTTATATAAATCCTCGTATTGATGATATCCTGTTGATGACATTGATCCATATTTCCAATCAATACCCGTCTTCAGCAGTTTTTTTATTTCATCTTCAAACCCCATTTCCAATCTTTGCAGCACTCTTTTTTCTATTCTTTCATCTATTAATATTTTTTCTGCCTTTAGCGCCACCATCAAAAGCGAATCATAGTTCAATCCGTTATTACCATTATCAATTGCCGGATATTCATTTCGATTATCCTCTTTTTTGCTTGATACCTGATACTTGATACTTGATACCTTTTTCGCAATCTCTATCGCCCTTACCAATCTCCTTGAATTTTTTCTATCCGACTCGTTCAGTACACCTGCCTTTTGAGGATCGACTTTAACCAATATTTCATACAGTTCCGAAATACTTTTCCTGCTTAATTCCTTTCTTAATGATCCGTCCGGTTTAACCGAAATTGTATCAATTCCATCGATCAGCGCTTTTATGTATAACCCTGTTCCACCGATAATTATTGAAAGATTGTCTCTCTCCCAGATGTCAGCAGTTATTTTCCTTGCTGCATCAAAATATTGGGAAACGCTAAAATTTTCCGCGGGTTCTACTAAATCATAACACCAGATTCGTGTGGAGTTATTCGGAACATACAACATTCCTAACTTCGTTTTACGTATTACATATCTCGTATTACGTTCGGTTTTTCCGGTACCAATATCCAATTTTTTCTAAACCTGCCGTGAATCGGCTGATATTATTTCTCCCCCAAATTTTTTTGCCAAATCGATACCCAATAATGTTTTTCCGGTCGCTGTTTGTCCGCAGATGACCAACAATTTCTTTTTCATAACTTCAATTATACCTTTTTGGAGCCTAAAACTCTGGAGTGTCTATTTTGAAACTTGCTTTCTGAACCTCTCACCGGGTGAAAACTTGGGAATTCTATGACGTTTGATAGTCACTATTTTTTCAGTATTAGGGATCTTGACAGTCTTGCCTTCAACCCATCCGACCCTAAAAACACCAAAGCTTGACAAAACGATCCTTTTTTCTCCTTTAGACAAAGCTCTACCGATTTCATCAAGAAAAACATCAATTACCTCTCTGGTTGCTTTAGTGGTAAAATGGGCTTTTCTTGCAACTACCTCTACCAGCTGTCTTTTTGTCATTATGAGGAAAGAATAAATTAAAAAGCATTTAAAGTCAAGGCTGGGGAAGTATGTTGTATATTCCTAAATTATTTTGCGCTTGTTGTCTCCGAAATACGTAATTCCCGTATAACCGTAACTTTTATCTGACCCACATATTCCGCTTCTTTTTCAAGTTTCCTTGTTATATCGTGAGCCAATATTGTTAAACCATCATCGTCCACCTCATCGGGTTTAACAATTACTCTAACGTCTCTTCCTGCCTGAAAAGCATATGATGCTTCCACTCCGTCAAAGGATTTGGCGATTTCTTCAATTTTACTCATTCTTACAACATAATCCTCGTGCGGTTCATACCTTGCACCGGGACGGGACCCGGATATCGCATCCGCTATCCAAACAATTGCCGATTCAACCGTGGAAAAAGGTCTTTCCTCATGATGTTCGGCTACGCAGTTGATTACATCTTTGGGAAATCCGTATTTTTTTAGTGTTATTACTCCAACCTGCACATGTGTTCCTTCCTCATTCGTAACCACTTTTCCTATGTCGTGAAGCAGACAACCAAGACGAACTACATCAACATTTGCCCCGACTTGAT
>Ga0075717_159_pt1 | contig 4880 bp, 5 predicted proteins | sample RifGroB1_FD_67778 | JGI IMG/M metagenome (GOLD analysis project Ga0075717, IMG submission 67778) | Microgenomates (Woesebacteria) bacterium GW2011_GWB1_38_5 | reverse complement strand
TTTCAAATGCATATTGTACAAGGGCTAATTCCAACAAAGCCCCGTCTCTGTAAAGAAAATAGAACTGTGAACCTGCCACCTTTGCACCTGTCTCAAAATCCAAAATTCCAAGAGAGGTTCCCAGTTCAAGATGGTCTTTCGGTTCAAAATCAAATTTTCGAGGTTCACCACTTTGGTCTTCCGAAGCATTTTGCGAAGGAGACCATTTTCTCACCTCAATATTATCTTTTTCATTTTTTCCGATTGGAGCTTTATCGGAAGGAACATTGGGAATTTGGTTTAAATTTGAAAGTAATTCTTTTTCAAGTTTATCCAGTTCCGGTTCTTTCTTTTGAAGCTCTTCCTTTATTTTCTTTCCTTTCTCAATATCTTTAGACTTTGCTGCAACATTCCTTTCAGCTCTCAAATTCTCGATCTCTGCTTGAAGCTTCCGTTTGTCCTCATCAAGCTTTAGCAGTATGTCGACTATTGAAGCATCGAAGTTTTTTACGGAAACTCCTTTTTTTACTAAATCCACATTTTCGCGGATAAATTTCAGATCAAGCATAATTTAAAACCTCTGTCATTCCCGAGAAATCGGGGATCCATATAGTCAATATTTTTATAGATCCCTGCCTGCGCAGGAATGACTTAAGGAAAAATTTGAATTTATATTTATAAAACCACCACGTTTCGCCCGAAATAATAATTTACAAATTCAAGCTAAGTATAGCAAACAAGATATTAGTTATCTATATTCCGATAATCCGAAATGTTTTATGCAACTCCATGACCGTCATATACAACTTCTTCCAGAACAGTTCTATTTGCTACTTTTCCCTTCACGACAAGTAATGTTCCAATATTTATTTCTTCTTTGGGTTCATCTTTCTTGAGATCATTTATTCCCATATATTCATTCCAATATGCCAGTCCGTCTTTTATTTCTTTATTTGCCACAATAATCACCCCGCTTTCTAAATTAAACAAATGAAGGACGAAGAAGCTTTATATTAAAATGTGAAGCTTTATCGCGGTGCCACCTTTATTCTTCCGGTAATTACTCACCGAAACTCCGGATCCGGCAATCACCGGACCGCATACTCTGTAACGGGAGTTCCCGGCTCATCTTACTCCAAATAATGGTTTTCGAAGGCGACTCGGACGGGGGAACAAAGGCTAAACCAAAAGTTTAGCTCCGACCTGTAACGTCTCTAATAAATTGTTAATGAAGGTATTCTAAATAAAATTTTGTTTGGGGTCAACCTTTAAAATTCACTACCTGATCTTTACAACCCCAGATCTTTTGATATCGATTGCATTGCGGTAAGGGCAATTTGAATGAAATCGTTTAACGGAATTCCAAGCCTGTGCTGACATTCTTCTATCTGTTCCCTTTTTACTCCTGCAGCAAAACTCGGCGATTTCCATTTGCTAATAATCGAATCTAATGAAACAGATGCAAGTTTCTTGTCGGGTTTGACCAAAGCCACAGCTACAATTAAACCCGTCAGTTCATCACAACAGTATAAAGACCATTCCAGATTATTTTTCGGAGGGTTCTGACCTGTATGAGCATAATTATGAGAAAGTATTGCATCAAGAATCTCCTTCTTAATATCACCCCTCTGCTCCAGCCATTCAATCATTTTTAAAGTATGAAGTTCGGGAGTATTTTTGGTTTCCTCGTAATCTCCGTCGTGCAGAAGTCCTACTATTTCCCAGGTCTCCTCCATAGCTTTAGCGACGGAGGACACTTCACCTTTACTGAAATGCTTTGCTAACGCCTTCATCACAGCTCCAACGGCATAGCAATGTCTTCGCAGGTTCTGATTCTGCATTTTACTATGCAGCAGTTCCAATGCTTCCTTCTTATTCATATCCATGTACTTGAAGGGTTGTTCCTTTCAAGGCGTATATAGTCATTTATTATTTTTCCGGGCGGAGGGTTGGAAAAAGAATTACTTCTTTCAAAGAATGCTGATTTGTTAAAATCGAGACCAATCGATCTATTCCCATTCCCCATCCTGCTGTTGGAGGCATTCCATATTCCAGTGCTCTAATATAATCTTCATCCAGAACCATATGATCTTCTAATCCCTTTTTCCCTAAACGCTCCTCTTCCAACCATCTATCCTTTTGATCGACCGGATCGTTCAACTCATTGTAGGCTTTGATAATTTCATATCCTTTTACCAGTAGCTGAACCGACGATATATAATGCGGATTCTCTTCTTTCTTTTTTGCAAGCGCTATCATCGCAGACGGGTAATCAACCAGATATTGAGGCTGCACCAAACTTGGGCGAATATATTCCTTGTATAACTTGTCGCAGAGTGCCCCATATCCAACTACTCCCTTTAAATCAAATTTAAGTTTCCTACCATTGATCTCTTTCTTTAAAGCAACTTCTGTTCTGGTTGCGTCAATATCTATTCCGGTTTTTTCCAGTAAAAGATCTCTAAATTTCACTCTCGGCCAAGGAGGCGTAAAGTCCAAAAGGTCATCTTCGTGTTGCACTTTATAACTACCGGTCAACTTATTAATTATCGTTGATAACATTTCTTCCGTCAGGGTCATCAGATCTTCGTAGTTTGCATACGCCCAATAAAACTCCATCATCGTAAACTCAGGATTATGCGCTCTATCTATACCTTCGTTCCTAAAAACGTGTCCTATTTCGTAGACCTTCCTGTAACCCCCTACGATCAAGCGTTTCAAATATAACTCGTCAGAGATCCTGAGGTACAAATCCGTGTCAAGCGCGTTATGGTGCGTCGTAAAAGGTTGTGCGCTTGCACCACCGTATATAGGCTGAAGAATTGGCGTTTCCACTTCCCGAAACCCCTTACTATCCATAAACTTTCTTATTTCCGTAACTAACCCTGTTCTCAAATCAAAAATCTTTCGAGCCTCTTCGTTTAAAATCAAATCTACATATCTTTGCCTATATCTTTCCTCAACGTCTTTCAATCCAAACCATGTGGAAGGAAGAGGTCGGATAGACTTTGAAAGTAGCTGGAAGTCATTTACATCGATACTTATCTCTCCCGCTTTTGTTTTTGTCACAATCCCTTTGGCATACAATATATCGCCAACATCCAAAAGTTCGGTAATTTTATAAGAATCGGCAAGTTTGTCTTTCTGAAACCAAAGTTGGATCTTGCCCGTTTCGTCCTTCAGGTCAAAAAAAGCGACGTTTCCGTGTCCGCGAATGGACATAACACGACCCGCAACCATTACATCCTGTTCCAATTTCTCACGAGCATCAGCAATATCTTCAATCCCTTCTTTGGGTTTTGATGGATAAGGATTTATTCCGAGGGCAATAAGTTTTTTGATCTTTTCCAAACGGATATTCCTTATTTCTTCAAGTTTTTGTTCGCTCATTAAGAAGTAGTATATCGCAAAATTAAGAAGCTGTGTATTATTACTCTATCGAAATGATCTCGTAATGAAGTTTCCCTGCTGGGGCTTCCACTTCAACCCCATCGCCGATTTTCTTTCCCATTAAAGCTTGGCCTAAAGGAGAAGTGTGTGAGATCTTCTTTGCTACAGGATCAGCTTCCCATTCTCCAACTATTTCGAAAATATTTTCGTTTCCGTTAATGTGAAGTTTCACCTTTGTACCAACCCCCACGGTATCCTTATCCGCAGATGTATCTTTAATTATGACCGAATTTTTAATGACCTCCCGAAGTTCATCTATCCTTCCATCCAAGAATTCGAGTTCATCCTTGGCATTTTGATAATCACTGTTCTCGGAAAGATCTCCCTGCCCTCTTGCATTTGATAGTCTCTCGACTAAATTAGGACGTTTTTTTTCCAATAAATCAGAGAGCTCATTTTTCAAAGCTTCCACTCCTTGTTTGGTCAATTGTAATTTATTGTCTTTCATAATTTATAAAATAGTAACTTAAAAAAAATCCTCCAAACGTTCCATTTGAAGGTGAACAATGTTTACTTATATGACTGAAAACAGTATTTAATAATACTATTCGGGAAATTAGACGCAAGAGTTAATTTTTGGGCAGATATCATATCAATAAAAACAGTTACTTGGTCAATTAAAAAGATCGAACAGGAAGGAATTTTATGCTTAACTCACACAATTGTCAAGCCCCTTAGAAAAAATATACTTGTATTTCAGGAATGAGTATTTGATAATTTTCATATATAATTACCGGGTTATGAGAAAAAAAGCTGGTTTAATAATTAAGATATTATTTTTTTGCGGGCTTTTTCTGATTTCGGGAACAATAGCTTACTTTCTCAGGATCTACAAAAATATTGTAGTTACAACGCCGGGAACTAAACAGACAACTCCCGCTCCAACCCCGACCCCCGATCCACTCCGTATTAGGAATATTCTCTTACTGGGTTATGCTGGAGGAGATCACGACGGCGCCGCGTTAACTGATACGATCATCCTGGCTAGGATTTATCCAAAAGATAAAAAGATTGTACTTCTTTCCATTCCCAGAGACATTTGGGTACCCGTTCCTATATCAAAAGAAAGTACTCAGCATTTCAAGATAAATCACGCATTTGCAATCGGTATCGATGACAAAAAGTACCCGGATAAAGATGATAAATACAAAGGACTTTACGGAGCAGGAACACTTTCCAAAGAAATGATATCGATCGTGACAGGAATAATGCCGGAAAACTTTGCAGCAATAAATTTTAGTGGTTTTACATCTATAGTCGATTCATTCGGAGGTATCGAAGTAAACATCCCATTTTCATTTGAAGACAAATATTACCCTATAAAAGGCCTTGAAAATGATATTTGCGGCAAAAGTGAGGAAGAATTAGAGTCTCTTCACGCAACTATGTCAGGTCAACTTTTGGAAAAAGAATTTACTTGCCGATACGAAACACTAAACTTTCAAAAAGGA
>Ga0075717_153_pt1 | contig 5302 bp, 4 predicted proteins | sample RifGroB1_FD_67778 | JGI IMG/M metagenome (GOLD analysis project Ga0075717, IMG submission 67778) | Microgenomates (Woesebacteria) bacterium GW2011_GWB1_38_5 | reverse complement strand
CCTGTCGGAACATCATCCAGAAAAAGATGAAAAAAATCAAAAGTGGCAGCAGTATAAAAGCGAGGGGGCCGATGAACGCTGCAAAGCCGCTTTCTTCTCTCGGTTCAATATCCACCCGGGCAAGTTTATCCTGCTGCACACCGAGCTGAAGCAGGGTTTCCGACAAAGCCGACTGAGGCTCTTTCGTGGATTCATTGGTGCTCCCATCGGTGTAAGAAATAGTGAGTTTGTTTCCGGAAATAACAATTTTTTCCACTTGCTCTTCGTTAATGTTTTGGGCTACTTGCGAAAGCGAAATCCGCTCCACTTGAGTGAATGGATCTGAAAAAAGCGCGAACAGCGCCGAAACCGTGAGAAGAATCAAAACAACAAGGAAAAAGTTTTTTGAGAATTTTTTCACCCCGTTAGAGATAGGAAACGCTTCAGCCTATTTTTGAGGTAGCGTTTACCCATGCCAGATTTAAGATATTTTTCTCGCGACCTTGTATCTTGTTCATTGACGCAGGCTTCGTAGTAGATAAGTTGGTATGGACCCCGTTGATTTGTTGATCGAGATTTACCGGTATTGTGTTCGTTGAAGCGTTTCCGTAAATCGTTCGTGGAACCGGTATACCATTGGCCACTCTTTTTGCTCTTCAAGACGTATACGTAGAACATGCTACGAATCTCTAACGGGGTTCATCACTACTATTATATCAAAAATCGCCGAAGATTGAAGAAAAAAGGATGCCTTGCGCAGGCTGCGCAAGGCATTAGCTCTTCTCGTCAATCTTTGCCCCGCAGAAATCGATCTCTGCGAGGATTTCCTCCCGTTGCCCGGGAGTGAGATCCTCGAGCACGGTGTCGAGGTAGCTCTTCCTGATGGAGTTTTTCTCCTCGGGCGGAATGGAGATGAAGGCATATATTCTCGCTTCTTCCCACACGGGAAGCGGCTTCACGAAAGCGGTAAGGTCTGTGAGCTTTTGACCCCACTCTTGTCGCGCGTGGATCTCCAACTCCGTGGGGGTAACCTCGAAGACGGCCACGTGTTTCGCTTCGGCCTTCTCGTCTCTGACGAGGGTAAGGTATCGGTGTTCACGGCCGAAATGGGAGAACGATCGCCTCCATCCCCGTACTGTGACTCTCCACAGAATTTCCTTTTTGGGGAGATGCCGTTGCACCCCCCGCCTGCTCATATCGTCTCCGTACCCCAAAACGTAAATACGCATGTGCGTTCCTTCTTGATCAGGATAAGAGGACATTACCATATAGTTAGAGTTTGTCAATCTCCTTCCGGAGGTTTTTGATCTTTTCTCAAAAGCAAAGAAAGGTTTGTAATAAGTTGCCCGATTTCAGGATGTATAGAAAAAGAAGAGGTTGCGATGGAACGGGGGAATATAAGCCGAAAGAGAGTGGGAGCGTCTTGCGCGACTTTCGCGCCAAAGCGTGGAATAGAATCTGCCATAAGAAATTCCGAGTTGTTTTTCAGATCCCACAAAAAAGCGCCGGGCCTTTCATAGCGCAGGCCGAGATTTTCAGACGCGAGAGAATATACGCCGGCTGGCAAGTTAAGTTTCATTTCATAAATTCCCTTCGGGGTAAGGGAGATGTGGGAAAAGAGAATTCTTTCCTTGAGGCCGCTATTGACCATTTGAAAGTCAAAGTTTTCTTTGATGCCCAATTGCGCCATCAGATGAAAGAATTCTATGGGCGGGACTTTATTGATGCTGGTTGTCATCAAGGAATACATAGGCAGGGCTGCTGTAAAGCGCGGGTTGCACTCTATCGGATAAACCTTCCCCGATCCAATATCCGTAATAAGATCCAATCCAAAGATACCTTTATAACTCAAATTCTTGTAAATATATTCGCCAAATGATCTTGCCATACATTTGGCTTGTTCGTTTAATTCTCCTGAATAATTACCGAAGGAGAAATCGTGACCTGAAAAAAGACCGGAGCCGTCGCTCATTAAACGCACTTCGGGAATATCGAGTATTTGTGTTTGGATATATCCAGTGACAACGCCAAACTTTGTGGCGCACGCGGAAATACTCGTCGGAGTGCCTTCCATAAACCTTGTCACATTTACTTTATTTATGGATAGAAGTTTTTCCCTTTTTATATCGAACTTATTCTTAAAATTCTTAAAGTCCTCCTCTGAGTTGATAAAGGCTGTACCCGTCCCCCCTCCGGATGTCATCTCGGCTATCTGAAAAACTAATTTATTTCCATACTTTTCAACCATTTCTCCGTATTTATTTTTATCAAGATCGTCATACAGAATCGTTTCTCCTGTAATTGCTTCGATACCGGCTTTTTTCAAAAGCTGTCTGAATTCGTACTTATTCTCGATTTTGTATTTTACCGAAGAAGAATTTCCTATCACTTTCCAACCCATCTCATAAGAGATCGCTTCAACACCTTTTGTCGGTTTGTAGATAAGCAAATGCGGATCTTTTTTACTTTTTATATATTCCTGTACTTTCGGGTGAACCAATAACTCCTGCGCATTCATCTTGGAAATCGAGGTTCCGGGATCCTCTTTCTCAACGCAAAATACTTCTATATCGCGGGCGATTATATCCGTTTCGCCCCGGTATTTAAAACAAACGATAGAATATTCAGGGCAAAAATCCGCCAATATTATGCGCGAAAACGCATTCGGTGCAATACCGATTATCGGAGGCAGATCCTTCGTAATTTTTAAGACTTCTTCCTTGTCCATAATTTTTTATACCAATCAAATTTTTCTACTTCTGCTTCATCTGCTTTAACCAAAAAACCGCTCAGGTCCCTTCTTCCAATGATCATCTGGACTCTCATATCTCCCCTTTTTGCCAAACTGGCGACGGTTTTTATCCTTTTTCCTGACAGATAAAACACCACATTAATCATTTTCCGCATTCCTTTACCCATTTGGTTTTTTACCTTCTTTTGGGCAATGATATTTTCGGGATAAGTAAGCCCCAACCTTTCGGCGAATTCAATATCTATTGAGGTTCTCCATGCTCCGGTGTCTACTTTTACCGGTATCTCAACTTTCTTCTTACCGACCGAGACGACCTTAACAAGTTCCCAAACATTTACCGTCTTTATTCCTTCCTCCTGTGTAACTTGATATGCGAATTTTTCGGTAAAAATGGCTCTTGCTATCCTGACGCCGTGTTCGGCATTGATCACTTCAAGGTCATCTATCTTATCCAAACGCTTCCGTAAACCTGTCTTGTTCGCAAGCTGGATCTGAAGACCCGGCTGGGCATTGATCTCGATCACCATTGGTCCTTTTTCCGGATGCATAACAACATCAACGCCGATATAATTAAGTTCTGATGCAATTTGCGCATTTACGGCGGTCATAAGAACCGTGTTCCAGTGAGGTATCTTTATACCGTGAAGTTTCTTATTTGAACCCGGTTTTTTCCCGATATAGTCCTGATGCCAAACTGCGCGTGTTGTGATCCCTGTCCCGATATCTATACCAACCCCCACTGCCCCCTGATGAAGATTTGCCCTTCCTTTTGATTCTTTGGTCGGAAGCCTGAGCATCGCCATCACCGGAACCTTTTTAAAAACGATGACTCTTATATCGGGGGTTCCGCGGTATGCCAATTTTCTGAATATCTTGTGGCGTCCGACATAGTCCTGAACAAAAGCGACATCGGGTTCGCTTCCCATACTGTAAGCCCCTTCCAATATATCCAAAACATGCAATTTAAGATCGTCGGCGGTAATCCTCTCCCTTTGTGTTGTTATCCATGCAGATCTTTCCTTGACCAATTTTGTCTTGCCGTTCTTTTTTTGAATATTTGCCAAGGCTCTTTTTTTTATGACAATTATCCCTTCCCCCCCAAGACCACGGCTTGGTTTCAGGGCAAAGGCGTCAGGTAGTTTTTCCCAATTATAAGAGAACACATCGGATGCTTTTTTAAACCTTTTTATTACTTTTGGTGTCGGCACACCTGTCTTTTTCAAAACCCTCCAGGTTTGGATTTTTGAATCGGCAACCTTCTTACCTGCCCTTGAATTAAAACGGTAGGAATAAAGCTGTGTCCGCGCATTAAGACCGAGAATGTTGGTTAGCTTCATATTTTATTTAAAAGATTTACGCGGATTTATAACAGATTACCAAAAACACATCTCTGTGGTTATCCCCCTACAATCCGTGTGAATCATTTGTTGCGTATCAGTTTTCGGAACCTCCAAAGTTCCATGACCCGCAAGCCCGTGTATCTTCCCAAAATTATATCGGCCGTAAGGGTCAGAAGAAGGAAGGTTTCGGGATGCAGAAGCGCATATTCCTGTATGGGCTTATATGTCAAAAATAGGAACGAAATGGTTGATAATATGATCGTCTCGCTAGTCAGTTTAAGCGCCGTTTTTACGCTCTTTCCAAGCTGTATCCTGATAAAGTCTTCCGTCAGAAGAGCAACGATCAAAACCGCAAAGATGGATACATTTGTAAGACCTGGAAATTTTATGATCGGAGTAGTAAATAACGCTCCAAGAACCCCTACCGACACCATCCAAAGTATGAGTGCCATCCTCGGCAAATATTGAAGTTTTATCTTCAATTTTCTTAAAAATATTCTTGTTGCTGTTGAGACGGAAACAATAAGCACAAAAAGAGATATTCCAACCACCGGTCCTGTTGCCACAAAGACCACAGCAAGCGATGCCGGAAGAAAGATCCCGAAGCCGCGAAGACCAATAAGCTGGCGCGAAGCGGAAATGACCATGGCAATAAACGGCAACAGAAGCAGTAAAACTATGGTGTTTGGAGGAACGCCTGCATCAACCGCCTGCCTTATGGCATATTTAAAATAATTAGTTGGATTTATATCTCCAATTTGCTGGTCATTCAGGATCTTCCTTAGCGGTTCAACTACAGTCTCTGTTTTTTGGGTCAGGTCGGGTCTTTCAACTACTTCAGGAGTTGGCGTTAAAGCCAACTCTCCCGACACTGTTGCTGAAGTTATCTCCTCTATTGGTAAAGGTACTGATGTAGGAGAGGTCAACGGACGAACTTGCGCATACGTCCCCCCTGCAAACGACAGAAGGAAAAAAACCACAATAAACACTATAAATAGTTTCTTCATATTGGAAATCGGCAAAAGAATAACTTGTATATTATACTAGATATGAATATTTTTAGCCATGACAATCTCCCAACCCTCCGCTTCTTTTCAAATCGACTTTAACTTCAAAATACCTAGAATATTTTTCTGATGGGGACAAAATCCGCACCAACTCTAACACCTTTTATCTTCGACAATCTTAAGCTCTATCAGGCAAAGAATTAATGAATCTATCCATTCCATAG
>Ga0075717_148_pt1 | contig 5786 bp, 7 predicted proteins | sample RifGroB1_FD_67778 | JGI IMG/M metagenome (GOLD analysis project Ga0075717, IMG submission 67778) | Microgenomates (Woesebacteria) bacterium GW2011_GWB1_38_5 | reverse complement strand
CATTCATCTAAACACGTTAACGCAATCAAACAATGGAGAGACGCAAGCAATTTGGATCTAAACGCAGAACTTGGTCTATGGTCTGACGTTGAATATCCGTATCAATCAATGACAACAGCACAATATTGGGCGACGCCATACGCGGGTCACGGAAATGTCGTTGACTTTCATTATCTACTAGAAACAAACGGAATCAATGCGGGTCTTTATAGTGCAGATGGCGTTTACAACGAGATTATGAAGAATGCTTCTGTTGCCGATCATGACTATCTTGCAAAGTTTCGCATGTGGCCTGCAAATTATCCCTATATTTACATTCCAGGGGTAAGCAAACCGAGAATGTTTGGTCGCTGGAATACGTGGACATTTTGGCAGTATAGTGCGGATAAGATAGAGATTCCTGGATTGTTAGGTGGAAATGATTTGAATAAGTTTATAATGTTATCAAACACTTCTGCAGGAAAAATATATGATGTCGGCAAGTATACTTCAAAAACTGCCAAGAACATTTCCTTTTTTGTTCCTTTTACAAAATACTGAAGCCCACTTTCCCCCTGAATAAGTTTTACTTCATCAATAAGATCAAGACCCAGTTCTCCTGCTTTATTGACGATGGCTTCATGACTTGTTAAAAGTTCTTTATCACCGGAAGTTAGCTTAACCACTAAATTTCCGGACTGCGAACTAACTTCTATAGGAAGTTCCGTCTGAAGGGAGGATGAAGTAGTGGGTTTGATGATCCCATCTGTAGGTTTTGGAGAGGGGGATATACTCTTTTGAGTTGTTGTATTGACCGGAGTTTTAGTAACAGTTTTACTCGGGTAGACATACTCCTTAACAGGTGAAGGTCTTTCTGTCTTTTCTACAACATCGGTCTTTAGAAGCTGACCTGTTAGGTCATAAACTTTTGTTTCTATTATTATCTTACCATCCTGAATCGTTTTCGTTACAATATAGGTTCTATCTTCCTTAGTAAAGGTATTTGTATAGGTTTCTGCAAATACATCTCCAAACCCCGCAATAAAAATAAATTGGAAGAGAAAAAGCAAAAAGATAGTTATCCTCATACGTGTGTTAATCAGTGTAAAGTTTATTATGTAAAAAATCAATAGCGCGTGGTTTTAAGACAAATTCCCCGGATTCAGGCGTCCAAGTCCAACTTGTGCTCCGGAATACTTGAGTTTAAAGAATTTCCCACTTCAAACATTTATTGTTTTACCAATTTAATCAGTGTGTATAATCAATTAATATTGATTAATATATATTTTAAGATATGAAAACAATCATCAATACCATAAAACATATTATTCTTCTACCTTATACAATTTTAAATGCGATCGAGTCAAAATTTGTAAAAAGGAAAAACGATGAACAGGAAAGCCCTGTTTTAAATGAAACGATAACCCCAAAATATTTTGTGTCGATGATCATATGGGCAATCGTTGGCTTTTTGATATTCAGAGATGAAATTACTCACAATAGGATCGTACACGCGTGCCCGTCCAAATTAGGTGCGAGGTGTTACAATCTCAAAGCGGATTATGAATCAATTTGCGATAAGGGAAATGATTGTATTTATTACTACACAAAAATCTATATCCCCAACGAGAAGCCTATTGAGTTCGGTTATTGTAATGATACGAAGACAAACATTCAAACTTGCTATACCAAAGATAGTTTTGAAGCTTGGAATTTGGAATATAGAGGGAAAAAAGTTCTAAGCGAATAGGATCTTATACTGTTTCCAATTACCTGAATTTCTTCTTATTTACTCACAAGTCAAACACATTTGATGTGTTATAAATGGAATTTTTTCTAGTCTTAAGAGGGGTTGAAAGAAAAGGTCTTAATAAAATTAATATTACTCTTCAATTTGAGGTATATCTTCTATAAGACCCTGCAAATTCATATTCTCTAGCTGATCCTGAGCCTTCTGAATCTCTGCATTCATATCCATAAAGGAAACATCAGAAGGTGGAGTCAGATCCGCATCGGAAATTGCAGCGGGTGAGCATTTATAATCAAATCTTGCCTCCCAATCAACATTTTGGCTAACCTGAACATTTTCGGCATCAATATTTGTTTCTTGTGTTTCTTCGATCAATATTTTACTTCCCTGCCTTGTTTCCTCATCCCAGCTATAGATATATTCCCCATCGCTTACAGCTCCCATTTTTTTCGATCCCAATTCAGGTGATTCCATTACCGTAACCTGCTTGAATTTTTCTCCTTTTATCCACATTTCGACGCTGGTGCTCACTGCCCCGTCGGAGTAGGTCATCTCACACTTCTGAGGAATATTTTTTGCTATCAATTCCTTCAAAGACATCTGTGATGACGGTTCTTCTGCTGTCCTCTGAAGATCCCCGGAGATTTTCGTATTGGATGTTTTGCTTTTTTCCGAGAAAAGGTATATCGCCAAAATCAAAACCGCAAAAACTGCAACAGATACAACAATCAGTATTTTCTTATTTTTCATCTTCCTGCAAAGTATAACATATAAACCTGAAAATAAATGGCGGTAATTGGGTTTTTCTAACATCATATAAATACATTATTATTACAATTTTTGTTTCGACAAACTGATATTGCAGGAATATAATCAGATCTGTAAACAATCTATGACACTCTCAAAATCCGACTACATGCTTTTTTTGAAACATCCTGCTTGGCTTTGGTTGAAAAAGAAAGATTCATCTAAACTACCCGAAACGGATGAGAACACCCAAACAATTTTTGATGCTGGTCACATTTTTGAAAGCTACGCCGAAAAATTATTCCCTGAAGCTGTGCGTCTCGGTTTCAATAGTTATGACGAATATCTGTCACTGACGGATAGAACAAGAAAATCCATTGAAAATGGGACTAAGACCGTTATACAGGGCAGGTTTGAAGCAGGCGGAATAACCTGCATAGTTGACGTTTTGGATAGAGTCGCGGATGATATATTCGACCTTATTGAAATTAAGTCAGCTACTAAAGCGAAACCCGAACATGAATATGATCTTGCCTTCCAATTGACCGTTTTGGAAAAAGCCGGGATCAAGGTGAGAAATGCTGCAATCATTCATGCGAATAGCGAATACGTACGATACGGAGAAATCGAACCGGAAAAATTAACGGTGAAAACAGATGTTTCCGGCGCAGTCCAAACCCTTACCAATGTCACGCGAGAACTGATCGATTCGGCTTTAAAAATACTTGGAAAAAGCAGTATTCCCGACATCTCTCCCCGATATGTAAACCAAGCGGGTATTTCCGGTGTCAGCTGGTTTTCCGAGTGGATGGATATCTATAAAAGTCTCGTGTCTGATCTAAACCCATACAGCATATATTATTTGAGCTATCCAACTTCCGAACAGATCGGAAAACTGGAAGATGAGAATATCTATTTAATTCGTGATATTCCGGAAAAATTTACGCTTCGCCCAAGGCAGTCGGCGCAAATTCAAACCACCAAAAAAAATGAAAGAATTATCGTTAAAGAAAAGATCCAAATGTTTTTGGACACTTTTGTGTACCCCATTTATTTTCTCGACTATGAAACTTTTTCTGATGTAATTCCAAGATTTGACGGCTGTAAGCCTTACGGCGATTATCCTTTTCAATATTCGCTTCACATCCTTGATTCTAAAGGAACCGAAGTAGTACATAAGGAATATCTTCACAGCGAAAATTCAAATCCCATGCCCAACCTTTTAAAAAAATTAAGGCGAGATGTTGGTAATACCGGAACCATCCTTTCATGGAATATGAGCTACGAAAAAGGTTGTCACGCGAGGATGGCCGATCTTTATCCTGAAAATAAAGCTTATTTGGACAACCTTAACGAACGCATGAACGATCTAATGACCCCATTTTCAGAAATGTGGTTTGTCGATAAGGATTTTTTCGGCAGTGCTTCCATAAAAAGTGTCCTTCCGGTTCTGGTTCCCGATCTTAGCTATAAAGAACTTGAAGTCTCCGACGGTATGCTCGCCAGGAGAACCTTTACACAAACCGTTTTTGAAGGGAAAAATACGGAGCAAAGGGAAAAAATATTAACCGACCTTAAAAAATACTGTTTTTTGGATACTTTTGCTATGGTAAAAATACTGGAAAAACTAAAAGAATGTTGTAATTAAGGCGGTGATATAAATGACAGAACCAACAAACCAAAAAAATCAACCTGTCCAGATAAGTGTTAATTTGGACACAACCCCTGTTCTGTACACGGACAATGTCAATATGACAGTAAACCCCAACGGAGTGGTTCTTGATATTATGCAGAGACTCGGACCGACAAATCAGGTCAGGATAGTATCAAGAATAGGAATGAGCCGCGAGCATGCAAAAAAATTTCTGGATAAATTGGGAAAGTTGCTGCTTAAATCAGAGGGTGTCGTCGTTACAGGTGAAAAGATCATAAACTGAAACCTCTCTGCAGACAAAAATAATGCATTGCTTAGTTGACCAAGTAGTACGTTGCAAACTATTGGCATATATGTTGCAAGTATCAATGAAAATTAATATTAAGGTTAAAACCAATAGAAATGAAAGTAGAGTGATCAAAAAAGATTTTGCAGAGTACGAAGTATGGGTTAAATCTCCTCCGCTAAAGGGATTGGCAAATAAAGAACTTATAAATACTCTTTCGAATTACTTTAATGTAAAACCATACAATCTGAGAATTGTAAAAGGTCTCACATCTTCGATCAAAATCGTGGAATTAACCAAGTAGAGATAAAACATACTTATCAAACATCTTATTGATATTTGTTAGTAAGGTTATTTATGGTTTTCATTTACAGTGTACAATTGCTTGATAAACAACTATGGCAAAATTTAATGACATTAATTTGAAATTCTGGAAGAAATCAGAAGTATGGACAGACAGTCTTTGGATAATTCCGGAAAGAGATAAAACTGGAAAACACAGCGGATTCTACCACGGAAATTTTGTTCCGCAGATTCCGCATCAGCTTATCTTAAGATATACAAAAAAAGACGAGGTGGTTTTTGATCCGTTTTTGGGAAGCGGAACAACAGCCTACGAAGCCGAAAGCCTAAATCGAAATTTCATAGGAATCGATATTCAAAAAAAACTTGTCGGTTATGTCAAAAAAAACATCAGCGCAAAAGAAAACTTTTCTAAATTGATCGTTGGCGACAGTACAAAAATTGCAACTTTTGATAAAGTTCAAAAAAACCTGAAAGACCAAGCAGTTAAAAAAGTTCAATTCGTCATACTGCACCCGCCATATGCCGATATAATTAAATTCAGTAAATTAAAAGGTGATCTGTCAAATACTAGGTCACTGGAAGAATTTTTGGAAAAATTTTCGTTTGTCCTGAAAAATTGTATAGAGATACTGGACGATGGAAGATATCTGGCGATTGTGGTCGGTGACAAATATACTGCCGGAAAATGGATACCATTGGGATTTCATTGCATGAACGCAGGCGGAAAATTAGGGTTGATATTAAAAGGTATTATAATCAAGAACATATCCGGAAATCGGGCAAAACAAAACAAAGAAGCCATTTGGCGCTACAGGGCACTAAGCAGTGATTATTACATTTTTAAGCACGAATATATTTTTATATTCAAAAAAAACGATGGAAAACATTAAAGCAAAATTAACCGAGGATCCAGCAATAAATACTTACTAACCAAAAACCAGATGAATAATTATTAAATCTATCCCTGAAAAATTTACCTCTCCCCGCCCCATTTGGACTGATATGGTATAATTAACCTACTATTAATACAAAATCCTCTATTAACGATTTGGTTGAATCTTTTT
>Ga0075717_160_pt1 | contig 5917 bp, 6 predicted proteins | sample RifGroB1_FD_67778 | JGI IMG/M metagenome (GOLD analysis project Ga0075717, IMG submission 67778) | Microgenomates (Woesebacteria) bacterium GW2011_GWB1_38_5 | reverse complement strand
TAAAACGTATGACTTGTCGAATCAGGGTATCTGAACGCTCCGGTATCACCAACTATTGCCGCCATCAGACAATCGGCCGTATCCTTATTGATACCAATATTCCAATCCTCAAATAAATCGAACAAAAGTTCCCCCACCGAAGTTTTCTTTTCATCAACAATATTAATATTTCCGAAACGCGTATTGGTTTTGTGGTGATCGATGACAATGGTGTTTATCGGAAATTGAACTATATTTTTGTCTCCAACCGCACGATCAAAAGTTGAGGTGTCCGGAGAAATAAACAGGTCATAATCGGTCCAATTAAAGTTCTTAAAATCGACACCTTTTTGTATATTGTCATAACCTGAAAGATAATTCACCGACTCATACAACTCCGAACCGGTACATACAACATCTGCACTTATTCCCATTTTTTGAAGAACGGAATAAATAGCCAAAGCCGATCCAATTGAATCGGGGTCGGGGTCTATATGGCAATTGATCAATATTCTTTTTGCTTGTTTTATTTCTTCTAAAATTGCTTTTGATTCTTCGTAATTCATATTTGAATACTATATACACCTTGTAAAGGTGGCACCTTTCAAGGTGTGACATGAGCAAGCTTGAAAATTGTAACACCGCCTCTGCCCCATTTACCAACCACCTTGCTCCAGCCAAAATTGGCAACTTCCGCCTTAGGTGAATTTACAGGATCGCAATTCTCTTCCGGAAGTTCGCAGACAACATATAAATATTCTCCCATAGTTTCTTCAAGCCGAAGCGCATCAATATCGGTAACATTTGCCCCATCCTTCTCTAAAAAATATTGGTACCCGTCTTCATAATTTTGAACTGCTACCACCGCAAGGTTGAACTTTGAGCTGCCTGCATCTTCGCGAATCACTTTTGCAACATCTGCCGCCCTTGCCATCTGAAAATTCGGTTGTCCCCTTAATGGAGAATAAACAACATAAGAACCTATTAAGACAACGATCCAAGCGGTAATAATAATTTTTAATCCGTCAAAATGACTGTTCATTATTTTTTGATAAATTGCACCAATTAATAAAAATATTGCAGGATATATAAATCCGAAATAATGATCATAAACATGCTGTTTATAAAGCCCTAGTCCGATAAGTCCCGAACCGATCCAGACAATTAACAAAAGCGCACCCTTATCAAAATATAATTTCTCATCGGAAGTAAATAGGATCCTTTTAAGCTTTGTTAACATAAGCACCATATAAGTAACAACCGCAAAGACAATTATGTTTATCGATATCTTCCCCGCTAAAATATTTTGCGCGGCAACAAGCCGGTGAACAACACTATCGCGGAATATCGGATATATATTGGGTAGGGATTTCCATGGTTTTACCGAAACCGTTGTTTCTCTTTGAGTAAAAAAGGTCTTTATATTATTAAAATTCATGAAATTGTGACGAAGGTCGAAAATTAGAAGTGGACTCATTAATACCGCAAATACAATTGTCCCAATAAGCAAATTTTTTATATAACTTTTTTTCAAATAATTCCCCGGATAATTTCTAATTTCTAAATCCGAATTTCTAAATAAACCCCAATGTTTCAAAGACCAAAAAAACAAAATTACCGGGAGAAGTAAAAGTCCTAAGTAGTGAGACTGTAATACAAATGCAAAGGAAACTCCCATAACAACAAACCAGCTAAATTTTTCCTCCCCCCACACTTTCCATAAGGAAAATATGGTGAGAAGTGCAAAAAAGGGCATAATGTTCGGATTCCAGCTCGATCGGTTATATATAATTACCACCGGCGCTAGTGCATATAACAAGGATGAAACCATTCCCGCTCCTTTACCAAACCATAATCTCGCTATGTACCAAATAAGATATATTGTTGCCACTCCGAATAAAGCGACCATCACGGAAGGTCCCACAGGCGAAAAGTTGGCAAATAGCAGGAAGGGTGCGCTTAAATAATAATAAAGAGGGCCCAAATACATATTTCCGATCGAAGTCCCCGGTCCGATCAAAACGGGATCAAAATTTACAAGAAGACGTCTGACAATTATTGCATCCCTGCCTTCATCTCCCAAAAAGGTCATGTATCCACCGATCTTATAAAGTCTAAGTATTGCTCCAACAGCCAAGATCAGAAGCAGTAAGTAGAACTCACCTTTATTTTTTCTGATCCACTTTTTGATCTTACTTATCATCGCAGTTGATACCAAAGTTTCAGAAGATCTCTGACACTCTTCAAAATTACCTTAATATCGGCACCTGTTTGATGTCCATAAACCCTCGGTAAATGTTTAATTCTGATCTCGGAAAACTTAAAACCCGCCCTTTGCGCCTTTGTTAGAAATTCTATTTGAGTAACTTTTTCCTCCCCGATCAGAGGTTGAACTTTATCATACACTTGTTTTCTTATCAGTTTAAAACCGCAGGAATAATCCGTAACTTTCAGACCCAGCAAAATTCGCGGAAGGATCTTTGACCAAACAAGGGTGAATAATTTTCTGATCATAGGATCCGCACGCTGACTTCTTATTCCTAACACAAGATCGGCACCTGTTGCTTTTTGTTTTTCTATAAATTTTATTATTTCTGAATAGTCAAATTGTCCGTCCGAATCGGCAAATGCTACCCATTCGAATTTTGAGGCTTCAAAACCCGACTTCAAAGCTCCGCCGTATCCCCTGTTGGGTTTATGATGAACTACCCTAACCTTGTCTTTATATTTTTTATGAAGCTCGTCGGCAATACTTCCTGTCTTGTCTTTGGACCCGTCGTCAATGATGATAACCTCATATCGTTGGGATATTCTTTCCAGAACACTTTTGACATCCTTTACCGACTTCTCAATATTTTTTTCTTCATTGTATGCGGGAAGAAAGAACGATATTTCTCTGATTATTTTTTTCATATGCGTTTGGTCACTTCTATCTTGAAGTCTAACATAATCCTAAAACCATAATCCACCTGTCTGACCGCCTTTTAACTGCCGTGACAACTGAAGACATAAATCTGACCAGATCTAGGCAAACTTTTTTTGCCTTTTTTTGATAAGCTTCAGATCGACCAAACTCCTTCGAAGAAGGTATGTTCCCTGCAGTCTTTCCTCGGGCGTGACACCCTTAGCGATCAATTCCTGAGCTTTCTTTCTTGCTTCATCGACCTCCATCTCCGATAGTTCGTCGGACGATCTTGCATCCTCTATAAGAAGAGAGGCATCATTATTGTCAACAAAAAAAAGTCCTTTCCCGATCGTATATATGTCGCTTCCGCCGCCGCTTTTTTTGATCGTAACTTCTCCGAAAGTCAAAGGTGTTACAACAGGCATATGTCTTGGAAGAACGGCAATATCGCCGGAAGTAGAAGGAAGCGTTACTTCCTCCACATCACCGTCAAATATTTTCTTTAATGGAGACAGAACCTGTAAATGAAAACTCATGATAAACTTCCACAGGCCCTAAGCCCGTGGTATTTTGTCGACAAGATTGGATTCTTTCTTCATCCACGGACTAAAGTCCGTGGTTTTCGAAAAACAATTCAATAAATCTTAAAATAAACCACAAATCTTCAAGTTTGTGGAAAATATTATTTTTTCCCTGCTACTTCTTCGATCGGTCCAATCATATAAAAATCGGTTTCGTTGAACTTATCCATTGTTCCATCCAATATATCCGAAAATCCGCTGACCGTTTCCTCAATAGGAACATATTTACCGGCTCTACCGGTAAACGCTTCTGCTACCGACATCGGCTGTGTTAAAAATCTCTGGATCTTTCTTGCCCTTGAAACCAGCAATCTATCTTCATCCGAAAGTTCTTCAACACCAAGAATAGCGATAATATCCTGCAGTTCTTTATATCTCTGAAGAACTCTTTGAACTTCCCGTGCTACTTTATAATGTTTTTCGCCAACTATCGCAGGATCCATAACAGACGATGATGAAGACAGCGGATCTACTGCCGGATAAAGTCCCTGCTCTGAAAGAGACCTCTCAAGAGCAACTGTCGAATCAAGATGTCCGAATGTTGCAACGGGAGCGGGGTCAGTGTAATCGTCCGCAGGAACATAAACCGCCTGAACTGAGGTGATAGAACCCTTATAGGTCGAGGCTATTCTTTCCTGAAGTTCAGCCATCTCCGTTGCCAGTGTCGGTTGATATCCCACAGCCGACGGGATCCTTCCCATAAGCGCCGATACCTCGCTTCCCGCCTGAGCAAACCGGAATATATTATCAATAAACAAAAGAACATCCTGATGTTTCTTGTCCCTGAAATATTCTGCCATTGTTAATGCGGTAAGTGCCACACGAAGCCTGTTCGAAGGCGGTTCATTCATCTGTCCGTAAACCATCACCGCTTTTTCCAAAACTTTTGAGGATTTCATTTCATTCCAAAGATCATTACCTTCGCGCGACCTTTCTCCGACACCGGCGAAAACTGAATATCCTCCGTTTGATCTTCCAAAAGAGGAGCGCTTCTATAAATCGGCCAAACCTCCCCGCCAGTGATCTTTTTTCCTTCATCAACTGTCTCACCAAGTACATTAAATATCCTTCCCAGAGTTTTTTCGCCAACAGGAACCGATACCGGTTTCTCTGTATCGATCACAGTCAAACCCCTTGAAAGTCCCTCGGTCGGTCCAAAAACCAAAGCACGGACGGATCCGTCTTGCGAGTGCTGCTGCACTTCCGCAACAAGATCCCCATCATCACCCTTAATAATGATCGCCGACTTGATCGCAGGCAGTACTTCAAATTTTACATCTACTACCGACCCGATTATTTGTGTAAGTATTCCTTTATTCATTTTGTTAACGAGGCAGATGCCGTTACTATATCCGATATCTCTGTCGTGATTGCCTGTTGCCTTATCTTGTTATATTGCAAATTCAAATTGTAAGACAAATTATCGGCATTGTCGGTCGCATTTTTCATCGCAACCATTCTGGCGCTGTGTTCCGATGCTTCGGATTCAAAGATTACATCTCTGACCTGAGTTTCAAGATAGAACGGAATGACCATATTCAAAAGTTCCGTTTCATCCGGTTCGTAAGTATATTTTGACCCGTTTTTAATATTCTTTTCTTCTTCAAAACCTGCCTTTTTGTTCCCGACTAAAGGCAATATCTGTTTTACTTTGGCTTCCTGATTCAAAGCAGATACAAAATCACTGTAAACGATATAGACACTGTCAATTCTTTTTTCCAAAAACTCGTCCATCGCGGATCTTGTTATATAAGTAACAGCCGACTCCTTCGGTTTTGCATCGGAAAAATCCGCCAAAAGTTCTCCGTGTTCCAATGAAAAAAATCTACCCTTCTTGCCGACTGTAATAAAATAATTCGTACCATCTTTAAAATTTTCAAGAAAGCTTGAAATATGTCTTAACAAATTTGAATTCAGGCTTCCGCAAAGACCCCTATCGGAAGTGACTATGATAAACAAACGGTTGCCTGTAATTTTATCCTTTCTGAGAAGCGGTATCTCTTTTTCCGATACTTTCGAGTCTAGTCTTTGCATGAGTTCAAAGATCCTGTCCGCAAACGGTTTGGATGCTAAAGCTTTTTCCTGAGCTTTTTGGACCTTTGATGCCGCCACCATCTCCAATGCTTTTGATATTTTTTTGATATTTTTAACCGAAGATAGTCTTTTCTTTATCGCCTTTTGATTAGCCATATTTAATTCTTTTCTATAACAATATCTTTTTTGAATTCCGTCAACAAATCCATAAGTTCCTTTTCCGCACTTTCTTCAAACACCTTCTTCTCCTTTATATCTTTTAGTATTTTTGAGTGTTTTTCTCTTATAAATTTAATAAACTGGGTTTCCACCGTTTTCACTTCTTCAACAGGAACATCATCAAGTCCTCCTGAAGTGGCCAGATAGACATTAACAACCTCTTCTTCTACCGGCATAGGTTCATATTGCGGTTGTTTTA
>Ga0075717_132_pt1 | contig 7214 bp, 8 predicted proteins | sample RifGroB1_FD_67778 | JGI IMG/M metagenome (GOLD analysis project Ga0075717, IMG submission 67778) | Microgenomates (Woesebacteria) bacterium GW2011_GWB1_38_5 | reverse complement strand
TATGACGGAATGATATTTTAATTTCAGGAAAAAAAGCGGGGGTATATATAATTAATAAAATATAATATCTAATCGAGAGCATATCACTCCAGGAGTGAAAGATTCTCACACTCCTGGAGTGTGAACAGTACTTAGTTACTCAATAACTGGTTTGGGGAAATGTCCGCTAAACCTTCCTCTCCCCATATACGGCATGAGTTTTTTATGATCAATGCCGTTTTCAGTAAAAAAGATTTCCATCTCTTCCCTCCTGTCTTCTCTTTGAGCTGATCTCTCCGCTTGCCAATCGTTCATTTCTTCAATCAACAATCTTTTCTGTTCTTCGGTTATTATCCCATCGGAAACCGCATCAGAAAGCCGTTCTTCCTGTGTTTTCTTTCGATCTTCCCACATCTGCAGTCTATCCTGCTCAAACACTTCATTGACATCTTCTTCTTCAAGTCCAAATTTTTGAGCGATTTTAGAAACAATTCTTGGGTAAGTCGTGTCATCAGCTAAGGCGCTTGTTGTTCCATAGATGGAAGCAATGAGAACAAGAGTTAAAATAAACGACGGAGTAACGTATTTTTTATTGATCTTAGTCAAAATTATCACCCCCCATCAGTATAAATTCTAATTTCTAAATTCGAAATTCGAAACATATTACATATCACCTGTTACTTGTTACTTATAACCTTATCCCCTCTACCTGAAAAATAACTTAAAAACTTTGTTATACTTAAATTACTATGAAAATGTGGCTTAAGTTTGTGATATCAGGAATTTTAATCGCTGGATTTATAATTTTCATCATAGCCAGCCTTTGGATCGGAAGTGATGTGCGGAAATACTGTAGAGATGCAAAAAAGGTTTATGATGGAGACTGTGTGACAGTACTCTCGGAAATGGTTGACGATAAAAGTATGCCGCCGGTATATAGAAACAATGCCATATGGGCATTGGGACAACTTGGAGACCCAAGAGCAATAACCTACTTGAACAAATACTATACCGGAATAATTCCCGAAAAAGAGAACCCTAATACAGTCCTCAGTCAATACGAAATGTCAAAAGCAATGAAACTTATGCAGGGAGGATTAAATCTTCCGGCGTTAGTATGGAGACACGGGATAGATTAAAATTCAATTTCTAATTTCTAAATCCTCTGGCAGAGCCAGACCCTGCTTTGCAGGGTAATCAAATCCCAAATAATCAATCTTCAATTTATCAAAAATAATCTAAGATCTTATTTTCAATTTTCAAAATTTAAAAATTATTGAATAAGATGATAAATTAGTCTGACGGAAGTTTTACTATAAATGTTGACCCCTTTCCCAACTGACTTTCCACAGTAATGGTTCCTTTGTGAATATCAGCAATACTTTTTGCAATAGAGAGTCCCAACCCAAAACCACTTGCATCGATCTTCGACCTTGAAATGTCCGATCTATAAAATCTCTCAAATATCATTGGCATGTCTTTTTTTGTAATTCCACAACCCGTATCGGATACAGATATTGTTACATATTTTCCAGTTTTACGACTATTGACCTCGATTCCACCTTTTTCCGGGGTATACTTTACAGCATTATCAAGAAGTATGGTAATAAGTTTTTCCAGACCTTCCTTATTTCCTCTTATCTCCGAATCCTTACTTATTATTTTAATACCGATCTTTTTCTTTTTTGCCAGTGGAGAAACTTTTTTGATTGATGATTGTATAACATCTTGTAAATTCACCTTCCCAAAAAACTCCCTTCCGTTTTGCTGATATTTTGTAAGACTTAATAAATCGCTGGTGAGATTTGTCATATTTTTGATATCAGACAAACTATCCGAGAGTGTAAAAAGCGCTTCCTTAAGAGTGATCTCTTTATCACGGAGAGCCACTTCAATAGAAGTCTGAAGCGAGGTTAATGGAGTCTTGAGTTCATGGCTTGCATCCGCGACAAACCTCTTTTGTTCATCCATTGCCTCCTCTATCGGACGGAGTGTCATACCTGCCAAAAAATAACCTGCAGCAGAAGAAAAAATTAAAATAACTGCATTTGTATAGATCAGAACATAAAGTACCTTTGCCTGCGCTTCTTTAACATCGGCAATAAAAAGCTGTGTCTCACCCGGAGGGGGAAGAAAACCAAATCTCCGCAATTCCAACCTTCTTTCGATCTCATCAACCCTTCTTTGAAATTCATAAGAAACTATCCGGTAAATAAAGGCGGAGAAACTGATACTAATCGCCATTATTATTCCCAGATAAACAACTGTTAATTTGAGACGGGCGTGATGAAACATAAATAATGCTAATCAACTAATTAGTACCAATCTGCTAATACCTACTAATTCTCTTATTCGCAGGTATTCGTTGTGTTCGCATATCATTCGTTGATTGGCATTATAATCACACTATTTTATATCCAAAACCTCTTACAGTTTTTATTAAATGTTTATTTTTTGGAAACGGTCCGTCAATTTTTTTTCTTAAATATCCGATATACACCTCGACCGTGTTTGGCAAAATGTCGGCTTCATATTCCCAAACGTTCCTAATGAGTTCATCTTTACTGATAATCTTACCCTGATTCTTCATCAAATATTCCAAAAGCGTAAATTCTTTTCTCGAAAGTTCAATTGTAATTCCGTCACGCTTAACTTCGTAGGAATCACGGTTAAGTGTAAGGTCGGAAACGGTAATTAATGAATAATCCGTAATTACTTTAGGGCGTCTCCCTAACGCTTTTACTCTCGCGAGAAGTTCTTCAAAGGAGAATGGTTTTGGCAGATAGTCATCTGCACCGATATTTAAACCTATTACTTTGTCATCAACGCTTCCTCTGGCAGTCAGCATTAGTATAGGAGTGTCAACTTTTTCTTCTGACCTCAGGTTTTTGCAAATTGTCCATCCATCCATCCCCGGAAGCATAAGGTCGAGTATTATAAGGTCATATTTCTCACTCGACGCAAGATCAAATCCGGCAGTTCCGTCATAGGAAACATCAACAATATGATTTTCCTGCTGTAAACCTTTTTTTATAGAATCGGCGATCTTTTTTTCATCCTCGATAATAAGTATCTTCATAATAGTTATTATATATAAAATTCTGAATTCGAGCTGAAATATTATATTTGGATATCATTGATAAATATTGCCGTTAATGTAAAATGAATTCTAAGGCTTAATATTAATTGTTTGAGATTCAATATATGATCCAAAATAAGAAAAGATTGGTTGTTATGTCATTAATACTGCTTGTTTTGGGTATTGTAGCGATCATAATTCTAAGTCGGATCAACAAGTCGCTGCAAGTAGAAAAGAGCGGATCAGCACAAAACGAAGATTATGATATTATCATAGCCTCTGTAGAAAAGCCTTTTTTTGTTGATCTTACTGTAAATATTTCTACCGGTTACCAGTGGCAGGCAAATTTTGACACGGAATTATTAACACTTAATAAAGTCAGCTTCAAACAGCAGATTGAAGGAAATCAGGTGGGGCAAGAACAAATTCAGTTATTTGAGTTTCAACCGCTTACAAAAGCAGAAACGTCAATTATCTTCCAATATGTAAAACCTTGGGAAGCTGATGCACCTCCTGTAAATATAAAAACCTACAAAATATATATTAAATAGCCTCATCGATTTACGGAATCACAATTTTAGCCTCTTTTTTCTACTTTTTGATTTAGCATTTTTTGGCTTTAAATCTGCTTCTAATATTTCGGATAGTTCATACAACATCTTTTTTTCAATGTCCTTAGCCAAAGTAGATAAGGGGACCGCAAGTCTGGAATCCAGATATTTTGTTATCTCAAGATCATAAGGTTTATCTAAAAACATGGTTACAAATTCACTATGTGATTCCTCGTCTAAAGCAGTAAGGATCGACGATATCATATTGTAATTTATAAACTCGTCAATCAAGTTCCATAGATCTTCCTTTTCATCGTGATCTTCCACGATACCGTCAATGTAAATTTTTATTTCCTCTATTTCGATAAGATGATCAAAAAAAATTTTACTCATATATTTAAAATTATATAGCACGTATGCGTTGCAATTTCATTACATTCACAATACGTCTGCTAAAGTATTTGCAAGCGACGGGATCTTTCCGTATTCTACAGGCCCCAAGGGAACTTTATTCTCAGGATCATCTACAAAAAATACCAGCACTCTCCCTTTTTTATATTTAATTCCTCCTAGATAATCCATAACCTCGGGAGATCCGCCAAAATGCTTTCCCGTCCAAGCTGCAGGTCCGGAGTCGGCAACGGCAGCAACAACTGCATTACCATTTTCAACATTTAGGATCATTATTTTTCTATGCTTATACCAATTCTTCAGATATGGTTGGCGCGTATTCCAATCAGGTAAATACAATGTCTGAACCACAGCATACCATTTCTCGGTTTCAATAAGACTTTCTGTAATAGCTTCTTCCGATTTGGCAAAATAACCCCATGCACCAAGACCCGGTGCCATACCTGAATTGTAATATTTTTCATCTCCATGCGAAGACATATTATCTCCCGGAAATCTTTTCAAATGTTGTTCTGCCCCAATGACTCCAAATGTAGTATTTAAATGTTCACCTTCCAGAGAAGCCTTTACGGACATGCCTGTTACGTCTTTTACTACATACTCAAGTATTTTTTCTTCATTTCTGGAAAGAGGACGTACGACTTCCGGTAAAATTTTTTCGATGGAGCTTCTCAGTATATCATTTTTAAACTTAAGACCGGCTAAGGCATCATTTAAATCCGCGTAATTATATATCTCATGCGGTTCGGGAAGTGATTTTGTTGCAGATGGGGTCCCCAGAAGGAATGACCCGCTTAAAATCCCCGCTCCTAAAAGTTTTGCCGAATGGGATCTGATATTTTTAAATCCTACTTTTCTTTCTGCAAATTTTGCTTTTGCTTTGGGAAAATTTTCAAAGAAGCTTTTCTCTTCTTCAAGGTTTCTCAATTTCAGCTTATTTCGGAAATATTCAAATCCAACTTTTTCTTTAAATATATCCTGATACGTTTGGACAGGGGGTTTTCGCATAGTTTATTAAAGCTTACAAAGTGAAAAAAGCGATCAGGCGATTATAGTTTTTTTAACTCAATCACTTAATTAACTTAATCACTTTTTCTAATCTTACGAGCGTTTCTTCTTTTCCTAAAATCTCCATCGACTCATTTATCGGCGGGGTAAATTTCTTACCCGTTATGGCGATCCTAAGATCCATAAAAAAATTACCCGTTTTATAACCTCTATTACCTATTTCATCCATAAACCCTTTATTAATATTGTCCAGTTTCCAGTAGGTAATCTTATTTAATACTTCCAAGGCGCTATTCAAATGAGCATCTGCATTTTCTCCCAATAACTTTTTATCAACTTCGGGTTCTTTGAAAAAAAAACCTGCCAATTCCTCAAATTCGGAAAGTTTTACGATCCTTTCCTTAACTAAAGGAATGACCTTTTCGATCAATTCTTCACTATATTTTCCTTTATAAAGTTCATATATTTGAGTTTTTAGTTTTGAATTTTGAGTATTTCTGATATATTGACCGTTAAACCAATCAAGTTTCTCGCGATTAAAGATCGGGTTTGCAATTTGAAATCCGCCAGGATCAAATAGCTTTACAAATTCTTCCAAGGAAAACAATTCCCTGTTATCCTTGGGAGCCCAACCAAGAAGCATTATAAAGTTCAAAAGCGCTTCGGGAAGATAACCATCTTTCAGAAACGCTTCACAAGAAACACTGCCTTTTCTTTTGGACAATTTACCCCCTTCGGGGTCTAGTATATCCGTAAGATGTCCGATGTTAGGAACATTGTAACCAAGATATTTATAAACCAGCAGATGTATCGGAGTTGAAGGCATCCAATCATGGCCTCTTAACACATGAGAGATTTTCATTTCTGTATCATCTACAACAACAGCTAAGTGGTATGTAGGATAACCGTCGGATTTTAATAAAGTCGCATCTCCAATTGTTGATGTATCCCATGTAACTTTTTTCCCTAATATATAATCGTCAAAAAATATTTCCTCATTGTCAGGGGTTTTTAATTTTACAGCACCGCTAGTAAAATTTTTCCCCCTGCATGGGTCTCGTAGTTGTGTCGAAAAACCCTCTTCTTTTGCATTCTTTGCTTCGCACCTACAATAAAAAGCATTACCATCAGCAACTAATTTTTCTACAGCTTTCTTGTAAATTCCCTTTATTACCCGATCCGATTGAACGTAGTATTCATCCCACAAAATACCAAATGTGTGTAGTAAATTCTTAATTTCTTCAACACCTCCTTCTTTTTCTCTTTTTTTATCGGTATCTTCTATTCTTAATATGAAATCCCCATTGTTATATTTTGCTAAAGCGTAAGCATACAAAGCGGTACGCAAATTTCCAATATGCATCGACCCTGTCGGGCTTGGAGCAAAACGGGTTCTTATTTTATCCATATTTAAATTTTAGCACTAGTAAATTGTTTTAGCATTGATAATTTCCAATTTATAATTAATAATTGATATCATGTCTTCCTTAACCCAAGTATCAATTTTATCCAGGAAGATCATCCGATATTCGATCTATACTGCAATATTTATCGTTATTGTCAGATATTCCTATCTTATCGTAACAAAAATTTACCGCCGTTACTTTCCTGAACCTCCTCCGCCGCCTACAGTTTCATTCGGAAAACTGCCCAAAATCCCATTTCCACAAAAGGAAACGCCGACAAATCTTGTATTTACACTGGAAACAGTTGATGGAAAACTTCCAAAATTACCCAATCAGCAAGCGGTATATTTTATGCCGAAACCAATTTCAACAATTAAATCGCTTGATACTGCCAAACAAAAAGCAACCGGTCTTGGTTTTAATCCGAACGGAACAGAACTTGTGGAAACAGTATATTTGTTCAAACATAATTCATCTCCGGCATCGCTTAATCTCAACATAGTCACGGGAATATTCTCGATAAGCTATAATTTGAACTCTAAACCATCCGTACTCGAAAACGTCCCCCCCGATCCAGCCAGAGCTTCAGCATTGGCAAAAACATATTTATCAAGAGCAATGTCGGTTCCTGGAGATTTGACCGGCCAAACAGTCCATCAATATATAAAAATAGAAGACGGTAACTTTAATCCCGCGAATTCTTTGTCGGATGCACATATAACAAAAATAAATTTATACAGAAAAAGTTATAACGAACTTCCTAATGTGACAAGTGTCCTC
>Ga0075717_156_pt1 | contig 7362 bp, 12 predicted proteins | sample RifGroB1_FD_67778 | JGI IMG/M metagenome (GOLD analysis project Ga0075717, IMG submission 67778) | Microgenomates (Woesebacteria) bacterium GW2011_GWB1_38_5 | reverse complement strand
GGGGTACAAAAACAGGCAAGGGACGGGAAAAGATTATCCGATCTTAAGCAGTATCAAACAGCACTGGAGAATTATGCCGGCAGTCATGGCGGATTTTACCCGTCGATGACCAGTGAGACTTCTGCAGAATCGCTTTGCGCATATTTTGGTATGAATCAATGCGCGGCGGATCCTAAAAGCGGTGAAAATGTATGTATGTCGGGTGTGTGTAATTATTTTTACCAAAGTAATGGATCTGGCAGTGGAACATCGACTGCTTCACAGTTTGTTTTATATTCAAGACTGGAAAAGAAGTCAGGATATTGGGTATACTGTAGTAATGGCTCTTCGGGAGCAGTTTCTGGTTCGGCGGTTTTTACAAGCGGCAACTGTCCGGTTTGAGAAGAAGCAATAATCAGTAAACAGTAAGTAAAGTACAAAGTATCGTGGGTGTGGGGAGCGATTAAGTGACCAAGTGACTAAGTGATCAAGTAACAAAGCAACTAATTTATTATGCGAAGCAAAGCATTCACACTAATTGAACTTTTGGTAGTAATTGCTATTATGACGATCCTTATTGGTCTTTCGGCTTTTGGTCTTCAGCAGGCAAGAGAGTCTGCACGGGATGGACAAAGAAAGTCCGATCTGGAAACTATAAGGACAGGTCTATCTTTTTATAAAGCTGACTGTAACGCCTATCCGACACCGACTTCAGGTGATTTTAAAACTGTCATTGGAACAAGTCTTGTAGGTGTAGCCGCATCTTGCGGAGGAACCGCAAATACCTATATTGCAAAAGTACCATCCGATCCTGTTCCGGGAAATCTATATTACTTTTCATCAACAGGCCGTGGCAGGCTGCCCTTCGGGATCAACAGGTTGTGGAGGGTATTGCAATTATATAGTCACAAATCCTTAATAAATGAATGATAAAGTCTCTGTCCAAAATCTATTATTCTAAACGTAATAAAAAGTATCCTTCTGTCTCTCCGGGCTTTACTATCCTAGAAATAATAATCTCTCTTTTTATTTTGATAATTATGTTTTCGGTTGCTCAGGCTAATTACCGTGGGTTTATCACTGAAAAAAATCTGGACACGGCAAGAGACAGGATTATATCCGATATACGTCTTGCTCAACAGCAGGCACAGGCAGGAAAAATGCCGTCAGGATGTCTTACCCCTCTTGACGGATATAGATTTATTACAAGTTCTTCAAGTTATGAAATACAAGCCGACTGTGCAACTGATGTGTCCGTTAAAACCGTTCAATTGAGCAGTTTTTCATCAGGTCTCTCTTTGACCTCCGGACAAGTTATTTATTTCAGAATACTTGGGAAAGGCCCGGTATTTCCGCCTTCTTTTTCTGACAGCATAACTCTGACTCTTTCTCAGCAGACCGGAGGCACCAGAGCAATTACAATTTCGGTGGGCGGAGAGATACGATAGAATGTGCGGATACAAAGATATAAAGATATTAAGAGGTTAACGAATATACAGGAACAATAAGATCCAAAAAAATAAAACAACAAAAAACCAAGTTCTATATGCAAAAAGACATTCCTATATACAATGTAATAAATACTAGATATCATCGAGGACAGTCTATTTTGGAAGTGATCTTAGCTTTAGCAATCTTATCCATTATTATTACGGCTATTGTTTCACTGACTTCGACTTCGGTTAATACTTCGACCTACTCTAAGAATGTATCTCAGGCAAACAGGTATGCGGATGAGGTGGTTGAGTATATACGCAAGGAAAAAGAATTCAGCGGATGGTCGGATTTTACAAGCGATATTATTACAGCTTACGGAGGAATTTGGTGTATGCCTGACCTGACGTTTACGATTAACGAAGCCTGCGACCCTTTGAATAATTCACATTTTATCAGCAGTACTATCTTTCAAAGAATGCTTACGGCAACCCCTATAAACGATAATTCGATAGATATTGATGTGGAAGTTGTCTGGACGGACGATAAGGGATTACACCAAACAAAAAGTTCGACCACGGTTAGTAATTGGTGAAAATTATGAAAAGAGGTTACTCGGTTGTTGAAATACTGGTTGTTGTCGGAATCTTCGCCGTTATGGCGGTTATAGCGACACAGTCTGTCAGTTTGAGCCTAAAGTCTTCAAAAAAGAGTGATTCAACAATGCTGGTTCGTAATGAGTTGGATTACACAGCAGGATCTATTGAGAGAAATTTCCAATTTGCCAGTGCGATCATTGTCCCCCAACTTTATCCGCCACACCATCTGCCGGTTTTCGTGACATGAAAGGTTATCGCGGGGATGTTGCCTGTCTTGATATTGCCACCGGTTTCTACATTCTCAATAATGATAAGCGTATAGCTTCATCCTCAGGGGAAACGATAAGCTACAAGCAGAGATTGACGTCTCCCAATATCGACATATCAAACTGTTCGTTCAGCTGCACCAAACAGGGTGAACAGATATATCTTGAATTTACGGTAGGTGCGATCGGGAAAAATGCAACTCTTGAAGAAAATACTAACCCGATCACTATTTCAAAAAAAATATTAGTAAGGGATGCGGGGAGGAGATAATCCTGATTGACCCTCTAGTTTTAAAATTATAAACTTAAATAATGTTTAAACTGCCCCGAAACCAGATCGGTAGAAGCGAAAGTCAAAACGGACAGGCGCTTCTTTTGATTCTTCTTGTCATGTCTCTCGTTCTAACCCTGGTGATGTCATCCGTTTCAAGAGGTGTCACAGATGTTGAAGTGTCAACTTCTGAAGAGGAGTCCATACGCGCTTTTGACGCGGCTCAGGCGGGCATCGAAAGGTCTGTTGTTGCGCTAACTACACCTGCAGTTTCGGTCGCTTTGGATAGCGGAGCAACATTTGTAGCCGATAAGGATATAGTGTCTTCGGTTCAGTACCTTGACGGCGGTGATGAGGTGAACTACTTTAAATACCCTCTTGAGCTTCTATCGGGAGAATCCGCGATTTTCTTTTTTGTCAGTCACAAAGAAAACAATGATGGTGATTATGTAATGACTTGTGATGATATTGACCCGTTGATCGAAGAATGTATAAGTCCTCAAAGGATTCGTTTCAATTGGGGTAGACCGGGTACACCATCTGATGGGAATACCACACCGGCGCTTTATATGGAATTTTATTATAATTCCGACTCCTCAAATCCCGATAAGTGGGAAGATTTGGGTGATCTATCAGACGTACAAATTGCCACTATAAGCGCCGATCCGAATGCATCGAGGCGGTGGGTGAACAATTTTCAAGCGCTTACTACAACAAATGGTATTCCAAGTAATGATGCTTATTCATTTACGTCTCTTTATGAAAAAGGTGTTGATTATGTAAATGTTCCGATCGGAGCATTGCTTTTCGTAAAAGTCACAATGCTGTATAACGACACCCCCCAACCATTGGGAGTGACCAGTGCTGCCAGTTTACCGCCTCAAGGATACAACCTTACATCTACAGGCCAGTCCTCGGATGTTTACAGGAAACTAGTTCTATTTCAAGGGTATCCCGAGATCCCGTTTGAATTTGGAAATGCGGTCTATTCAAATAATAGTTTGACCAAATAACCAACAATAATTATGGTAGGTCTTGATATCGGTTCAAAAACAATAAAAATAGTAGAATTGGAAAAGACCCGTGATGCATACAAGCTGAAAGCTAGCGGTATAATTGGTTATAAAAGCAATACTCCTGAACACCTGGCTGATGATAAAGAGCTTGCGGTACTTTCCGATGTAATAAGGAAACTTCATAAAGAAGCAAAGATTGTCGGAAGAGAGGTTGTGGCTTCTATTCCGGAAACTCAGGTATATACAAGAATGATACGTTTACCTATGCTTACCGATTCGGAAATTTCATCGGCAATAAAATGGGAAGCGGAACAATATATCCCCTTCCCTGTTGAAGAAGCTGTAATTGATTATCAGATAATCGACAGAAAAGAAAATGCTACCCCACCGCAGGTTTATGTACTTCTGATAGCTGCTCCAAAGGTGTTGGTGAACCGTTATGTTAAATTAATTCAGATGAGCAAGTTGGATCTTGTTGCGGTTGAAACTGAGTTAATGGCCATATCGAGGTCGATTTGTCCCGTGGACCAAACAGTGTTGGTTGCCGATTTTGGAGCCCGTTCGACAAACATTGCTATTGTAAAAAATTCTGCTTTGATGATGTCAAGAAGTATTCCCACTGCGGGAGATGCCTTAACAAGAGCAGTGGCTCAGGGCTTGGGAATTGAAGCTCAACAAGCGGAAGAATATAAGAAGACATATGGTTTGACGGAACAAAATCTTGATGGAAAAATTAAATCGATACTTTATCCGATACTTAGGATGGTTTCTGATGAGATCAAAAAAGCTGTTCATTATTTTCAATCTGAGGCCGGGAGCGAACAACCTAAATCAATTATTCTCACCGGCGGTTCCGCAGGAATGCCGGAAGTGGCTTCGATAATGACTGAACTTTTAGGTATCGAGGTGCTTATTGGAAACCCATTCACTAAGGTACAAATAGACTCCGTTATTGTTAAACAGCTTGCAAATTTTTTACCGTACTATTCAGTATCTGTAGGTCTTGCGATGAGAGTATAAGCTTTATGCGTCAAATAAATCTATTGCCGGCGGAATTTAAACCCGGAAGAAAGATAAGCGAGGCTGTTAAAAAATTCGAAAAGCCCTTTATATTTTTTCTTGTCATTTACCTGATTTCTCTGGGAGGGTCTCTTGCTTTTTCCAAATATAGTAAAAATAAATTTGATGAATTGAGTTCCCAAAAAAGGTCTTTGTCGGAAGAGTTAAAAAGCTTGACCGAGATCGAATCGGCAACGGTTTATATCAGGGATAGAGTGGAAAAGTATAGATCCATCCCCCAGCGTGATACGGAAATGAAAACGCTTGAGGATTTTGATCACCTTTATTCCATTTTACCTGAAGGATCATCTGTAGGGGCGGTAAATATTACTGATAACACTACTGTTTTTGATGTTGCACTTCCGAACACTCCGGTCTTTATAGAATTCCTGGACATTTTAACCTCGTCTGAGATCTATAAAGATGCTTTATTAACATCCCTAAGTTTTACTCAAGAAAGGGGTTATCAATTTAATTTGGCTTTGACCAGATAAAAAATATTATGGCTATTGAACTAAAGTTGGATAAAAAAAGCGTTGGGGAAAATTCAAAAACATACTCGGTATTTTTGTTGGGTTTTGCAATTCTTGCCGGTCTTTTTTTTGTGACGGGCAATAAAATGTATACAAAAATTACAAAGATTCTTGAAGAGTCAGAAGGTCTGGAAAACGATATAACTTTATTGCAGACGAAAATCGATTCTTTAAGACTTTTGGATAATGAGATTCAGAAGGATACAAAATCTTTAAGACTCGCTTTTCCGGATGAAGACCCATCCCTGTATGCGTACACTGAAATTAAAGAGCTCGGAAGATTGAATTCAATAATATTCGATTCGGTAACTTTTTCATTGGGTGGCGGAGATAAAGACAGTGTTGCGTTGGGGAATATAGGCTTGGATTTTAGCGGAAATAAAGATGATGTTTTTAGTTTTATATCAAAACTAACAAAAATTGTTCCCATTGCAGGACTTGGGCCAATAAGTATAGGAGAGTTTGTTGAATTGGAAGAAACAATGAAAATTGGAACTTCTGTCGAAGTATATTATTCACCTCTTCCCAAAGCGCTTCCCAGTAGTGAAAAAGTTATAAATTCATTAACTCCGGAAGAAAAAGAGATATATAACTATCTCACCAATTTGGAAGTTTTAGTAAATACTGAATTGACTCCGTCAGGGGCGGTCAATGAAGAAGTCAATCCATTCTTTGGTACTTTGGATGAAACACCGTCCGAAGGAGAATTGATTCCGGAACCATAACTTGAAAACTACTGTTTTTCAACTATATCCAAGGAAAACCCTACTTTTTCGAGGGTGGCTTTTACTCTCAGAAGAGATCGGACAGCTTTTATGGTCTTACCTTTTTTACCTATTATCAATCCGATATTTTCGGGTGCGGTTGTAATTTTTAGATTCACAAAACCATTTTCAGATATATTCTCCTCAACTTCAAAGTTTTCATGTCCAAGAATTTCCTTTACAAGGTAGGATAACAATTTATTCATACTATTTGGAATCGACAAGTTTTTTTACAGTGGGTGACACTTGGGCTCCTAAATTTACCCATTTTTTCAATTTCTCTTTATCGATTACGCCGTGTTTTTTGACAGGGTCATATTGACCCAGTACCTCAAGATAAAGACCTTCATTCTTTTTTTTCGAATCAATCGCTACGACCCGGTATGAAGGACTATTTTTGGCACCTGTTTTAGAAAGCCTGATTTTTATCATACATTGGTGATTTTAACGATTATTTTCCGAAATTACAAGGATTTAGATAATGCATCCTTAGCAGCGTTTTGAGCAGCTTCGTTTTTGCTCTTACCTGTACCTACACCGTACTCTTTTCCATCTACACTAACTTGTATGGTGAAGATTTTGTTATGGTCGGGACCGATCTCCTTTATAACGTGATACTTTGGTGTGGCATACCCCTTTGCCTGAACCTCTTCCTGAAAAAGACTCTTCGGATCCTTTAAAGTTTCATGGCTTATGTTATCAAGGTCAGAAAGCAGATGTTTTTCAATGAATTTCTTGCAAATATCAAGTCCTTTATCAAGATATATTGCGCCGATAACGGCCTCGACCGTGTCGGCTAAAAGCGATTGGTTTAAACGTCCTCCCGAATCTTCCTCACCTTTGCTTAAAAAGATATAATCCCCAAGTTGTAGTTCCTTTGCCAGATCTGCCAAATTGACAGTATTAACAATACGCGCCCTTAACGCCGTAAGGAACCCCTCTTCTTTATTGGTAAATTCTGCATAAATTTTGTCTGAAACAACAAATTCAAGAATGGCATCACCTAAAAATTCAAGCCGTTCGTTTGACCGACGTGTATTTTTATGTTCATTAACCCATGATCTATGGGTTAATGACATCTTTAAAAGATCTTTATCGTTGAAACTTTTTTTTAGAGATATGTAGGTATTCATAGTGTTAAAAATCTTCACTCTCCGATAGTATATCTATAAGATCTTGAACAGTTTCTATGTTCGGGATTGTGGATGGATCGATGGGATATTTATTATTGATAAGGTGGATAAGGTCTGATATGTCCCCCGATCCCATATGTAAATCGTCCTTTAAATAAAAATCGTTCTGAACGTCTTCATCGGATATCCCCAAATAATGAGCAATTGTATTTTTGACAAAACTGTCAACATTTGTTGTTTCAGACAAAATTTATGCAGAATTTACCAATAAAGAAGAGGGGTTCCTTACGGCGTTAAGGGCGCGTATT
>Ga0075717_128_pt1 | contig 7716 bp, 8 predicted proteins | sample RifGroB1_FD_67778 | JGI IMG/M metagenome (GOLD analysis project Ga0075717, IMG submission 67778) | Microgenomates (Woesebacteria) bacterium GW2011_GWB1_38_5 | reverse complement strand
GCATTCCTTGCTGATGCGATCCTTTCTTCCTGGGTTCCCGGTCTTATAGAAAATTCATTTAAAAGCCCGCTTGTGATGGGTTTTGTTATCAGCTTTTCGTCGATCGTGGGATTGGGCACAGACCTTGTTTTTCCCCAGATCCTCAAGGGAGTGAGTTTTAAAAAGTTATTGTTCATAAGCCTGACACTTTTGCTCGCATTTTCCGTAAGCTTAATATTTGCCACCGACATATCATTCATTTTAGTTTTTCTTGTCTCAATGGCTGTTTGGGGGGTCTATTACGAAGTGATGGGTTTTGCAAACCATCAATTTGTTGCCGACAGCGTACCAATGAGGATGCACGCTTCAACTTGGGCATTTATCGGAGTGTTTAAAAACCTTGCTTATTTTATTGGTCCGCTAATGGCAGGCTTTTTAATAGCCGGAGGAGTGCGTATTCCGGCCTATTTCGCGATCATCTTTACAATTATCGCGATGGTCTTTTTGGTATTGTCCAAAAAACATCACGAAAGATCGCTCACTGTGGAGATTGAGAAAATTAATTTTACTTCCGAACTTGAGCGTTGGAGTATTTTATCCAAAAGGATTTGGCCGATACTGATCGTCAGTACTGTACTTGGTGTAATTGACGCCTTCTTTTGGACAACGGGTGCGGTATATACGGAAGAGCTAACCCGTATAAGTTTTTGGGGTAGGTGGTTCCTGCCGGCATATACTTTACCCTCGTTATTTGTCGGACTTATTATCGCCAAAAAAGGGATCGTTTCAGGAAAGAAGAAAACAGCTTTGAGATTTTTTCTGCTTTCGGGAATATTTTTGTCGTTGATGGCAGTTTATAAAAGTATCATCTGGCAGCTTTTAATGGTTTTTTGTTCAAGTTTGGCGCTTGCAATCACATATCCGCTTATCGAGGGAGTTTACTCGGACATAATCGATAGAATGGGAAACCAGAAAAAACATCTTATGGGACTTTCAAGTTCGACCACAAGTATTTCCTATATTATCGGACCGGTAATGGCAGGCATTATCAACTCAAAAGTCGGGAGTGCTGCCACATTTGAATACTTGGGATATGCCGTTGTTGTAATTGCTTTAGTACTGCTTATCATTACTCCCAAAAAATTCAAACTTCCGCAAAAAGAGATCAGGGAATGGAAAAATTAATACTTGCCACCTGCGGGGTAATTCCGAATTCTTGCAGGGGGATGTTACGACTGGGATGATAATAAAAACAATTAAGCTCATTCTTGCAACACTTTTGATCCTAATTATCATTTGCATTCCTTTATCAATATATCTTGTAAGATTTAATAATAATTCTTTTATAGGTAGAAACATTAAAAAACAAGTGATCAATGATCCGGGATTGGTTAGGATATTAAATCTAAATGAACCGGGAGACGGAAGATATATTTATCTTGATTCAGCCGTACCGTCGGTCTCCGTTTCAATATATTCAATAGATGCTAAACCATATGACGAGAGGGTCAAATTATGGATGGGGGATATTATGCATTCCACTGTGAACAAAGAGATAGGAGAAATTTTTGAGGGCGACATTAATTACGGAAAGACAGAACTGTTGACGAATGAGAATTTGGAGGAGATCTATAAACTCGTAAAATCTACTTCGAAATCAGATGTATATATAATATTTACCGGGTCCTACGCAGAAAAACCTTCTTCCGTAGGACTTGTTATCCAAAGAGATGCAATTTTCATCTTTAACGATGCGATTGAATTACTGTCTGAAAGAGGGTATGTTAAGGATCTTTTGGAAAAGACCACCATTATGCACGAGTGGGGACACCTCTTGGGGCTTGAACATATTAATTACAGTAATTGCATTATGAACGAAATGGCGGAAGTTTATGACAATCCCCCTGTTGGAAAAAATCTACCGATAAAATATTGTTGGGAAGAACTAAATATTATCAGGAATTAATTTTAACATTCAACCTTGACCTCAGTTTGCTATCAATGAATCAGAACTATCTGTATAGATAGAAAATGTAAACCAAATTACTGAAATAATTCCGCTTTCGACCTATACTATCCCCATAGTTGATGGCAGATCTTAGAAGATAAAAAAAGGTTTCCTAATAACTAATTAACATAATGAACCCTTAGTGAATCTTAGATCTGCCTCAACAAAAGAATGTGCCAAGTACAATCAATAATCAAAGCACCAATTCCGACAATCGCTTCATTGGACAGAACCGTTCGATGCATATAGATCCGGATATCTTTCGGATATCGCCGACAGGTTACAACTATATATTTGGCGGTGGGAATGTTGTTGGGCGAAAGCGCGGAATCAAGTCCGGAAGCATTCTAAATATCAATATCCTCCGTGATCTTTGGACTCTGATATCCTCACCTGTAAATTAACCAACAATTAAAAATAATACAAAATTGATGATGAATAGTGGAAGTTTAATTTAAATTATGATGGGATCCAAATTAAGATGCTCTTCAATTCTTTCAACTCTATTAAGCAGTTTGAGATAATCCCTGTCGAGAAAATTAATTGCATAATCCATTTTTCTTTCCAATCTGTCTATTCTCTTGCCTAATTTATTTTCAAGCAATTGGTTTTCCCCCTGAACGATATCTTTTATTTGAATCAAGTCTGTTTTCGTAAGCATATTTGAAATATATATTTTATTATAATAATTTTCAATACATCTTATCGTATCAGGGAGGCAAAATAACTTTTCAGAATAATTCTATTCAATAGCTTGAAGATTTTCAGAGATTTGATCAAGGGTTGTTAGATATTTTTCAATTTCAGGACCTTCATAGTTAATAAAATATTTAATATTGGTGGGGTTTGCGTTTTGATCGATTATTCCTATTTGTCCAAAACCGGGACGGCTGGAATCATTTTCTTTAGGGGTGGCAAAATAAGCCTCAACGACTTTTCCGGATGAATTCTGACGGGTGATGATCCGGTACAATGGGTAACCAAGAACGGTAATGTTTTTTCTGATGTTTTCGCACTTGTCCGGTGACGGTTGACATTCATCCGGAGCGTCAAACCCTGTGTATAGCTGGTTAATGTAAAACAGCCATTTGGTTTCACCTTTGGAAATGATCAACGATGCAGTATTGCAACAAATCGTATCCCGATAGTTTTCCTCCTTGTCAGCCTGGGAAGAGTCTATTTCCCAGTCGGGGGGATATTGGACCGTATATTTGTGGATGACATTTGTATATGTCATCCAACCGGGGATGTTATTGATAGTTTTTGGGGGAGGAGGAGTCGGTGTGATCAGGCCGGAATAATCAATAGTGGGGTGAGGAATTGAAGATGAAGAAGTTGTTGCCGGCTGTATATTTTGGGATTGAGGTTTCCGGACAGATGTGATTTTAGTTGGATTTTTGATCTTAGCGAAATATCCGATGAAAAATCCAAACGAAAATAAAATAATTGATATGAGAATTTGTTGGAGAATAGCTCTATTTTTTAAAAAACCCGTAGGTTTGTTTGTAGTAACATTAGTTTCTGAATTTTTCACTGTTTTTAGTATATCACCAAGGTTATTTAGCTAACCCGAGTCACATATGGTTTTCGACAGCCATAGGTGGAATATGCTTGAACTTCTTACGCAGTTACAGACTTTTGATAATATGCTGTTTTATGGTCTCCTTCTTGCCCTATGCCCATTAACTCGAAACCCAGATTTTTGTAAACATTCATTAGTTTTGGCTGGTCAGCATCTGTATCTAAGCGAAGTAATTTCAAATTTTTCTTTAATGCTTCCTTGGACGCAAACTCGATCAAGATTTTTGAAAATCCCTGACCGGCAAACTCACGGTTAACTGTCAGCCAATGAATATATAACGCCGGTTTTGGATTGTTTTTGTCAATAAATTTCCAGCTTTGATTTCTTTCATTATTTTGAAGTATTACGGACGCGGCGGTTTTACCATCTTTAATTACCACAAAAAATTCGTTCGGCTCTGCATGTTTAAACATAAATTTTTGATTCATGTTTGTTGGTTTCCACCACTTTGAATGATCTAAATCATTTTCTTTCATCCATAATGACACTTCATACATAAGTTTTATTGCTCTGTCCGTGTCGTTTACAATATTCATAAGTCCAATTTTACCAGATTACACCCACATTTGGTTTACAGAGACTAGTGAATTAAGCCGGGATTTGGTTTAATGCCAATAGATTGGCGAGTATATTTTTAGTAAAATCTCCTATAACTCCAACAATCATAAACCTGATATACAATATATCTATGTCTAAATTTATCATTTTTGCTCACCCAAGAAGTGGAAGCACATCCTTGGCTAGAGTGCTTGGAGAAATTAAAGGTGTGAAAATGTGTATCGAACCCTTCCATCCAAGTTTTTCAATCTGGTATCCTATGGAGAAGAATTATCACAAATTAATTACTGATGCGAAGTCGATGAAAGATGCGCTTAATGAAATATTTGAGAAATACACAGGAATAAAAGTTTTGAGTTATCAGTTTCCGGAGAAAATTTATTTTTCGATGCTAAGCAATAAAGATTACAAAATATTGTTTTTAACAAGAAAAAATCTTTTAGACGCTGCCTTGTCAAATATGATCGCCGAACAAACCAAAGAGTGGCACAGATCAGATAACTTAAGTGTCTATGATCAATTAAAACCAATTCCTATAACTAAAATCGAAGAATGGATCAAATGTGTTGATGGTACAAATAACACTCACTCAAAATTTCTGGAAGAAAATCGACCGAATGAGTATTTTTCATTGTATTATGAAGACCTGTTTTTTGAAGATATAAAGACAAATGCAAATACACTTCAACGCATTTGTAGTTATTTAAATTTGCCGTTGCCTCCAACAGAAAGTATCGAGAAATATATGATACCGGCAAATTCAAAAATTAATAGAAATGAACTATATAAAAAGCTTCCCAATTATGAAGAAATTGTTAAACACTTTTCTGGATTAGGCTGAATTTTTATATGAATTACTTTCTAAATACGAGTTATTTTGCAGGAGCTAGTAAACTTTTCCGTCCCATCTCGTAGTCTCAGCGAAGTGTGTTCGAGAACTTTTTCCCAGAGAGCCTTCAGGAAAATCAGTATGTTTTTAGATAGTCATTGGTTATAATTGCGGTATGAATAAAGAGGTTGAAGATCAAAAGAGCATAGTTGAAAGTCCAGAAATGGAAAGGTATAGAGGAATATGGGAGTTAGCAAAACCCTATCTTGCTGAAAGCAGATGGTGGGATTTGATGCACACAGAGATGTCTATTGGTTATTTATTCAAAATAATAAAAGAAGAAGGAAAAGAAGAATTAGAAAATGTATTGGTTCCTGCGATTATACTTCATGACGTTGGTTGGTCAACAATAGGCGATGAAAAACATGTTTCTTGGGGAGGAGAAGAGATGAGAAGGAAACATATGGAAATGGGAGCAAAGATAGCAGAAGATGTCTTAAATAGGGTTGGTTATGATCCTTTACTCACAAAGCAAATTGTACATCTGGTTTCTACACACGACAATACATATTTGGGCATAGAACAAAAGACCTATGAAGAAAAACTTGTTAGAGACGCAGATGCTTGTTTTGTATTAACTGAACTGTCCTTTTGGAAGGATTATCATGTGAAGTCGGTGATAAAAGGGGAAGGATTGGCTCCTGCGGAGTTTTTTGAAAGACAAATTGAGAAGAATTGCAGTAGACATACTAAAACTGCCCAGAAAATAACCACCAAACAAATTGAAGAAAGGAGAGCTGAAATAGCAGACGCATCAATTACTCCGCTTCAAAGGTATGAAAGCCTGAAAGCTAAAGCAGACAGAATTAACCAAGATGCTTTAACCAAATAAACGACTCTTTTGATTCCCTTACCACCTCCAATGGAACCTTGTTAAAGCAATTTGAGGCTATTTTGCAAAGCTGAGTGGGAGACCCTGTGAAGCCTATTCAGACTTGGCAAGCCGAGTATCGTATGCTACTCAGCAGAGCTATAGGAGGAACACATGCACCCCAATTTATTTTTACAAAATAACTTGTCCTGGGTACGTCGAAGCATTATAAACCTCTTTTGCCCAAATTTGGTTTACAGAGACTGGTGAATGAAGCCGGGATTTGGTTCAAGAGAAATGGGGTCTATTTTTTTCCTTAAGTTGGTTCTGGTTTTGTAAAAATCCAGTTACTGGAATCATCAAGCATCTCTTGGATAGCTGGTATTTCTTTCACAATATTTCTAACTTGTTTAAGAGCCATAATTGTTTGTCCCAACCTATAACCATCGGGGTTGTTGCGTAGAGTGCCGTACTGCGTAATAATCATTTCCACCTCTTCCTCGGGAAGCTCTCTTAAATCCTTGCCGAAATAACTATCAGGTACAATTTGCAGAGGTGGTTTATGTATTATTTCACTGTCTACCATAATATAAATTATATCACATGAGGTAATTTCACTTCAGTTCGTGAGTTCTCAAAACGATTACAACTTTCTGCTGTTGTTCTCTCAACGAAACCCCGCTTTTTGAGGTATAAAGGACTTCATAACAATTTAAATTGAGGGTAAGTTCACAAATTTTCCAGTAGCTATAATTTTTCTTTAAACCTTGAGATTGTGCTAAAATATGAACCATATGGCTTATAGTAAAGAACATGCAAGGGATATTTTGAAGGAAATTTCTAATGGTCCGGAAAAAGAATATTTTGAGGCTATAGTTAATGAAACCCTACCCCAGTATTATTTTAATGAGCTTCAGATACTACTTTTATATTCCGATAAATTGCCTCGTCATATATTGGTAGACATATCGCATCCGGACTACCCATTTATGAAATGCAGAGGTACTGCAATTATTGGAATTGGACTTAAACTACAAGGTCTTATTAGGGATAATATAGTTGAGGATCAGAGTGTGGTTGATGTTGTTAGTAAATATAGAGCGCATGACTGGAGTTTTCAAAAGGGCTCAAAAGGCGAATATTGGACTTCAAGAAAGGAAATTAATTTAATAAACAGGACTTTAAAAACTGTTACCACTCACATTAAGGACAAGTATGGGTTGGAACATGACTCCGACTCTATCCGGAAAAAGTTTGAAGATAGATTGTCTGAAGCCAGAAAACCTTGGTTAGTAAACTAAGGGGACGGTTCTTAAATAGCCTCATTATTTACAAATACCGAAAAACCTGAAATGACCAATAACATCTTCCCCGCACTAAAGTGCGGGGTTTTCTCCCCAAGGAAGATGTTTTATTTGCCTCAATTCATCCCTGTAATAAATTGCAGGGTTTTCTTGAGGTCGACTAATAAATAAACAATGTGAGGAATGTTAGTTTCTAATAAATATTATCAAAACTGTATCTAAATCAGAACCGTCCCCCAACGCTCCCTTAAATTTTTCTTTACTTTTTATTTATGAACAAACCTGCCACCTCCAATATTATTAGAACAAGTATGGAGAGTATTGGCAAGAAAAAAAATGAAAAAACTTTTCCATAATCTTTATTGAAGTAAAATATTGTTGCGCCTATCAAAACTAATAGCAACAGGACAAACCACCATGGAAATCCTGAGCCTTTTTCTTCGCACTGGCATGCTAAATTGCATGAGCCAGGACAATTCAAATCATCAACGCCATCGCATTGTTCAGTGCCTTCTCTTACGTCGTTGCCACATATTGCTTCAGCTTCATTTTTTCCGCAGTCTTGGCTGCAGGATTCTCTTAAAT
>Ga0075717_124_pt1 | contig 8434 bp, 4 predicted proteins | sample RifGroB1_FD_67778 | JGI IMG/M metagenome (GOLD analysis project Ga0075717, IMG submission 67778) | Microgenomates (Woesebacteria) bacterium GW2011_GWB1_38_5 | reverse complement strand
AGCAAGCGATTGGCGACGGTGTCCTCTAACTTCCATGGGAACCATATATGAAGCGCCACCCACGCGTCTTGGCCTTACTTCCATTTTCGGTGTAACGTTTTCTAAGGCTTTTTCAAATGTTTGCAGAGGATCTTGTCCGCCCGATTTAATATTGTTAAAGGATTCATAGACAATTGTCTGAGCTACAGATTTTTTGCCTGCTTTCATGACCTTATTAATAAGTTTAGCAACCAGAGGATTTTTATAAATAGGGTCTGGTGTAGTCTTTCTTTTTTCAATTTTCCCGGTTCTTGGCATAAAATTACTCTAAGGGGCAACCAAGGTTTCCCCTTAGTATTCCCCTTCCTTTCATTGGATAATTTTGCACTAAGTAAATTAGTTGCAAAATTGATTTTAATATTTCTAAATTTGGTGATCTACTTATGTCAGTTTTCATAACTCATGATTAATTTGTTTCAGGCGCTGGCTTTGCTTGTTCTTGAGTTGCGATAGATGCTCCAGCAGAAGCTGCAGCTTGGGTAGTTGTAACAGCTCCGGATTTTTTGGTTCCATAAAGTGACCTTCCTTGCTTCCTATTAGCAACACCGGTCGTGTCGTATTTTCCCCGAACTATATGGTATTTTACTCCGGGTAGATCCTGAACTCTGCCACCACGAACCATGACTATTGAATGCTCGGCAAGTTCATGACCCATACCTGGGATGTAAGCTGTGACTTCTTGTTTATTTGAAAGCCTGACACGGGCTACTTTTCTGAGCGCGGAATTGGGCTTTTTGGGAGTCATTGTCTTTACTATTACACAAACACCTCTTTTTTGGGGTGAAGGGTAAAAAACAAATCGATTAGTATTTGAATTGAAAGCACGACGAAGAGCCGTGGCGCGAACCGTTTTTTCTTTTGATTTTCTGCCATATCTTACTAATTGATTAACAGTTGGCATGGTATTTCACTTTAAGGAGACAACCTACGGTTTTCTCCTTAATATTCCTCTTTCCCTTATAGGAATAATTTGAATTGGCAAATCCAAATTCAAATTAAATTTTAAGGATTTTGACCTGCGAATTATATCAATATTCTTTGGAAGTGTCGAGTTTGCCTTTGACATAATCACGAAATTCATTTGATCGCAGCACGTTCAGGGCTTGTTGGGATGAGCCTGCCAATTATGACGTTTTCTTTGAGGCCCAAAAGCTTATCTGTTTTGCCTTCAAGGGCAGCCTCTGTGAGAATTCTGGTTGTTTCTTGAAATGAAGCGGCAGAGAGGAAGCTTTCTGTATAAAGCGCTGCTCTGGTTATACCTAGAATCGTTACCAGGGCTGTTGCGGGTTCTCCGCCTTCTGCCAGTACTTTTGCATTTTCTTCCTGAAATCGATTTTTATCAATGAGTTCGCCGGGCAATAGAACTGTGTCACCCGAAGATTCTACTCTTACCTTTTCGCTCATTTTCTTAACGATGACCTCGAAATGTTTGTCATTAATTGCTACTCCCTGGCTTTCATAAACTTCCTGACAGCCGTTTGATATATATTTTTGAGCAGCTCTTAAACCAGAAACTGCCAGAACTTCTTTAACATCTAGGTAGCCTGTTGAAAGCGGTGCTCCTGCTGCTATAAGCTGACCATCTTCAACTGAGAGCTCAGCGGTAGGCAGAATAGAATATTCTTTTTCGACTTGTGGCTTAAGACCGGTGCTTTTAACTTTGACGACAATCTCATCATCCTTTTCCTCAATTTTTACTTTACCAGAAATTTCGGAAATTTGAGCAATGTATTTCGGGGTTCTTGCTTCGAAAAGCTCTTCTACTCTGGGTAATCCTTGAGTAATGTCGAGACCAACAATACCACCGGTATGGAATGTTCTCATGGTGAGCTGAGTACCTGGTTCACCAATAGATTGAGCGGCTATGACACCAACAGGAGTTCCGATAGAAACCATGTCTCTGGTTACAAGATCCCGCCCGTAGCACAAAGCACAAAGACCATGTCTTGCTTCGCAAGTTAATGGTGATCTTATGTTTAGCTCCTCTGCACCTGTCTCAATTATTTCTTTAACATGTTCTTCACTTAAAACGATATTTGCCTTAGCGATAACTTTCTTACCTTTAGGCGATTTAACATCATCGGCAACAACCCTTCCCATTAGTCTTGACGCAAACGGCATCTGACGTTTATCTGATTTTGCAATTAAGATACTTTCTTTGGTGCCACAATCTTCAAGTCTGATAATGGCGTCATGGGCAACATCAACGAGTCTTCTAGTGAGATAGCCAGATTCTGCTGTTTTAATTGCTCTGTCTGCGAGCCCCTTTCTAGCACCTCGTGCGCTGGTAAAATATTCAAAAACTGAAAGGCCTTCTCTGAAATTTGATTTTATCGGCATTTCCACAATTTTTCCAAGAGGGTCAACAACTAAACCTCTTATAGCTGCAAGTTGTTTTACCTGATCCCGAGAGGTTCTTCCGACTTTTGCGTCAATTACCATTTTTATCGGATTATCCGAATCCAGAAGATCCCATGTCTTATCGGTCAGATCTTCCGTTGTTTCGATCCACACCTTTTGATTCAAATTTCTTTTCTCTTCTAAAGTTATCAAACCCTGTGCATAGTTGGCATCGTGCTCTGCGATACGGCCGTCAGCTTCGGAAATGATCTTTTGTTTATCCGGATGGACTCTTGCATCAAATATTCCAAAGGAAAAACCTGAAACTGTCCCACCAAAAAACCCCAGATCCTTGACCGCATCGATCATCTCTACCACAACAGAAGTGTCCTTTGTAGCATATGTTCGGGCAAATATCCGTTTAATGAGAGTTGAAGTGACCGGCTCGTTGATGTATTCATTTTCAAAAGGCAAAACTTCATTAAACAATATCCTGCCTGCGGTGGTTTCCAATATTTCTCCATTTATTCTGACGTTTATAAGCTGCCTCAAATCAAACTTGCCTGCCTGATAAGCGGTTATCGCCTCTGTTTTATCAGCGAATATTGTTGAATATATCGACCTATTAGGATCAAGACTGGTCAGAAAATAAACACCAAGTGCCATTTCCTTGCTTGCCGGAGTTGAAATCGGACTGCCATCGGCGGGACGAAGCAAATTATTTTGAGGAAGCATTAAGCTCTCCGCCTCTTCCAATGCTCTTTTTGATAAAGGAACATGAACTGCCATCTGATCACCGTCAAAGTCGGCATTAAAACCGCTGCAGATCGCAGGATGAAGTCTTATGGCATTGCCCTCAATAAGTATGGGGTAAAATGCCTGTATAGACAATTTGTGAAGTGTCGGAGCTCTATTTAGTATTACCGGATGTTTTTTTGTAATTTCTTCAAGAATATCAAAAACTTCGGGGGGTCTTTTCTCAAGCAAGTTTTTGGCACTTTTAACATTTGGCGCTATTCCCCTTAGAATCATTTCCTTTAGAACGAAGGGTTTAAACATTTCAAGCGCCATCTCTTTCGGAATACCGCATTGATTCAATTTAAGATCAGGTCCCACAACGATCACAGACCTTCCCGAATAGTCAACCCTTTTACCCAAAAGGTTTTGCCTGAACCGCCCCTGTTTACCTTTAAGCATATCGGAAAGAGATCTCAAAGGCTGTCTACCACGTCCCCGCCTAGTTGCTTTTCTCTGAGAAGCATCAATCAGAGAATCTACCGATTCCTGAAGCATTCGTTTTTCATTTCGTAAAATTATTTCCGGAGCTCCTAAGTTTATAAGATGCTTCAGACGATTGTTTCTATTGATCACTCTTCTATACAAGTCATTCAAGTCGCTTGTGGCAAATCTTCCCCCCGAAAGTTGTACCATCGGTCTAAGATCCGGAGGAAGTACCGGAAGTACTTTGACTATCATGGAGGTGGGATCTACTTTAGCTCTCCTCATCCCGTCGATCGTCTTTAATCTTTTTGCGATCTTTACATATCTGGGAGTAGTTGTATTTTTGACCTCGGTAAGTTCTCGCCTCAAATTCATGGTAAGCTCTTCAATATTAATTTTTGAAAGAGCCGTAAGTATTGCATCTGCCCCCATCTTAGCTTCAAAAAAGTCACTTGCTTCATAAATAGTGAGTTGTTCATATTCCTCTTCCGATAAAACTGAAAGCGTGTCCAAATTTTTTATAAGACTTATCATCCCCTCAAACAATTCTTTTGTACTTTGCAGTGAATTTTTTTCCTCCTTTGCCAAAGCCGCTTCTTTTTTACGAAACTCAAGGTCTATCTCGGATGTAGCAAGAGATACCTGTTCCTTGTTTTTGATCTTTTTTTCCGTTTTCTCTTTTTCTTCGTTTAGTTTGACCTTGATCTGGTCTCTCCTTTCTTCAAAGGAGTCTTTAAGTTCCTGTTCTCTTACTGCCCAAGCTTTTTCCACCCCTTTTATCGCCTCTTCTTTCTTCTTATCCTCAACACTCAAAACCAAATATCTGGCAAAATAGACCACCTGCTCAATTGCTCTTGGAGCAACGTCTAATACAAGAGAAAGTCTCGATGGGGCACCCTTAAAAAACCAGACATGGGCAACAGGAGATGCAAGGCTTATATGACCCATTCTTTCACGCCTTACTCTGGATTGTGTAACTTCTACACCACACTTATCGCAAACTACTCCTTTATATCTGATCCTTTTATACTTCCCGCAATAACATTCCCAATCTTTTGTGGGTCCAAAAATTCTTTCGTCAAAAAGTCCATCCTTTTCCGGCTTAAGTGTTCTGTAGTTGATCGTTTCCGGTTTCGTAACCTCACCACGCGACCAACGCCTGATGTCTTCAGACGAAGCAAGTTTAATGATCAGTGATTTGAAATCACTTAAATTTTTCAGATCGTTTAAAAGGTCCATAATTATATTTTACTTAATTTCAACTTTTTCTTCTTCCTGAACGGAATCTTCAACTTTAACGGCTTCTTCGACTTCCATTGGTCCGGAAGGATTTAAGAGTTCATCTGTAGCGACAACCTGAGCCCCCGCTGCTGCCGCAAGCTCTACTCCTTCCGGAGAAGAAACTACATTTTCCTCATCAACATACGTTCCACCAACCGTTTCGATAGAAAGACCTAAGGAATTAAGCTCTCTAACTAAAACCTTAAAGCTTTCAGGGACTGTTGCTTCCGGAATATCAGTACCTTTAACTATAGCTTCAAAGGCACGCGCCCTGCCTGAAATATCATCCGATTTTATCGTTAACATTTCTTGTAGTACATAGGCTGCCTGATGCGCTTCCAATCCCCAAACTTCCATCTCCCCGAGCCTTTGTCCACCCATCTGTGCCTTTCCACCCAACGGTTGCTGGGTAACTAAAGAATAAGGTCCCGTTGAACGCGCGTGGGTCTTGTCTTCAACCATGTGGGTAAGCTTCAATATATAAGCTATACCGACAACGGTTTCGTCCTTAAAACTATCTCCCGTTCTGCCATCGACAAGCCTAATTTTACCTGTCAACGGCAATCCCGCTTTTTTAAGTTCATCGGAAATGTCTTTTTCTCCAATTTTGTCAAAAACAGGAAGCGCCACCTTTACTCCGAGCTTATTAAGCGCCCACCCCAAATGACATTCAAGCAGTTGCCCCAAATTCATCCTGGCAAGAACCGATAGCGGTGAGATTATAATATCAACGGGTGTTCCGTCTGGAAGATAAGGCATATCGGAAGTAGGAAATATTTTTGCAATTACTCCTTTGTTGCCGTGTCTTCCGGCAACCTTATCTCCAACAGTGATTTTTCTCATTTGAGCAACTTTTACCAGAACTTTTTTTATAACTCCCGGACCCAACTCATCGCCAGTATCCCTATCCAAAATATTAACACCAATAACGATCCCCTTTTCACCATGGGGTACTCTCAGAGAAGTGTCTCTGACCTCTCTTGCCTTCTCTCCGAAAATTGCTCTTAATAGTCTCTCTTCCGAAGTCAGTTCTGTCTCACCCTTAGGGGCAATCTTACCAACAAGAATGTCGCTTGGGCCTACTTCAGCTCCAACAACAACTATTCCGTCATCTGCCAAATTAGCAAGGTCTCCTTCGGACACATTCGGGATATCCCTGGTAATTTCTTCCGGACCCAATTTTGTATCGACAACATCACACTCGTATTCTTCGACATGAATAGATGTTAATAGATCCTCTTTTACAAGTTTATCCGATATAAGTATTGCGTCTTCAAAACCATATCCTTCAAGGGTCATATAAGCAATTACCAAATTTCGCCCAAGCCCAAGTTCTCCAAACTCGGTTGATGGACCGTCTGCAAGGCAATCACCCACTGACACTTTATCACCGGGTTTTACTCTTACCGTTTGGTTATAACAAGTAGAATGGGATGTTCTCTTGAATTTCGATACATAATAAATCTCTTTTCCGCCATTATCTGTAAGCTCAACCTCTTCCGCAACGTCCGACAAGTCCGCTTTTTTGTCCAGTTTGACGATGATCTTTTCTGAGTCGGCAAATTCAACTTTGCCGGAATGAATGGCATAAATGCTTCTTCTCATACCCTTCACTATCTCCCTCTCCATTCCAGTTCCAACAAGGGGTGACTCAGGATTTACCAGCGGAACAGCTTGACACTGCATGTTGCTTCCCATCAACGCTCTGTTTCCTTCATCGTGCGCCAAAAAGGGGATTAGGGAAGCGGAAGTACCCACAACCTGTCGTGGAGTCAAATCAATAAAATCTACCAAGGATGTCAACCCCTCGGATGCTACCCCGTTATAGCGGAAAGGGACACGACTACTAACTAAGTATTTATTTTCATCAATTTCTACTCCTGCATGAGTAATGTGATATTTCTCCTCATCATCGGCAGTCATATATACTATATCGTCCGTTACTTTTACTTTTATTTTGTTTCCCTTCTTTTCTTTTTCCAACTTTCTATACGGAGTTTCGATAAATCCATATTCGTTGACCTTTGCGTATAGAGAAAGATATGAAACAAGACCGATGTTTGGACCTTCCGGTGTCCTCACCGGATCAATTCTTCCATATTGGGAGGAATTAACGTCTCTTATTGAGAACGATGCCCTTTCCCTGTTTATTCCTCCAAGCCCCAGAACCGAAACTCTACGTAAATTATCAAGTTCAGAGAGAGTGTTTGTGTCATCAAGTATTGTAGACAGCTGATTGGATCTGAAAAATTCATTTAATGATGCGATCAAAGGTCTTGCGTTTATTAAAGTTGATGGAACAGGTCTATCGTCGGGTGATATCAAACTCATTTTTTCTTTAACCGATCTTTCAAGTCTCAGTAGGCCAATTCTGAAAGCGTTTACCGCGACAAGTTCACCCACTCTTCTCAATCTTCTGTTGGCCAAATGGTCGATATCGTCAACTTTTCCGACACCATTCTGGAGACCGATAAGGTATTTTACTGCGCCCACGATATCTTGTTTTGTGATGATTTGATTTTCCTTTACATTGGCTATGTTCAAGCCAAGTCTTTTGTTTATCTTATAACGTCCAACGCTCCCAAGATCATATCTTTTAGGATCAAGAAAAAGTGAACGGAAAAGATTCTCAGCATTTTCCAGAAGAACGGGCTCACCCGGTCGGAGTTTTCTATAAATTTCGAGGTATGCTTCCTCTCTTGTCTTTGAGGAGTCTTTTGCAAGTGTAGAAGTAATATATTTATGATTATCTCCAATATCAACATCCTTAAACGTGTTTAGTATCTCTTCGTCCGAGGATAATCCCATCGCTCTTAAGAAAGCCGTCCCAACAACCTTTCTTCTTCTGTCTATTCTTGCCGCAATAACATCATTTTTTGAAACTTCGAATTCAAGCCAAGATCCCCTCAGGGGTCTTACTTCTGACATATAGAGCATCCTTCCTGAAGATATGTCTAGATTTCCGGAAAAATAAACTCCGGGGCTTCTGACGATCTGATTGATCACGGCTCTTTCGATACCATTAACCACAAATGTCCCTCTTGCAGTCATTTGCGGAAGATCTCCAAGAAACACATCCTGAGTTACTTCTTTTCCTGTTCTTTTGTTAATGAGGGTTGCAGTAATTTTTAATGGAGCGGAATAGGATATTCCTTTCTCCTGACAAATCCTTGGTGAGAATTTGGATGGTCCCAAACTGGGATTACCCAAAACGATCCTCCAATTTTTTCCGGTAAAATCATCTATTGGAGAAATATCTGTCAACTCTTGAGTTATACCTTCTTTCAAAAACTTATCCCAGGATTCCCTTTGTACGAATGTCAGATCAAGTTTTGGAAGATATCTTTCATCCCGCCCGAAATTTTTACGGATATTTTTAGCCGTCATTTGATAGCGTTTCTATAGATATTTGAGTTTTTTACCCATAAACCCCCGTAAATATATTTCGGGACAAAAATGCAAGCGTACATATTTGTACGCCTAGTACGGGTTTTTATCACAACCGAAATAGCCTGTCAATAAGGAAAAATGCGAAAAACTATAAATTTCGTTA
>Ga0075717_150_pt1 | contig 8733 bp, 6 predicted proteins | sample RifGroB1_FD_67778 | JGI IMG/M metagenome (GOLD analysis project Ga0075717, IMG submission 67778) | Microgenomates (Woesebacteria) bacterium GW2011_GWB1_38_5 | reverse complement strand
TATTTTTGAGGAGGCGGGTGCTGAAAATATCTCATTTGAGTTATCCAATGACTATAAATACCTAATCAAAACCAATTCCCTGTCGACGGAAACAAAGAGTCAAATAGATTCGGAATTAAAAAACGAGGACGAATATTATATTGAATTAAAATATGAATTAGTTGGACCTTCGATCGGTCCGGAATTGGTTCAAAAAACCATATATGCAATAATACTTTCAGCTTTTGTAATTCTTCTTTGGGTTGCATATCAATTTAAAAATTTAAGATATGGACTTTCCGCGGTTCTTGCAATGTTTCATGACAGCATTATCTTGCTGGGATCGTTTTCACTGTTAGGACATTTTTGGAATGTGGAAATAGATTTTCTTTTTGTGACCGCAATGCTTACAATTCTTTCATTTTCTGTTCATGATACGATAGTCGTTTTTGATAGGATCAGAGAAGTGACGAAAAAGACCCACTCAGAGATTCCCGTGATCGCAGATTTGGCAATAACTCAGACGATGGTCAGGTCTTTAAATAATTCGTTTACGATAATCTTTATGTTAACGGCATTGATACTATTTGGTGGAGAGGCGATAAAATGGTTTGCAGCCGCTCTCTTAATTGGAACGATCTTAGGAACTTATTCTTCACCATTTGTTGCTGTTCCGCTACTGGTTACCTTCGATAAAATAAAAACTTTTAAACTTAAATCGAAGAATATTTAGCTTAATGAATCGGAGAAACTTCATTCTCATAATAAATTCCGTATTTTTTCTTCTTTCCGTCCTTTTTCTTAATTTCAAAAAAGGGTTCAATGATAATAATAGTTTTTATGATGGTGTAGTAATTCCGGAAACTTCTGAAGTTTTGTCTGTTGAACAAAATAATGAAATTTATGAAGAAAAAGTGCTGAGAGTAATTGATGGTGACACAATTGAATTGATAAATGGAGAAAAAGTAAGATATATAGGGATAGATTCCCCTGAAAGAGATAGCGGGGGAGAGTGTTATTATCTGGAAGCCAAGCAGAAAAACGAGAACTTGGTCATGGGAAAAACGGTCAGACTTGTAAAAGATGTATCGGAAAGGGACAGGTATGGAAGGTTATTAAGATATGTGTACTTGGATTCCATATTTATAAATGAATTTATGGTTAAGGAAGGATTTGCACAAGCGTTTACCTATCCCCCGGATGTGAAGTTTCAAAACCTTTTTTTAGAAGCAGAAAATTATGCGAGAGAAAACAATTTGGGATTATGGGGAGAGTGTGGTGTAAGAAAGTAGAACCCTTTGGCAAGTTTAGTACAGGCGGGTAGAGCTGGTGGATAGAAAAAATATTACGAATATAGAAGTTGAAAAAAACCGATAAAAATTCCGAAAACTGACATAGTGATGAGAAATAATACAAACATTATTATAAAGTGAAGGGATTTCATAAACGGGTAGATAAACTTTAATCCAAGGAGAGGCAGAAGAAATATCAATAAGTATATTGCGACCTTTATAAATATCGGAATGGTATAAACGAGGTCTTTTTCTACCGTTTGGAGTTCATACTGTTGAAGAAAATTCAGAATAACAATAGTTACTTTTTTATCAATTAAGATTAAGTAATTGATTATTTTTTGAAGCATTGATTAATTGTAGCCTATATATGCAAGTTGCATAGAGACTGCAGTCTACTGTTTCGTTTTTTGGTTGAGGTCTGTAGAACGTCGGTTGATATGCTTTTTCAGTTCATTTATCAATTCATCCTTATCGTTTTCCACTTCTTTCTCCACCACTTTTTCAAATAGTAAATTAAGGATCTCTCCAACCTTAGGCCCCGGAGGAATATCCAAAATCTTCATTATATCGTCTCCGCTTATTTTTAGATCTCTTACCGAAAAGGGTTGTTTTTGAACTTCAATAAGTCTTTTTTTAAATTCTTCCAACCTCCACGAAGTTTCTGTAGCTCCGCCTCCGAGTCTGTCTCCGACGCGAAGATCGAGAATGTCAGGCACATTCTCGATTCCAACGTTTCTGATAAATCTTCTGATTGCCGAATCGGTCTGTCTTTCGTCTACGGTAAATTGATGCCAGCGAACCAATTTGATCAACTTTTCGGTATCTTTTTTTGAAAACCGCAGGCGTTTGGCGATATTATAAGCGTTATTGGTACTTACCAGTTCGTGGTTATAAAAAGTGATTGTTCCGCTCCCGAGTTTTTTATAAGTTTTCGCCTTTCCGCTGTCATGAATAAAAGTCGCAAAGCGTACAATGGAGTCCTTTGATGGACAGTGTTTCAAAGCCATCAAAGAATGTGTCCCGACATCATAAATATGATGTCTTCCGGGAGATTTTTGTTCCACTCCGAAAGTACTTTCCATTTCGGGAAGAACCTCCTTCAAAAGTCCGGAGTTTTTAAAAAGAAGCATTCCTTCGTAAGGATAATTTGATTTGAATATTTTTATGATCTCATCTCCGACTCTTTCGTTCGCTATCTTATGAATCAGATGTGCATTATTCTTTATTCCGTTGAATGTTTTTTCTTCAATTGTGAATCCTAATTGTGCAGATATTCTTATTGCCCTCATCATGCGAAGTGCATCTTCCCGGTATCTTTCATCCGGATCTCCGACAGCGCGGAATATTCTATTATCCAAATCCGATTTCCCGTCGAAAGGATCAATTAGTTCTACATTCACCGTAACTGTTTGTGATTTATGATTTATGATTTGTAATTTGTTTCGGATCTCGGATTTATGATTTCGAATTTTGAAGCTCATAGAGCTTATTGTTGCTTCTCTTCTTGCAAGATCTTCTTCTAAAGTTTTACCCCATTCGATCTTGTCGGGATGGCGAGTGTCTGAATACCCAGCTTCTGTTCTGAAAGTTGTTATTTCATAAGGGCGTGTACCTTCTATCTCGTTTTCAATTCCGACCGTTCCGAAAGCATTGTCGTAAAAAGCGTCGGGAAATATTTTAAGCATATCTTCCGGCGCAGTGTTTGTAGTCAAATCCCAATCATATGTATTGTTGCCTAAAAGCGTATCTCTTACGGCACCGCCTACAATATAAATTTCAGAATTGTTTTCCTGGAATGCTGTTATAATTTCAGCTAATTGTTTCGGTATTTTGATTTGCATACAAATCACATTATACTTCATTACGGCGTTTCATTGAATAATAGACATATGAAAAAACACAAATTGGAGGCAAAATTTAAAAAATGGGAAATTATAAATAAATTTAAAAATGAAAAAATTATTGATATTTTGCTTGAAAATCGGGGAATCGTAGCAAAAAAGTCAGTTGACGAATATTTTAACCCGACACATCCGGAAAAAATCGGATTGAAGGAATTGGGAATTAGTCGAAAATCCGTAACACGGGTAATTAAAAGAATTCAAAAAGCCCTTAGAAATAAGGAGAAAACAATAATATTTGGTGACTATGATGTAGACGGAATAACATCTTCCGCCATTTTATGGGAATATCTTTACAGTGCGGGACTTGATGTAACACCATATATACCTGAGCGTTTTTCTGAAGGGTATGGGATCAAAGAAGACAGTGTAATAAAGCTTAAAGAAAAATACCCCGATCTTTCTTTGATCATCACAGTCGATAATGGGATTATAGCGTATGATGCGGTAAGTAAGGCTAATAAATTTGGGATTGATGTAATAATTCTCGATCACCATGAAAGCGGAGAGAAATATCCTGAAGCATATGCAATAGTACATTCTACAAAATTATGCGGAGCGGGGATTGCGTGGTTCTTTGTCCGGGAAATTGATTGCATAATTCAAAATTCATCATTCAAAATTCGTAATTACCTTGAACTTGCGGTATTGGGAACCGTTGCCGACCAGATGCCGCTTGTGGGAATTAACCGCTCTATTGCTAAGTACGGTCTTGAACAGCTTAACACTACTCAAAGGACGGGACTTCTTGCTCTATATGAAAGCGCGGGGATCGAAAAAGGAAATATCGGTGTGTATGAAATAAACTACATTATCGCTCCGCGTCTTAACGCAATGGGGCGACTTGAAAATGCCGTAGAATCGTTGAGGCTTCTTTGTACAAATAACAGATCCCGCGCTTTGGAACTCGCTGGACTTTTAAACAGAACCAATATCAAAAGACAAAAGATCGTTGACGAAGTAGTAACAAAAGTAAAGCTTAAAATGAGTAAAAAATATCTGGATAAAATAATTGTTCTTGAAGGTGATTCGTATCACGAGGGAGTAATTGGACTTGCGGCATCGAAGCTTACTGAGGAATTTTGGCTTCCGTCTATTGTGATTTCAAAAGGTAAGGACGTATCAAAAGGTTCTGCCAGATCTATTCCGGGGTTTAGTATCATTTCTGCGATCAGGTCGGCAGGAGATCTGATTATTAGCGGAGGCGGTCATGAAATGGCAGCCGGATTTTCAATTTTTACAAATAATATATCAAAGTTCCGAAGAGCTATGAAAAAATATGCCGAAAGTAATTTAGACGGAAAGATGCTGGAAAAAAAACTAAAGGTCGACACCAGTCTTTTATATTCGAATTTAACCCATGAACTTGTTTCTCAAATCTGCGAAATGGAACCATTTGGTATCGGTAATCCCTCTCCATCTTTCACTACAGATACTTGTGAAGTAATTGAAGTTAGACAGGTGGGCAAAAGTGGAAACCATTTAAAATTTAAGTTAAAAAAAGAAAATATTATAATTGATGCGATATCATTCAGCGATTTGAATAACGTTTCTGACTATTATCCGGGAATGAAATTGGACATTGTGTATAATTTGGAAGAAAACTACTGGAATGGAAATGTATCGTTACAATTGAAAGTGAAAGATGTTCGTGAGTCAATTCTATAACAATTTAACTATGTCATCAGATGATCAACTAATATCAGAAGAGTACGGGAAATTCCAATCGCTAATAATGGGTAACGGAGTAGATGTTGATATGATCCGCAAGGCATGGGAGTTTGCGAAAATTGCCCATTTCGGTCAAAGGCGGAATACAGGCGAACCTTTTGTGCTTCATGCCCTGGAAGTTGGAAAAAAACTTTATGAATGGAAGCTGGATACTGAATCGATAGTGGCTGGAATATTACACGATACTGTTGAAGATGGGGGGGCGGAAAAAGAAGATCTCTCAAAAGAGTTTGGTGAAGAAGTAGCTGTTCTGGTTGATGGAGTTACAAAAATATCCGATATAAAACTCCGAGGAAGCATGAATGAGGAATTTATTGAAAATTTACGAAAAATGTTTTTGGCTATGGCAAAAGATCTGAGAGTAATTTTAATTAAATTGGCGGATCGTTTGCACAATATGAAAACACTTCACGGACTCGATCCGGCAAAAGGCGGAAGAATTGCCAAGGAAACATTGGAGATATACGCACCCCTAGCTGAAAGGCTTGGTATGGGACAATTAAAAGCAGAACTTGATGATCTGGCTTTTCCTTATGTGTACTCTGATGAATATAAAAAAGTTTTGAATCAATCAAGAGCATTTTATAAGTATGCGGAAAGTCACATTGAAAAAATGAAAAGAGCGCTATTGAGTGCATTCTCCGATTTTAATTTGAAATGTACTATCAGTGGAAGGAAGAAACACCTTTATTCGCTTTGGAAAAAACTTGAGAGACCGGATATAGAATGGGATTTTGAAAAAATACACGACATTATGGCAATGAGAATCCTNGTTTTTGGACACGAAGGAAAAATCGTCGAGATCCAAATAAGAACTTATATAATGCACGAAGAAGCAGAAAACGGTATAGCTGCCCATTGGGCATATGCAGGTGAAAAATCAAAAAAAGGTGTTGATGAAGAAAAATTAGAGAAGTTATCATTTGGAAAATCATTTTCAAAATTATCTTGGGTGAAACAGTTGGCTGATTGGCAGAAAGAGATAAAAGATACAAAGGATTATCTGAATGCGGTCAAGTTTGATGCTTTAAGTTCCAGAATCTTTGTATTTTCTCCCAAAGGAGATGTTTTTGACTTGCCTGTTGGTGCTACTCCCGTTGATTATGCTTTTTCAGTCCATACAGATTTGTCTGGATATATTAAAGGGGCAAAAGTAAATGGTAAGATAGTGTCTTTGGATCATCAACTAATAAGCGGAGACGTTGTGGAGATTATAAAGACAAAAAATTATAAACAACCCTCCGCAGATTGGCTTGATTTTGTAAAAACTACTCAGGCAAAAAGTCAAATTGAAAAACAGTTAAGAAAAGCAGATAATCCAATATAGAACAATGAGAACTTTAGCGATTGATACACTTCAAAAAACAGGAGAAAAGGTGACTCTTATGGGTCATGTTGACAATGTTCGGGACCATGGAAAGATAACTTTTATCGATTTTCGCGACCGAAGCGGTATTATTCAGTGTGTTGGGCAGAACTTAGAGAAAGTAAACCTTCAAAGTGCGGTAGAAATTTCAGGCATTGTCAACAAAAGACCTGAGAACATGGTTAATAAAAATATTGCCTCGGGAGCCGTTGAAATATGGATAGAAGACCTGAAAGTATTGTCGCAGGCTGACGAACTTCCGTTTGATATGGGAAAAGAAGTATTGGATCTTCAGCTGCCGACACTTTTAGATTACCGTACGTTGACACTAAGACATGGCAAGGTGTCTAAAATATTCAAGGTTCAGGAAACATTGATGGAAGGATTTAGAAGGGCTTCAAAGAGTATCGGGTGTACAGAAATATTCACTCCGACAATATCGGCTTCTTCCACAGAAGGAGGAACGGAAGTGTTCAAGGTCAAATATTACGACCACGACGCTTTTCTTGTTCAAAGTCCTCAGCTTTATAAACAAATGCTCGTTCCGGTGTTCGAACGGGTTTATCTTGTCTCCCGTGCTTATCGGGCGGAACCATCCGTTACAACACGCCATTTGTCGGAGTCGATCCAGATGGATTGCGAACTTGGGTTTGTTGACTTTGAAGAACTTCTTGATGCAATGGAATTTGTCGGACGGGAGACAGTTTCGTATGCGGTAGAGTGTAACAAAGAAATATTGAAAGATTACGGTGTGGAAGATATAAAAATAAATAAAGAAATTCCGAGATTAACGCTTCGCGAAGCGCAAAAAATAATTAAAGAAAGGACCGGAATTGACCATACAAATGAAATTGATATGATGCCGGAGGATGAAAGGGAAATATGCAAGTGGGCACATGAAGAGAAAAATAGCGATTTTGTGACAATAACCCACTTCCCAACAAAAAAACGCGCATTTTATACAATGCCGGATCCTGTTGATCCCGAATATAGTTTGAGTTTCGACCTCCTTTTTAAGGGAGTGGAAATATTGAGCGGATCACAGCGGATCAATGATCACAATAAATTGGTAGCAATAATAAAAGAAAAAGGGATGGATCCTGAAAGTTTCAAGATGTATCTTCAGGCTTTTAAATACGGTATGCCTCCAGAAGGCGGATTTTCCTTCGGACTTGAGAGAATCACTATGCTTCTTTTAAACCTTGCCAACGTTCGTGAAGCATCTCTTTTTCCAAGGGATATGGAAAGAGTAGACTTCAGACTGTCTTCAAAAAAGAAAGAAACAAAAAAGAAAAAGTAATCTCAAAGAGATTATTGAAATACATTCACCAATAGGATATTGTTTCTGATATGGGATCGACAAAAAACAATTATTTAAAAAATGATAGTAATTTTTTTATGCTTCTTAATGCAAGCATTCTTTTTATCTGCCTGTTTGCGATCGTTTCAAGCATACCCTCTTCAAGATCACGGACAAATCCAGCTTTAACTAACGATCAAACATTGGGTATAAGCGTGGAAAAAGCTTTAGCGGAAGATTATATTTATCCAAAATACATTGGTACAGATGATATTAGTTTTTCGGCGGGATCCGTGTTAGCTATTGATCTGAAATCAGGAGCGATACTTTATGAAAAGAATTCCAGGGAACCCGTTTTACCGGCTTCAACCTCTAAGATCATTACTGCCCTGGTTGCAATGGATCATTTTGATCAGAATGATCAGTTATTTGTTCCCCCACTAATAGTTGAAGGGCAAAAGATAGGTTTAATTGAAGGGGAAATGCTATTTGCGGAAGATCTTCTTTATGCACTTTTGGTGTCAAGCGCAAATGACGCTGCAGAAGTAATCGCCGCGAATTATCCCGGAGGAAGAGATTTGTTTGTTGCAGCAATGAATATGAAGGCACAACAGTTGGGTCTTAAAAACAGCCTTTTTTTGAACCCCACAGGTCTTGATCAGGAATATCAAGCAACAACGGCGCACGATCTTGTAAAAGTCTCATTTTACGCAATGCAAAACCCCTTATTTGAGAAGATCGTAGCAACAAAGACTTATAATATAGTGAATTCGGAAGGTGAGGTCAGGTATAAACTTCATAATATAAACCAGCTTTTGGGGAATATCGAAGGTGTAAAGGGAATTAAGACAGGAAAAACTGACGGAGCTATGGAAAATTTACTAACTTGTATAGAAAGGGATGGAAATCAGATCATTATCGCTGTTTTGGGTTCAAATGATCGTTTTGGTGAGACAAAAAATTTGATCAACTGGATATATAAAAGCTTTATATGGCAGGGATGATCGGATGGAGCTACTCTATATAGTCATCGATGATGGCGGATACATAGGCTGTAAAATCATCATCTCCCTCAAAAACAATGACAGGTTGATAGTACTCCGTATATTGGTCAGGATCGTAATAAGCAAGATAAACTTTTCTGATCACAATATTGCCTTG
>Ga0075717_158_pt1 | contig 8795 bp, 7 predicted proteins | sample RifGroB1_FD_67778 | JGI IMG/M metagenome (GOLD analysis project Ga0075717, IMG submission 67778) | Microgenomates (Woesebacteria) bacterium GW2011_GWB1_38_5 | reverse complement strand
TCCACATTTTTATCCACAATTCGTCAAGCTCAGTATAAACAATTATCATTATGCCTGTTTACGCTTATCTATCCACTTGTCCACACCCCCTACTACTATTACTACTAGTTTATTAATAATATATATAGGTAATAGTCAAAAGAACTAAAAAAAGAAATAATAAATAAATGGTAATTGGAAATCAAACAATAATTGTTTATACTCTTCACAATGAAATTCACAGTCTTTCAAAAGAAATTTTCTGAAGGTTTGTCGATCGCTTTAAGGTTTACCACATCCAAAGCACAGCTTCCTGTTCTAGGTAACATTTGTTTAAACGTTAAAGAAGGTAAGTTATTTCTTTCTTCAACAAATCTTGAAATGTCAGTGCTTCTTTCTACCGTTGTCAAAGATTCGATTGACGGATCCATAACAGTTCCCGCAAAACTTTTATATGAAGTAGTATCGAATCTAGGATCTGACACTGTTGAGGTGGAAAGCGAAAAAGAGCAAATGTTAATTAAAAGCGGTAATTTTTCTTCCAGAGTTTCCGGTATGAATGCATCCGATTTTCCATCCGTTCCGGAATCTGTCTCAAAAGAGTCACTTAGTATCGATTCCCAAACATTAACAAGTACTCTTCCAAAGATACTTTTCAGTGTGTCTTTAGATGAAACAAGACCTACTTTGACAGGTGTTCTTGTTGAAATTTCAAAAGACAGTATAACTTTTGTTGCAACCGACGGATTCAGACTGTCAAAGAAAATTTTATTGAAAAAAACCGGAAATGAGGTCAAAATGATACTGCCGAAGGGTATTGTTATAGAACTTGGGAAACTTGCAAAGGGGGAGAATATACTTCTTGACCTTAAAAAAGAAGACAGCCAGGTAGTTTTCCAAACAGACTCTGTATTTTTGTCTTCGAGAGTTATTGAAGGAGATTTCCCGGACTATGAGAAGATAATCCCGAAAAGCCATAATATCAAGATCAATGTTGGGAGAGGTGATCTTATGCAGGCAGTGAAACTTGCATCGGTATTTGCAAGGGACTCGTCCAACATCGTTAAATTTGCGGTCGGGAAAAACTCACTAAAGCTTTTGGCTGAAAGCTCACAATCGGGAAGTCAGGAGAATTCGATAGACGTCAAGGTTGAAGCGGAAGATAAAGAAGTATTCGGTGAAAAAGGGGAGTTTGTGATAGCCTTCAACTATAAGTATTTGGAAGATTTTGTAAATTCCGTAGAAGGGGATAGTGTCGATATAATGTTTACTGACCCGAATTCCCCGGGAGTGTTTTTGGATGCGGGGGATAAAGACTATCTTCATCTTATAATGCCTGTGAGGATTTAAGGATTATAATTTGTGTCTGATATTGAGGGTAAAAGCAGAGTTGCTTCAACGTCACCCCTATCTTTCGTTTTGATGTATCCGGAAAGTACAAAAACAGGCTGCAGATATTTTTGCTTGAGATTAAGTTCCTGAGTATAAGCGATTTCAATGCTGTCAATGTTTGCTTCTATTATTGAATCCTCATCGATTTCCAATGGTGATATTAAACCCTTGTTAACACTTTTTAATGTCGAATAGTTTTGAATTTCGCTTTTGATCTCGTCAATATTTTTTAATAAATATTCTTTATAATTTTTAACTTCCGGAGAATCATCAATATAAACAAAAACAGGTTCCTTGTTTGAATTAAACAATACACTGGCAGATCCTGTTTCGAACGAAGGCGAGATAAGGTCGTAGTTGTTTATTTTTTTGGTAAATGTGACACGGACAACATTGGCTTTTGTTTCATCTGAGATATGTCCCATTTCATCTAAATAAAAAAACTGAATTTTAGTAAAAAAAAGATTTTCAGGGTTTGATATCAAATTGTTATCAACAATAAAATTTTTAGCCAAGTCGACGATAGTGTTTTCATCGGTCGCTTCAATTGTTGAATTGTTCGGAAACTTATTTAATATCTTGTAGTCTATGATGTGGTGTGAAGGTACTATTCTCAAAACTTTATTTTCTTCTGAGTATGAATATGTTTTACCCATTATTTTATCTTCCGTTAAGCGATAATTTTGAGTATTAAAACCCAAAGTTTTTGCAATTTTTGACAATTCTTCGAATGAGATTGGTTTTTCCTGTATTTCATAGACCATTGCCTTATTGGGGATGTTCATATTTTCTGGTTTGATATTTATATTAACGGGGAATTGCCATTTATATTCTTTGGGAAGGTATGGAGAGGGGATTTGAACAGAGGCTGTTTTTTTTGTGTCAGCTGGAGTTTTTTGAGTCTTTTGAGAAGAAAAGTACAAAACAGAAACTACAATTACAAGAATTATAATCCCTAAAAAAATGTAGGATGTTTTTTTTAGCCCCATAAGTTTTTACGGTATTGTCATACTACCACAGCCGGTAAAAGAACAACAGCCGTATGGTACGACTTCAGGAAGAAAAGGCGGCGTCATTAATGCGCCCGTTCTAAATTCATAATGATCGTGAGGACCGCTTGAATAGCCCGTGGTACCCATTACTCCCAAGATGGTACCGCGCTCCACTTCAGAACCAAATCCAATATTTGGAGAAAAACTATCAAAGTGAACGTGCCAACTTCTTACACTGTGGTTGTTACACTCACCGGTTATTTCAAGCCACAATCCACCGTATCCATCAATCCCGATCTGGGTAATGCGTCCGGGATGTGTTGCAACAATAACATCATTAAAGTTTGGATTTCTTCCCGATGCAATATCGATTGCCTCAAGATAGAAGTGGGTGCACGCAGTCAGACTTGGATTAACCTGAGGACCCTGCGTGATGTAATAGGATTGGCCAGTATCTGTCCTAATGGGCCAGCCGCAAGGGCATCCTGTGTCAATAGTACACCCATTTTCACCTATTTCTAAAATGTTTGCAAATTGGGTTAGATCTTCTCCCGGGGGAACCATGTAGGCACCCGAGTTAATGATGAAAAGGATTATAACAACGAAAGCAATAAATCCCGCTGCCCAAAGCAATATTGTAATTATTACGGTAGCAAGCCATGCAAAAAATGCCATTATTGCTGCGCCTGCAATGGCTATTCCTAGTGCAATGTTGGCTAAAATTGGAGCCGCAGCTAGAGCCAGTTTTTGAAGACCTTTTCTCGTCGCAATTTTTGCATTTGTTTTTGCAGAATTTACGGCATTTGAAGCCATTTGTTTACCGGCATTGGAAATGGAATTAATTGTTTGACGTGGAGGCGATGTTTCATGATCGACGGAAGAAGGGTGGTTTACCGGATAAGAGGACCCTTGCGGCGGAGACATGTCCGGCTCTTTGTAATCGGAGGGAATTTCTCTATCGTCAAAATCGTTAGAGTAGGAACTAATTTCTTCAACATAGTCTTCGGATGCCTCTGTATACTCCGCATCGTAAATGTCAGGACTTGACCACTCGGATGGTGCGACCTGAATACCTCTATTTGTTTTTTCAAAGGAAACTTCATTTCCTTCGTATGAATAAGCTTCCCCCGATCTCTTTTCAATAACATAATCATCACTCTTGCCTGCTGCTTGCTGAAAATCTTTTGTGATGTCGGGAAACGCTTTGTTGAGTTTTTCCAGTTCTTTTGCAATCTTCAGGAGATCTTCCCTGTCACCTTCCTTGAGTGTCGCGGATGATTGACCTATCGCCTGCTTAAGTTTTTCCGGATCTGTACCCCGACGCCACAAGAGTCTGGCACTTTCCTCGATTCTTTTTTGTTCGACGCCTGTTTTTGCACCGCGTCCCATGGTTGAGTCAATCGCGGAAGCTGCTTTGTTTGTTTTTTCGTTTTTTGAGGGCAGAACTTTTTTGGAAGATATTCTAATAACGATCCTGTCGGGTTTATCATTCATATCTGACTGTGGTTGTGATTCCTCAATGTTTTGAAATTCACCGGCTTGTTTGGAAGCGGATATGGTTGTTTTCGAACCCGGTTTTTCATATACAGTTGTCTCTTTTGAAGGTTTGTTTCCCGGTATGTCGACACTTTCTTTTTTTGAATTAATACTTTCCAAACTGGAATATTTTGGAAGATCGGTTGACGGAATATCGATCCTGCCGTCGTTTGAAGTTCTTATTTTGCTAACAACGTCGTTTAAAAGTTTGTCGGGGATCGAATTTCTATCTTGTTTTGAAAGACCGTCTACTTCAACAAGGACCGCAGTCTGTACCTCTTCCCTGTTTATTTCTGGAGGTATATTGACAGTTATGTTTTTGCCGTCCTTTATAAAGCCTCTTATTTGATCAGCAATTTCTTTTGCCTTATTTTTTGTGGAATCTGTGGAGTTTTGGTCTTTATCAAACATGGTCGATTGTTAAACATTAAACATACAGACTATTTAGCCTGATTAACCGGAATTTGATCAATAATGCCCTCTACATTTTTTGGTTGCAGATCAACCTTTCTGTCAAAAATGTCGGGGGGCTGGGCGGGGGGTATTCCGCGCGTTTCAGTGACAGCGTCTGCAGAAATATTTAGAAGGGGTCCCGGGACAGTGGGATCATTTGCATTCGGGATATTTTGAAACACTTCTTTTGCCGGAGGGGGAGTTTCTTTTATTGGTACCGGAGCTTTATCCAACATTGCCTTCTCGTGTTTTGCGATCTTTTCATCCTCGGCTTTTTTTCTCATAATATCCGATGGCTTTGTGGATATTAATTTGTGCTCCTCGGGAGAAGATACGATGTATATAGGGACGTGGTGATTGCCTGCAAAAAATATTCCCTCGCCGATGTTCGCTCCAAGTAAAAGCTGTCTTTCTCCCTGAGAAAGATAGAAAACATCTCCAACCTTGTCTATCGCAGCAGGAGACTGCTTGAGAAGAAGCCTAATGGCGGAGTTGGTGACGATCGCCTTACCGATATCTTGTGTAAGAAAATCCTTAGTGGTCAGTCCAAGGTAATATTTTCTTGCACGTTTGACGATCGACCACATAAATTGCGCCGAATCCGGAAACTTCATCATAAGCCACGCTTCGTCAACAATAAGCAGTCTTTTTCTTAAGTCCCTTTTAACCTTTGTCCAGATAAATTCAAGAATGATAAACATTGCGATCGGACGAAGAGCGTCCTGAACCTCGCGTACGGAAAAGACAGTAAAAGGGTTGTTGATCTCGTACCTATTAGCGTTTTGTAAAGATCTTCCATTAAAGGAGGTTCTTTTGTTTGTGTTGACGGATCCTGAGTGATGCCCTTTCCGCGGTATGTTTCAACCAAGGCATGGTCCAAAAGAGCTTCCTGCATTGGGGTCAGCTGACCCATAATGACCTTGAACAGAGCGTGCAGGGAAAGAACTTTCAGTGCAAGTTGGTTTTCTCCTTCTTCATAAACCTGAGAAAGGTCGAACGGATTTATTTTTGATTCGGAACTGTATGCAAAAGTGATATATTGTCCTCCAACGGCCCCGCACAAGTCCTTATATTCTGCTTCGGGGTCAATAACGATGACCTCCGTACCAAGCATTAAAGATCTGAGCGCTTCAAGTTTGACAAAATAACTTTTTCCCGAACCTGATGTGGCAAATATTGCCATATTGCTGTTTTCCATTGAAAACCGGTCAAATATAATAAACGACTCGTTTAGCGGGTTGATCCCGTAAAGGATTCCTGAGTCGGACGACAGTTCGGCTGAAGTTAATGGAAAGGTTGTTGAAAGCGATGTCGTATCCATATTCCGTGTGATAGAAAGACGGTCGGTAGCGAAGGGTAAGGTAGAGTAAAACCCGTTTTCCATATCGAGTGTTGCCACCTGAGCCGTTACTAAAAGGGATCCGAGTGTCGCCTGAACCTGTTTTGTTACGTCGTTTAGGTCTTCAACATCTCTTGCAGGAATTGTGATGTAGAATGCAAATTCATAAAAATGTTCGGCGCCTTTGACAAGTTCTTCCTGTAAAAGCTGAGCATCGTCAAGTTTTGCTTGTGTGGTTGCATTAACAATGCGGCCTCTTTCAAGGTCTGTTGCGATCTCTGCCTCCATTTCTGCGATCTTGTGACGTAAGTCTTCCAAAACCCCCCTTACTTCAACGGGATAGACATAAAAGGAAATGTCCAATGAACTGTCAAAGTTGATGATCTGTTCAAGCCAGCCGGGGGAAACGAAACGGGGGTATCCGGAAACGAAAAGAGTCCGGAAATATACACCGTTTATTTTTAGATAGTCAAAATCTATTTCCAGAGTTTTTGGCGCGATCACATCAAGAACATCCATTCCGTCCGCAACAGCTTTGTTTGGATCGATTATTTCAGGCTTAGTACTTCCTTGTTTGGCGATGATATCAAGGTCCTCCTGATTGCAGCCTTTTTCTTAAATATCTCTTTTAGTTTTACCATAATTTACTCTCTAAATTTAAATTGTTTGTTCTTCCCCCCTTTTTTTCAACTAATACCTATGTTACCAGCGCCTTCTCTGTTGTTTTCTCTTAATATCGTAATATCCTAATATCTTTTGTTAAAGCTGTCCCGGTCTCTTCCGCTTGTGCGGAGGGATAGGGTTATAAATATGATAAAACAGCTCAACAAGTTCAGGTGTTGTCAATTGCCGCAGCTCCACACCAAGCCTTCTCGCCTGCCTGATAAGGTGATCTCTTTTCGGGGAGAGAGAAACACGAGCTTTTTTAAGAACATAGCTTTTTGGGAAAGGTATAGATTCATTTTTTGGTCCAAGACTCATTAAAGACTTTGCCAACCCCAATTCTACTCTTGAAAAGGGGACTACAAGGTAAAAACTTTTGCTTAAAACATTTTTCTTTTTAACTGATTCGACAATAAATTTCTGATAATCATTCATCAGTATCAGCAGTTTGGGATTTACTATCTTTTTTTTGGATTCATCAATAAAACGCATATAGTTGCCGATATCTTTTCTTTGTGAACGGACCATAATCTGCACCGGAAAATTGAAAGAGTTCAAAAGTCCTGCATATGAAGCGATGACAGCCTCTTGTTCAACCTCGTTTAACAAACCGAAATTTAAAGATGTGGACTCGATAATAAGAGCGGCACCACCGTCCTTGAAAAGAACGATGTCGTGGATGATATCGGCGATCGGAATACGGTCCTGAGTTGTATCGTATAACGGTTTATCGGGTGTTGATAGGAATGGTAATTTCATAGTTTACAATTTAAAATCTTTGATAAAATTTTCGTCTTCTGTCGGTTCCTTTGTTGCTTTTTCGACCAACTGAGATCCTCCACTCTTTGCCCACACGGAAATAGGAGGGATGATCTTGTTTTCTACCGATAATTTAAAAGGCTCAAATTCATAACCGTCTTTTTCGGCAGAAATAATGTAAACACCTTCGATAAGCGGGGTCGCGATGGCAAAATGTCCCAACTTATTGCTTTTTAAAGCCCTTACGGGTCTGCCGTCGACATCTTTGATCTCGAGAATGACCCCTTCAAGTATTTTTCCAAATTGGTCGAAAACCTGTCCGACAACAACATTTTCTCTTGTTGCGGGCATGGGAGGCATAGAGCCTGCGTTAAACTGTAAGTTCGCCATTTTTTGAACATCTGTTTTTTGATAAGTTTGCGGAACAACGCTCGATGTACTCATGTCGGACGGCTGACCTATTTGAATAGTGGAGGGAGATTGGAACCCTTCATTCCTTTTAAGATCAACAATCCTTGTTTCCGGAATATTTAGTCCGGCACCAGCCGGTTTGGTCTGAGCCTGTGCAGGCTGAACCAGGGGGGGTTGTGTTAATGTCTGTGGCGCTTGTACAACCTGAGGAAGTACCTGATCTGAAAATGTATGAACAGGGGTTGTTGATATAACAACGGTAGTGTTAGGAGCAATGAAATTTTGCGTAAGTTTTGTCAGGAAAGTCTTCTCTTTTTCTTCCAATTTATCCGTTGAGGCTGTTTGTTTTACAACGGGTGCCAACAGTTCCTGAACATCTTCTTTTTTCTCTGCGATCTTTATTGATGCAGGTACGGAGGATGTTTCTTCGGAAGAAAAGTACTCAGGGTGCTTGATGGATTTATTCCAGACAAAATATGTCGGAGAATAAATTGCCCGGAAAAAGATGAATATCCAAGTGCTTAAAGGTCTGTCTTCAATTGGTAGAAAAGCAAGAGCAACTCCAAAAAGAAACGAGATAACAATAAGTGGCCATTTGACAAAGGGGTGAAGAGGTGACGCGTAAAGTAAAAGAGATATTAAAATTCCACCCGCAAGCTGAGTAAACTGCTTAAGGGTCATATCCCCGACCAATTTGAATTGGTAAGATGCGATTTGTTGAGGGATGGGGTGTTGCTCCATAGTTTAAATGTACTCTATGAAACGAAATTTTCAATCAGTTCGAGTTTTCACAAGATGTGTTGTTAAATTGTTATATGGCAAAATTGTTAAGGAGAAGGGGAGAAAAGGAGGAAGGGAAGAAAGGAAGAACGGGAAATACTTTAAAAAACACCTGGGTGAAAAATTTAGATAAAAATGTAGAATAGATGGTATAATATGGCAATAGAAAGAAATATGTTTCCTGAACAAAATTCGTTTCAAAACGGACAAGAACAACAGGGGGCGCAACAGGAGCAGCAATTGACCCCGGAACTTTTGCGTCAAATGGATACAAGAGAACTTTATACCGTACCCGGTGGAATTCGAATAGTTGAGTTTCGTGAAGCTCTTCACAGTGGGGACACCAAAAAGATTCAAAGTTCCCTCGAAAAAAGTTTGGCTTGGATTGAAGGAGTAACGAATGGTATAGACGCCAAGAATTATGGAATTTATGAATTTACTGAACACACAGATGACGATAGAGAAATCGTAGATTTAAAAAACATGTTTGA
>Ga0075717_163_pt2 | contig 9757 bp, 13 predicted proteins | sample RifGroB1_FD_67778 | JGI IMG/M metagenome (GOLD analysis project Ga0075717, IMG submission 67778) | Microgenomates (Woesebacteria) bacterium GW2011_GWB1_38_5 | reverse complement strand
CAAAAAAAACAGAATGGTGTTGAATCGGTAAATAATAACTTTGTTTACAGGATGACTGATTACTGTGAGAATACCAACAATAATTGAGATGACCGACATAAGTATTATTAAACTAAATTTGAAATCAAAATCGTCAAAAAAATGTTCATATCCGGAAATAACCGACTTAATAGCGATTTCAGTAAAAATTATTGATCCAACAATAAAATTAAATATTCCGGCGAAAGTTTGACCGTGATTTTTTGTATCTAACTTGGACGATCCTTTTTTTCCAATCATAAAAATGTCAACAAATTAAGTATACAAGATAAAAATTTACCTGTCGAAATATATAAGAAAATATTAAATTGCTGTTTATGTTATGAGTCTTTTGAGAGGATTTGCGGGGCACGGAACCTATTAAAAACATTAGAGGAAATTAGTTTCTCCGATAGTTGTATTACAAAATATCCAAGCGGGATAAAAACAAGCGAACTTACAATTTGATTTTTACTACTTGATTTTTCAAAAAAGGGAGAGCGTTGATATAGCAGGTGATCAAACCCGAAACGTCTTTTGAATACATACCCCAGGAATCCAACATCCACACCCCAAAGTTTGTCCATATAAAAAAGAAAACATTAATCATCAGTCCGGAAACGGAGATTTTTAAGAGATTTATGATTGATGATTTACGATCAGTGATTATTTTTTTAAGGAAACCTGAAGAGAAAAATGCCGGAATGAGAAAGCCGGACCAGGTGAAGAGAAATATTCTGGAATTACCAATGAGGCGGTCGGAAAAAGCTATGGTTAAAAACGCAAGAAAGAATGAAGATTTAGGATTTAAGAATAAGGAAGAAAGAACAATTGCCGCAGTCAAAAGCTCATAGTTCGGACCAAGATCAAAGACGGTGCGTTCGAGAAAAGCAAATAAAAAAAGAATTATGAATATTGAATTATGAATCATGCTCTTTTTCATTGTTATTGTATTGGGGTGTATTTCCATTCAACGACGTCTCCGTTTTGCAGAATATATTTGTCTGCCGAGATGTTTCCTGCGACTCCATTTACGGAATATGACCAGAAATGTGTTGAGGAGGCTGATATTCCATCGATCGACTCCACCATCATTCCAAAATCATAAGATTTTGTTGTAACAACCGAACCCGATTCATTCATTTTTTTAGTTAGCAGAGAATATGCGCTCTCACCCATATTAACCTCAACATTTTCATAGAGAATGGTTTTTCCTCCTTCGAACTCAACAAGAAGTCCTGCATTTATTTTTTCGGGAGGGGTAAGAGAAACGGTTGTTTGGGGGTTGTAGTTTCCATCGTCGGTTGGTTGAAGAATTCCGATCCTGAAAACTGTGAATATAAAACCCGCAAAAACTATACCTACTGCGAGAAGAAGAAGTTTTAATTTGTCAAAAGTGTATTTCATAAACCTCCGTAACAAGGATTATCGGGAAAAAATGAAATTATTACAACAGGGAAAATATGATAATATGAATTTAATGAGACAAGGTTTGATTCACAAAAGGGGTTCGTTTTTGAGAGATTCCGTTTTTTCCGCGAGCGACGGTTTAATAACAACCTTTGCCGTAGTGGCAGGGTCGGTTGGCGCATCTTTAAACACCCCTGTAGTTTTAATTTTGGGTTTTGCCAATCTTTTTGCCGACGGATTTTCAATGTCTGCAAGTACATATCTTGGTGTTAAAAGCGAAGTGGAATTTGAAGAATCGGAGGGTGATAGCCATGTTCACGAAGCTTCTCCGCTAAGTCAAGCTTTTGTAACATTCTTCTCTTTCGGCGTGGCAGGGTTTCTTCCGCTTCTACCTTACGTCATGGGTTTACAAAACGCATTTATATTATCATTATCTATTGTGATGGTTTCCATGTTCGGGATCGGACTTATTAAGAGTGTGTTTACAAAAAAAGGAACATTAAGAAGTGGTTTTGAAATATTGGTCATTGGGGGAATGGCGGCATTTGTAGCGTATGTGACAGGTGATCTGATAGAAAAGATCGTTAACTTGCGTTGATGGGGAAACCTGCCCCATGAGGTTCGGGGGGAGTAACGGTAAATTTTGTAAAAAAAATAACCCATATTCCTCCTGACGGAAAGACAGGGAAGTGTAGGGGGGTGAGAAATTATGAAGTTTAATAAAAAAGAAAATGCAGCAATCTCTCTTTTGATGATGTCGGTGTCGGTGATATGTGTTGCATTGGCAGGTCTGGGCTATCTTTGGCAGGATGTCTGGTTGGCTTCTACCCAATGGATGTTGACAGCTGTTGTTTTTGGACTCTTTGGTGTCTATTTAAAAATGGATGGGGATTGATTTGGTGCGTCCCCGAAAAAACCTACTTGCTTCCGAACACTATGCGTTTGGGTCGCAAGGGCGTTTAGCGGGCTTCGAAGGGTGCAGAATTGTACCCTTCGGAAATAATGCGGAGAAAGTGCGGAAAATCGCAAGTTGACCAAGTCAACGAAGCGATTGAGTGATCAAGCGATCAGGACATTTGGGTTTTTTGCCTTCAGCTTTCGGCTTTAGGCATTATGCACTTAAACATTTAGTAATATAGCAATATAAAAATTTACCGATTATTCTTATGTTAAGAAAGATTTTATTGTTTGTAGGAGTCGTGGTCGGCGCTTTTATGTCGGTTACTCCTGTCGATGCTTCAATAGTAACCATCGAAAAAACGGGGGAGGTAACGTTTAATGTGCTTTCGGCTGAAAGTGAAAACAGTGAAGAAGATGGGGGAGAAATAAAGGTAACCGATTCGAGCGTTGAGATCGGAGAAGCCGATATGCCGATATCGCTTTCAAAAAAAGACGGCAAATACTTTTTAAGTATTGCTTCAAAAGACGGCGAAAAGAGTTTTGATGTGACAGGCAGCCAAGACAGGATCTTGGAGATCGAGGAGCGCCCTTCGGTAAAAAAGATCGGGATCAGCATTCTTAATAATCAATTTGTTATAGAACAAAGGGGAATAAAAGCCGTGACCTCGTACCAAATAAATGTCGAACCGAAAATGTCAAAGATCACGATCTTAACCCCTACAGGGTATAAATTTCTGTCGGTTCTTCCAAGCGATGCGATGAATATTTTGCTGCGTTCAAACACCATTTCATCGTCAGGAAATAACGCTTCGGTAGAAATACTGGAGGATGGAAAAGGCAATCTTTATTATGGAATTTCGGGAACCAAAAAAGTGGGAATTAAGGATATGTATATGTTTGATGCCCCTGTTTCGGCAAAGATCTCGGCGGTCAATGGTGAGGTAATGGAGATCGATGAACCTATCTGGCTGAAGATATTGAATTTGTTTACGTTGGAAACATAACATTTATTCATTTTGATAGAATTTTCATTTCTTTGCTTCTCCCCTGAACAATTCTATTCAGGACTGGTCCAGCACTCTCCAAGAAACTGGAGAAAGAAGGAGCCTCATATGAGTTTTTCACCCTTTCAATTCTTCGCTCATACTTTGTCTGCATAACTTCTCCCGCCACACACGGGCGGGATGTCAGACATATGCAGACAGCTCAGGGTGAATTCGCTCGTAATATCGAGAGACTATTATAAACCAATGACTTGATTCAGTTTCCCTTTGTCGAAGCCAATGATCGTTTCTTTTGTTCCGTCGTCTTTGGTTATAACCGTAAACGGAACACCCATAAATCCGCCTGAGTCGGCAAGCATTTCTTCACGGGCAGCGTCATCCTGATCAATTACCTTTTCGGTGTATGAAATACTTCTTTCATCAAGATATTTCTTCAACTGCATGCAATACGGACAAGTTGTGGTGGAATAAACAGTAATGATCATAAGAAAGAGTATCACGGGAATGTTGGGTATCACAAGTAGTATGAGGACAGGTAGAAAAAAAGACGATCAAGCGATTAAGAGATTAAGTGATTGAGTAGATGGCAGAACGGAGTAAGCAGAATGAGTAGAAAAAAGTATGACAGGTGAGATAAAATAGAATTGATTCACGGACTAATTCTACTTGTTCTGCTTTTTATACTTGTTATACTTTTACAAGGTATGCTTCTTATTAATTTCAAAACCTATAAAGAATCCACAGGTGCGAGAGCTGTGACATTGGCAAACAATGTTTTTGAATTGTCGAAAGAGTACGGTATTCCGGTTGTTGTGTGTCCAAACATGCTCGACTTGAAAGACATTGCAAGAATTTATCCGGGGGGTGTATGGGCACAACATGTCGATCATGAGGAAAGAGGAAGGGCAACGGGGTGGGTTCCAATAGAACTTGTCAAAGAATCCGGTGCTACAGGCTTGGTTATAAATCATTCCGAACATAAATTATCCCATGAGGAATTGGGAAAAGTTGTTGAAAAGGCAAGGGTTTTTGATTTGAAAACTCTCATTTTTACAGACTCTCTTGAGGAGTCGGTTCGGGTATCGGCTTTTACTCCAGACTGGATAGGGTACGAACCGCCCGAATTGGTTGCATCTAAGGACACTTCGGTTGCACGGTCAAAACCGGAGATAATTGAAAAAGTTGTTCAGGCTGTTCCGAATATTCCTATACTTGTCGGTGCCGGAGTGAAAGATGGTGAAGATGTCAGGGTAAGTTTAAAACTTGGAGCACGGGGTATCGGGGTAGCTTCAGGAGTAGTATTGGCTTCGGATCAAAAAGCTGCGATAAGGGAATTGCTGGAAGGGTGGAGGTAGTATATGAAAATCTATCTTGGATCTGACCACAGAGGATTTCATCTTAAGGAAAAAATTGCCAAGTGGCTTTTTGAATGGGGGTATGGGTTTACCGATCTTGGGGCGGAAACTTATGACGAGAAAGACGATTATACGAAATATGCTTCATCTGTTGCCTCACTTGTAGGAGAGGATAAAAACGCAATCGGTATTCTTCTATGCGGGAGCGGAGTAGGGGTTGATGTTATGGCAAATAAGTTTGATGGGATACGGGCATCTATTGGAATTGACGCCGAACAAGTAAGATCAGGAAGGAAGGATGATGATATGAATATTTTGGTAATTGCGGCGGAACATACTGAGGACCACCTCACCCGCGAAATGGCAAAAGCGTTTTTGGAAACGAAGTTTGACGGTAAACCTCGACACAGAAGACGGTTAGAGGAGATTGCTAAGATAGAAAAAAATAATTAACTTTGCATAACAAAGAAATAAAAATGGTTGGAGAATAGATTATTCGACCATTCTGCACTAAACACTAGGTTGTTTCATCTGGGATGGAGGTGGTTATTGAATGGATAGGTTATTTGAAAAATTTAGGATTAAAAAAGAAGAAAAACCCGTAGTTAAAATAAGGGATCGCATGGGGGTAAAGGGGGGCATTCTTGGTGAAAGGGCTTTGCTATTTTTCGCAGATCCGGGAATTATTGATACCTCGCTGCCTGTAAAGCTGGTAGATTCAAATGGGGAAGTCGTTAGAATAATAGAACCTAATAGGTGTACGAATAATCCTACCTAGGAGATTGCTAAGATAGAAAAAAATAATTAAATCTGCATTTCTATGCAGATATTCAATTAATCCTCGTAATCCTCGAAAGTTTTTGGTTCGAATTGACTTTCATTAACACAAACCGGATTGGGTATTTTTCCCAGATTCACATATTGGTCTTCTTTTAAAGGGAGACCATAGCAAGCTCTGAAAATTTTATTAACCGGATATTCATCATTAATACCCCTCGTATCTTTTTTCAGTATTGATTTTGTGCAGGCGAGGCATCTTTTAGTTTGGATTGGTCCATTGGGGCGGTCGCATATAGGAACTGATTGCTGGGCGTAAATGTCAGTCGTTGAATTAAGATACAATTTTCTCCAAACCGGATTGGGGGGTACACAAATTACTTGTTTACCGTCTTGGGTTGAGAGTCTGGTTAACAAACATTTTTCACAGTTACTGGTCATTGTAAATAGAGATTATCGCTGGTCGTATTTCCGGATACGACGCAAAAGAAATATAATAAAAATTAACCCCTTTTAAGATAAATCAAAACTTGGTTAAAATCATTTAAAGTACCGTCTTTTGGTGTTTGTCCTTCGTCTTCAAAAACAACCTCATTGGAATTTTCATTTACGTGTTCAACACCAATCACTTTTGTACAAATTGCCTCTTTCCCCGCGATTTGTATAGTTTCACCCGTAGCAATTCCCAGTTGAATGCTCACTGGCATTGCCCGCATCTTTCCGCTCCGTTCTCTTACACGGCTGTTCCAAGAAGAGTTCCAAAAAAGAAGAAAAATATCCCCCTCATGAGGATCGTCCGGTTTTTGCAATATAGATTTAAGCGCCACCTCTCGATCGTAGGGATAAATCACCCCGCGCACTTCACCTGCGTGAAGGACTCTATTTATGGATCCTTGAGCATCTCTCGCGTTGAATCTAACCCCGAGTTTTTCTCCGGCTGTTTTCAAAGCGGTTTTCCGTGTTCGGCTGACATTGTGGCAGGAGTATAACTTAGGTGTGTGTGAGTGTCAAGAATGGAGGAGGATATTAGGGATATCAAGATATAAGGATAATGGGATATTGGGAGAAAAGGGAAAGAAGCTTACTTCAATTTCTAATTGACTTAACCCCCGCCCGTCAAAGCTATCTTTTGCTTTTGTGTTTCAATTGGGGTGGGATTGAGAAGCGGGACAAAAGCATCAGGTCTTACGCAGGTGGCACAAGATAAAACTTTTTTAGAAAAAGGAAACGGAGGATTACACTCTCTAAATATTGTTAAGATTCCATCGCCAACAGCGGTTATAGTCGTGTGTTGGTCACAGTCAATACAACATTTTCTTTCCCCATTCATAATGACTTATAGTATAGTTGTCTGATCTCAGGATGTCAAGACGGGTAACGATAAGTAAGATCAGATATTGGGATACGGGGATAGAAAGATTGTTTAATGGCTATATTTCTAAATTATTATATTGTTGAGCGGTTGTAATACGGCTCTTGCATACTGCTTGCTGCTTGCTACATACTACATGCAATGATTAAACTACCAAAATTAGTCGAATTGGATATCTCGGGAAAGGCGGTGCTTTTGCGATTGGACCTGGATGTTGATGAGGATTATTCAAGAATTGAAGCAGCCAAGGAGACGTTTGATGTTTTAAAATCCAATAATTGCCGGATAATTGCAATAGGGCATTACGGAAGACCTGATGGGAAAGTCGATGAGAAATATTCGCTTAGAAGACTGGCACCCGTTATTGAGAAGATTTCCGGAATGCAAACCGAATTTTGTGAGGAAACGGTTGGTGAAAAGGCAATTAGAGCTGTTGAGAATCTGAAGCAGGGATGCATTCTTCTTTTGGAAAATTTGCGTTTTAATTCCGGGGAGGAGAAAAATGATCCGGAGTTTGTACGGGACCTTGCTTCTCTGGGGGAATTTTATGTAAACGAATCTTTTGCTGTAAGCCACAGAAGTCATGCTTCTTTTATTGGTCTTCCGAGTGTTTTGCCGCATGCAGCAGGGATGCGATTAGTAAAAGAAGTGGAAGTTCTTTCGGGTATTTTGGAGAATCCCAGAAGGCCGGTTGTTGCGGTAATAAGCGGAGTCAAGAAAGACAAGATGGATAGAATTGCGAGTATTTTAGATAAAGTAGATAAGGTTTTAGTTGCCGGCCGGCTTCCGATATATTATGGGGACGATAACCCCGATCCTGAAAAAATAATCATGGCGAAACTGGTTCCTGATACGGAAGATATTACACTCCACTCGATTGATAAATTTAAAGAGGAAATTGCAAAAGCTAATACGATAATTTTAGCCGGCGTTCCCGGTAAATATGAGGATGAAGGCCACCGCCAGGGGACAATGGAAGTATTTAATGCAATTGCACGATCTTCTGCATTCAAGGTTGCCGGGGGTGGAGATGCCGAAGCGGCAATAACTTTGTTGGGACTTAATGATAAGTTTGATTGGATTTCCGTCGGCGGAGGTGCAGCGTTGGAATTTTTAGCTAATGGAACATTGCCGGGGATAGAAGCGCTGAAAGTTTAAGTTTAAGAACCGAGACTATTTGTGTTGAGTTTTTCTTTAATATACTCCATTAATATTTTGTATGATTTGTTATTGTACTCAGATAGTCTCTGCAGCGGTTTTTGGAAACGCTTCAATATTTTGGGATTTCTGATTATCTTTCTTGTAAGTTTTATTGCCTTTACGGGATTTTCTTCGACAAAACCGAGTTTATATTTTTTAATGATGTCTAAATTGCCGTCTTCCTGACCGGCAATGTGCGATATCGCAAAAAAGGGTGTTTGTGTTGCTACGGTTTCAAATAGCAAGTTCGGACCGGCTTTTCCTATTACGAGATCGGATGCCTGGAGGTATTTGTGGGTATTTTCCGTGTATCCTTTAATAACAAATTTAACATCATTACCGTTTTTTAAATCGTGCATTGCCTGAAAAAGTTTTAAGGATCTGTATAAACTCTTGTTCCTTCCGCAGATGAACACCACCTGCACCTTATGTTTGATGTCTGCGAATGCCGGCAATATTTTAAGGATACTGATCGTACCTTCACCGCCACCAATAACTGCGATTGTGAATTCATTTGGTGAGAGACTTAGGGATCTTCTTACCCTTAACTTATTGTATGACCCTTGAAATTCCTTTCTCACAAACCACCCGCTTTTTATGATCCGATTTTGGGAAATACCGTAATTCAAACATTTTTTCTCGGCGTTTTCATCAAATACAAAATTTTCAGCGCTTGAAAAAACCGCAAGCGGATGAAAGGTCCTTGGGTCGGCAATGATATTTAGAAGGAGAAAATCGTACTTATTCGATAGTTTGACTAGGTTGAAATTAAAAGCAAAATAAGCACTGATCACAATTTTTGGCCTTTGTCGTTTTATTAGTTCCTCTATCTTTTTTGTATATGGTTTTGATAAATATTTTTCTATTATTTTACTTACATAGTTTAACTGTGACATCTTAAAAGGGAGTTTAAATAGGGATGGAGAAACAACATAAAGCGCATTGTATGGCTTGACGCTTATTGCGTCGGGTTCGATCAAGTTAAAATAGACCCGATATCCCTTAAGCGCATTTTCCACAGCTTTGCCGATGCTTTTATGTCCCCAAGTAGTGGTAAATATGGAAATAACCGGTTTCTTCCTCTTCATCGTTTAGTATTATATAACAGATTCATGTTTACTTAGACGTAGACTTGGACTTATACTGGTACTATGGTAAAAGTTGGTATAAGCAAAGCTTATGCCTAATTAATATTATGGTAAAGGTCGGCATTAACGGTTTTGGCAGAATTGGAAGACTGGCTTTCCGTATTTGGCTTTCAAAACATACGGGGGATATGGAGATCTCCGCCATAAACACTTCGGGTTCGATGGAAGTTGACGGCTGGGCGCATTTGGTAAATTACGATTCCACATATCGAAAATTTGAATATGGGGTTGTTGCAGAAAAGGTTAAAGATGCAAAAACCGCTACCGATGACGACCCCCTGATCGGATATTTGAAAATTTTTGGGAAGGACTACAAAATTCCCGTTCTAGCCCAGCGAGCTCCGGAAAAAATTCCGTGGGGTAAATATGACGTGGATGTTGTAATTGAATCAACGGGACATTTTGCATCTGAGGAGGATGCAAAAAAACACGCCATTGGCGGAGCCAAAAGAGTTGTTATCTCGGCTCCGGCAAAAGGAGACAATGTAAAGACTTATGTTTTGAGCGTTAATGAGTATCCTTCGGCAGGCTCAGGACAGGCGGGTTCGATTGATGTAATATCGAACGCTTCGT
>Ga0075717_138_pt1 | contig 10207 bp, 5 predicted proteins | sample RifGroB1_FD_67778 | JGI IMG/M metagenome (GOLD analysis project Ga0075717, IMG submission 67778) | Microgenomates (Woesebacteria) bacterium GW2011_GWB1_38_5 | reverse complement strand
TAATAAGATTTTTACCTGCGTTCTCGCTCATCGGAAGGATCGACATGACCTCTTCCCCTTGTTCAACATTTAGAATATTAACAATAGCCTGCCCTTTTGCCTGACGGCTCCCCTCCCCTATATCCCACACTTTTGTTCCATAAACTTTCCCTTTATTTGTAAAAAATAAAAGCGTATCGTGAGTTGATGCGGATACCAGGTGAAGTATTTCATCTTCCTCCTTTGTTGTCATTCCGACGACTCCTTTTCCACCCCTTCTTTGGGCTTTATAAGTGGTCCTTGGTACCCTTTTTATATACCCCGTTTTTGTGATAGTGATCAGGGTTTCCTCTTTTGGTATCAGGTCCTCCTCTGAAAAATCTCCGATATTTTGTTTATAGATTTTTGTAAGCCTTGCATCGCCAAACTTTTCTTTTATGAAGATTAACTCATCAGTAATAATATCAAGAACTTTTTGCGGGTTTTTTAGTATCGAGATGAGTTTGTCGATAAGTTTCTGTATTTCCTCATATTCTTTTTCGATCTTTTCTCTCTCTAAAGCGGCCAGTCTGCGAAGCTGCATATCCAAAATTGCGGTTGCCTGGATCTCTGATAATTTGAATCTGGATATAAGGTTGTTTTTAGCGTCTTCCTGGGTTTTGCTATTTCTGATAGTTTTGATCACCTCGTCGAGATTGTCCAAAGCGATTTTAAGCCCCTCTAAAATATGAGCTCGTCTTTTAGCTTCAGTAAGTTCGAAAATGATTCTTCTTGTAACAACTTGTTGGCGGTGTTTAACATACTCGATAAGTATTTGTTTGAGGTTTAAGGTGTGCGGCGCTCCGTCGACCAATGCTACAAAATTAGCCGGGAAAGAAGATTGAAGTTTGGTATGTTTATAAATATTATTAAGGATGGATTTTGGTTTTCCGTCGCGTTTAAGATCAACAACAACACGCATACCATCTTTATCAGACTCGTCACGAAGATCGGAAATGCCGACTATTTTTTTCTCCCTAACAAGATCGGCAATCTTTTTTACAAGTTCTGCTTTGTTGACTTGATAAGGAATTTGACTTATCACAATCTGTGTTTTCCCGCTTTTACCTTCTGTAATTTCAGCAGTTCCACGGACTATGATCCTGCCTCTGCCGGTAGAATATACTTCTTTTAATGAATTGCCGTCGTAAATAGTAGCTCCGGTCGGAAAGTCCGGTCCGGGGATATATTTAATTAGATCTTCGATCGATATATCACTTTCAAAGCTGATATTGTCAGAGGTAACGTCTTCGGTAGAAAGTTTCTTTGTTTCACCTGAGGCAACAAGGCTAATTTTTTTGATGACAAAATCAGTCTTTTCATTTTGTACTTTTGCATCCGTTACTACACGGCCTCTATGAATTGTTTCGATAACTCCGTTTATCACTTCCGTCAGGTTGTGCGGAGGAATTTTGGTTGCCATCCCGACAGCGATCCCTTCGGACCCCATTAAAAGGAGGTTTGGTAAAAGAGATGGTAAAAAAACAGGTTCTTTTAGTGTTGTGTCAAAATTATCAATAAAATCTACAGTATTTTTTTCAATATCCTTGAGCATCCATTCGGATAACGATGCCAGTTTAACTTCCGTATAACGCATCGCTGCGGCCGAGTCGCCGTCAACCGAACCGAAATTTCCCTGACCCTTAATGAGGGGGTAACGGAGAGAAAATGTTTGCGCCATGCGGACTATTGCATCATAAACAGCGGAATCACCGTGCGGATGATATTTTCCTAAAACCTCACCGACAACCTTTGCACTTTTTGTAAATCCCGATGCATGGGTTAATCCCATTTGCTGCATAGCATATAGGATCCTTCTATGAACCGGTTTAAGTCCGTCTCTGACATCCGGTAAGGCGCGGGAAACGATGACACTCATTGCATAGTCAACATATGACTTTGACAGTTCGGATGTAATTTCAACTATTCGGATTTTTCCAATGTCCATAATCAACTAAATTCTAAATTCGAAGCACTAAATTCGAAATACTTTTATGAGCTGTGGTTTTTATATTTTGTAATTTGGAATTTAAGTATAGTTTCGAATTTCGATATTCGTATTTAATATACCTAATTTTACTTGACTTTAGGTGCGGTTACAAGCTGGATTATTAACTTCAATTAACCTATATTCTTACGAAGACTGTCGTGTCTGAGCCGACGGATGGGGTAAATTTTGACCGGCTTGTTTATTAAATAATATTATCCCCGTGATCAAGGATACCAATCCGAACATAGCAAATATTAATACAATTGGATTAATAAAAATTGGCACTAAAGTGCCCAACAGCACCTCATTCCAGGTGTTTTTAAAAGCCAACCCTTCGGCAAATATATGCTGAGCAGTAAAAAGGACCCAGGAACTTATCAAAATGATCACCCCCAAAAATGATAGAAGTTTTCCCATACTTGAGCCCCTTTTTTCTTTATTGGTCAAAAAATAATATAAAGAAAAGAAGATAACATTTAGTGTTAAGACGGCAAAGAGGGCACTATTTAAATATTTATCGGTTAACTTTAGACTCTCAAAGATCCCAAGAAGGTCTGTGTTCTCATTAGCGGTTTTAAGGTTTATAAGTATTTCTCTTGCATCCAGATTTGTAGTTTTAAGATAGTCCGGCATTTGGTCGAGAATTTCCTTCGGGATAGCCCATTTTTCAAGCGGAAGATAGATAATGAGGTATTCGGATCTGTTTTTCAGGTATTTTAAGATATTGGATAAATTCGTTTCCGTAAAATCTTTAACATTATTCTTGTTTATGAAGGCTGTATAGCGTTCTGCCTGTACTTCTATCTCCTGTCTTTGTCCAAGCGTAAGGTTATCATAGTCGATAGTACCGGAGATATCGTCAATAAGCATTTCTTTAGTTAAACCCTTTAATCCCCGAGACAGATTTTCGTAAGTACCGTTCTTATTAAAAGAGTAGGTGTAATAATTCTTATTAAGAAGAATGAATTTAATATAAATAATAAATAGGGATGCAATCGTGAGAATTAGAATAAGTATTGTTACTATGAATTTGGCGAGTTTTATCATTATTCATTCTGAGTGGACCTGTGACCCTTGTGGGATCTTAAGACCAATATATCTAATGAATGTTGCGTTTTCCGTTTCGTGGGTTTGCTCTGAAGCGTCCAAAACGACAGGTTTAAAAAGTCCGTCGGTCTCTGCCTGGATTTCCTCTACCGAGAAAAATCTTTCCACAATTCCCTGCGGTGTTTGATAAAAATTTTCAGACAGTTTCAACGATTTTAAAATTTCGGGGTCTTCTTTGGATTTGAGAAGTGTTGCAAAGACTCCCCCATTCTTTAGGACTCTGTGTATATCCTTGAAAATTTGATCAGTGGTCTCGTGACTAAAGTAGTGAAGTACGGCGTGGGCATATACAACATCGAACTCTTCATCTTTAAAAGGAAGGGGGTTTTTGATATCGATATTTTGATATTCGATATTCATGATCTTCTGCATAGTGGATTCCCATTTTGAAGCGTCGAGTGCTTTATCCGAGAAATCGGTGCTGACGACAAAAAAACCATGTTGGGCAAAATATCGGGTATCTTTGCCTAAACCTGCACCCAACTCAAGTATTTTACCTTCTTTGGGAAAGTAGCTAAATGCGAATTGTGCAAAAAGAGAGGGTGTGTCATCCCAACCCTCATCTTCAGCTTTTGTCCACCAGCTTTCCCAAAAATCCTTGGTATCCATATCTTTACCATTATATACTTTTTGACCGGTTGATAAATATACAATGCAAAATGCAAGTTCATTTTTATAATGGAGAAAATAGGGGGTGTTAAGATATTACCCGACAAAGGATTATGATAATGAAGGACTTTGTTTTTTACTTTGGGAAACTGCCCAAATGAATATTGCTATAAGGACAAACGCAAATATCCAAGACCCTGTTGTTCCTTGATATTGGACAATGACGGGGGCAGCCATTAAGCTGACCAAGTTTACCACCTTTATCATTGGATTTAGTGCCGGACCTGCGGTATCTTTCAGTGGGTCTCCAAAAGTATCTCCTTCAACTGAAGCCTTGTGAGCATCCGACCCCTTTCCGCCAAGGTTGCCATCCTCAATGAATTTTTTGGCATTATCAAGTGCACCTCCGGAAACAGCCATAAAAACAGCCATTAACTGACCGACCAATATAACCCCTGCTAAAAATGCTCCAAGCGCTTCGACTTTAAAGACAAGCCCAACGATCAAAGGAAGGGTTACAGAAAGAGCGACCAAACTTATAAGGTCCTTTTGTGCGGCAGTTGTAGTTATTGCTACAACTTTATTGTATTCCGGAAGTACTGTACCTTCCATAACTCCGGGTCTTTTAAATTGAATCCTTACTTCCTCAACAATTTTAGTTGCAGCATGTGCGACGGCTTTGATAGAGTAAGAAGAAAATAAAAATGGCAAAGATCCACCGATAAGAAATCCGATAACAGTATCCAGTGTTGATATGCGGATATCGGTAAGAGGTGTTAGGCCAAGTCTTGTCTGTACAATGCCGACGTCAGTGACAAAGGAAAAGAAAAGAGCGGTTGCGGCAATAACCGCAGATGCGATAGCAAGCTGTTTTGTGATTGCTTTGGTCGTATTTCCAACCGCATCAAGATCCGCCATGATCTTCCAGGCTTTTTTACCAACGTGTGACATTTCTCCGATTCCGTTAGCGTTATCGGCGATTGGACCAAAAGCATCCATAGCAACATTATTCCCTGTCAGGGATAACATCCCGATTCCTATCATGGCAACACCATACAACATATACACAGGTGGCATGGTGTAATAGATAAGGTAAGAAATTGCAATTGATATCGAAACAACAAAAACACTCCAAACACTCGATTCCATTCCTACCGACAAGCCGGAAAGTATCGTAGTCGCCGGTCCTGATTTTGTAGATTCGACGATCTCTTTTACGGGTTTGTATTTATGTGAAGTAAAGTATGAAGTCAAAGGGTTGAAAACAACCGCAAGCCCTATACCAACTGCATTAAGAAGAGCCAATTTCCATTCTCCTGCATAAAATATAGCGAAAGCAAAGGCTGCAAGAACGGTTATAATCCCCGACAGTTCATAAGAACGGAACATGGCTTCTTCTGCATCTCTTGCTCTAAAAATTCTAATAGGAAATTTTTCCCAGAAAGGAACGGCTAATGTTCCGATTATAGATGAGAAAACTCCTATAGCTCGCACGACAAGCGGGTAGATGATCCAAAACGTATCACCTGTTAAATGAAGAAGGACCAGTCCAAGGATCAGTGACGAAACGATAGTTACTTCATAAGATTCAAAAATATCGGCAGCCATTCCGGCACAATCACCGACATTGTCTCCCACAAGGTCTGCAACTACTCCGGCGTTTCTTGGGTCGTCTTCGGGGAGGTTCTTTTCAACTTTTCCCACAAGGTCGGCTCCAACATCGGCTGCTTTGGTATATATTCCGCCGCCGATCCTCATAAAAAGGGCTACCAGTGTTCCACCAAATCCAAAACCTAAAAGTGCGTCAGGGGCTGCCTTTCCGAATATGATAAAAATTACCGTTCCCCCGAGAAGTCCCAGACCATCTGTCAACATTCCGGTAAATGTTCCGGCTCTATAGGCAACGGTTAAAGCACCATTATAATCACCCTTAACAGCTTTGGCGGTGACCCTGATGTTTCCTTGAATTGCAACCCGCATTCCAAGTTGCCCTACGAGCGTAGAGAAGGTTGCACCTACAATAAAGGCAATAGTTCTGCCTAATGCTATAACTAAAGTTGCGTTATTTCCATATCTGGCGAACGCTTCAGCCGATGGAGGGACCACATAGACACTCAAAAAGAGAACGATCGTCAGAGAAAGAAGAACGAAAGTAATGGTCTTGAGTTGCTTTTGTAAATATCCTTCTGCACCGATTTTGATCGCGTTCCAAACCTTTTGCATTTTGGAATCGCCTTTGCTTTCACGAATAGTAGCTTTCCATAGCCAATATGCGTAGATCAAACTTATTATTGCGACTCCGATAACACCTGCCAGGAACATTTGTTCGAGGTTATTAAGTTCATCCATATTTCAATCAATTTACAAAAAAACCACCTTAAATCAGGGGTCTTAGGCATATTTTAATAGAGGGTTATTTGATTTGTCAACGAGTAAGTTTTTTATTAAAACTTCCATCTATAATTACAAAAACTAAGGGTGTTAATTTATTTATCCGGTAGTGGAAGAATTCTGGACCGCTTAACATAAGCATCAAATGTCCAGAGTTGCGGTTTTCGCGTGGGTTTGGATAAAACGTTTTCTTGGCGGAACTTCTTCACCCATTAGAATAGTGAACAATTTATCTGCGTCGTCTCCGTTGGCAACATCTACCTTTTTCAGGATCCTTGTCTGCGGATTCATTGTCGTTTCCCAAAGTTGTTCGGGGTTCATTTCTCCCAAACCTTTATATCTTTGGATAACGAATTTTGAGGCGCCGATATTATTCAGAATGCCATCCCTTTCTTCCTCCGAGTATGCATAGTTGATATTTTTTCCTGCCTGAATTCTGAAAAGCGGTGGAAGCGCTATATATAAATATCCTTTTGAAATTACTTCCGGCATGTGTCGAAAGAAAAAAGTAAGAAGAAGTGTTTTTATATGTTCGCCGTCGACGTCTGCGTCTGTCATAATGATAACCCTTTGGTATCTGATCTTCTCGTAATTTAACGACTCCCCTATTCCGGCGCCTAGGGCAACTATGAGATCTTTGATTGCGTTCGGTATTGAGTATTTTTCCACCCAGTGGCAAAATTGCCTGAAATCTCCTGTCTCTACCCTGTTTTGCCGATCCGCCTGCTGAATCTCCCTCTACTATATATAATTCGGATATTGCAGCATCCCGTGACTGACAATCGGCCAATTTTCCCGGAAGCGACGCTCCATCAAGAGCTCCCTTTCGTAGGACGGCATCTTTTGCAGCGCGTGCCGCCATCCTTGCTTTTGCTGCGAGCATGACTTTCTCAACTATAGTTTTTGCATCGGATGGATGTTCCTCGAAATAGGTATCCAATCCCTCCTTTACCGTCGAGGAAACAAATCCTAATACTTCGGGGTTGTTCAGTTTGGCCTTGGTCTGGCTTTCGAATTGCAGGGTTTCAGAGGGCATCTTTATGTAAACCACGGCGGTTAAACCTTCCCTGAGGTCTTCTCCCGTTAAAAGATTACCGTTTCCGTTCTTTTCGTCTCCACCCTTAAGTTTCTTTGCATAATCGATAATTGATCGGGTTAAAGCCATGCGAAACCCTGTAATGTGTGTTCCACCGTCAACGGTATTGATTCCATTTACGTATCCCTTTACATTTTCATTTATCGAGTCGTTATACTGCAAAGCGATTTCGCAATTTAATACTTCTTCCTGTTTGGATATATGAATGACATCCGATAAAGTATTTTTGCCGCGGTTGGTGTGGGAGACAAGAGATTTTATACCGCCTTCAAAATAGTAGCAGGCGCTCTCATTTGTCCTTTCATCAAGGAAGTTGAAAAACAATTTGGACACGAGATACGCACGGTCCCTCAACAGTGATTTGATCTTGATATTGTCATATTCGGTCGTTGTAAAGATTGTTTTATCAGGTACAAAGGTTGTTATTGTTCCGGTTAGATCGGCATTAATTTTGATTCCCCAACTTTTTGGAAACCATTTATCCAATTGTTCCTGTGTTGTCTCGGAAACCCTCTTATCCGGGTTACCCCTTTTATATTCTTGGTAGTAGGCTTTATTTCCTCTTAGTACTACGACGCGGAAATATGAAGAAAGCGCGTTCACTACGGATGCGCCCACACCATGCAGACCACCGGACACTTTATATGCGCCGCCGCCAAATTTTCCTCCGGCATGCAGTTTGGTCATTGTAATTTCCAGTGCCGATACTCCGGAGGAATGAATATCGACGGGAATTCCGCGGCCATTGTCCCTGACAGTAATTGAACCATCACTTTCGACTCTTACCCATACTTTATCTGCTACCCCGGCAAAGGATTCATCAACGGAATTGTCGACGATCTCCCGAAGACATTCATGAAGCCCCCTTGAATCGGTCGAGCCGATGTACATACCGGGTCTTTTTCTGACAGGTTCAAGACCTTCGAGAACCTGTATTTGGGAAGCCGTATAATCGCTAATTTGTTTTGCCATAAGATTAAAGCGAGCTTAATAATTATATAAGATAACTATTAAACATCAACGGTCACATCTGACAGAAATTTTAATAATTGTAAGTTTGTATTTCCGTTTGCATGTAAGTTCTTTTTTAGAACGACCGCATTTTTTAATGTTTCCATACGGTATGTTTTCGGGAATTGCTTGAAATTTGCGACAAGAAATTTGATCATTTTACCCGAAAAGTTTTGAGCATCATCTCTTTTCATCTTATTCAAAAAGGAGTATTTATCAAACAGACTCATTTCCAAAAACTCTTTAATGTCAGAGAGATCTTCGTTGGCGGATGGTTTCGTGATCCTTAATATTTTACATCGCGATCTTATTGTTGGAAGAATTAAATTTTCATTTCTAGTGTGGATCAAAAAGATCAAATTTTCCTGCGGTTCTTCAAGGGTTTTTAAAAGCGAGTTTGAACACTCCTCCGTAACTTCTTCGAAGTTTTTGATAACAATAGCCGTTCTTTCCGGTAGTGATAATTTTAAAAATGCGATCAACGACCTCGCATCGGATATACTTTTTAATTCGAATGGGACCAATTTGTAACTTTTTAGATCAATATGTTTTTCGATATCCGCATAAAGATCGTCCGGGAATTTAGATACTATTATATACGCGTGCATTTGAATTATTGGTTATACACCCTTCTTGATGAAGAGGTAGTATTAAGTCATAATAGTATAAGTATTCAAATATTTCAAAATGCCTGCTCAATTATTAAATAACAATTCTCAGACTGACAATGTAAAAACACTGGCGGATATTCTCTTAAGTCAAGGTTCGATAACTGCCGAACAGGCAAGACAAATCAAATTTACCGAGATCCAAACAGGGAAAATACAGGAGGAGATCATTCTCGAACAGGGTGTTGTTTTTGAAGAAGCTTTGGTTCGTGCAAAATCGACTTTATACAACATTCCGTATCTAAATATCGAAACCGCTCCAACTTCACCGGAAGCTCTTTCCATACTCCCCCAGCAAGTGGCACAGAGATTCAGGGTATTTCCGGTGTCTATTGACAAGAACAATAAAGTCCTGAATTTAGTGATGTCTGACCCCTTAGATCTAACGGCGATCGGTTTTGTCGAGCAAAAAACCGGATATCATGTCAAACCCTTTGCCGGAGAACCCGAAAAAATCGACAGAATGGTCGCGACATCCTACTCAAGTTCGCTCGCAAAAGAGGTAACTGAGGCGTTGAAGGAGGTTGCTCCCGAAAAACGGCGCGTTCAGGTGGTTGATACCGGAAGGACGGGTGTTATAAGAGAAGAAAAGGTTTCCGAGATTGTCAGGCATATTTTAGGCTTTTCGGTAAAATCGAGAGCGTCTGATATCCATATTGAACCTCAAGAAAGATCGACAAGGGTGCGTTACAGGATAGACGGTATCCTGCAGGAAAAATTGACAACACCCAAAGAGCTGCACGACGGATTAGTCTCAAGGATAAAGATCCTTTCGGGAATGAAAATCGATGAGAAGAGGATCCCTCAGGACGGAAGGTTCAATTTTTCTACGGACGAAGAAGAGGTGGATCTTCGTGTTTCTACACTTCCGACAACTTGGGGAGAAAAGGTTGTTATCAGGTTGTTGAAAAAAACCGGAGGTATTCCTGAACTTCCCGAACTCGGACTTAGGGGGTTAGCATTAAAACATTTGGAGGATTCCATAACCCGTCCGCACGGGATCATTTTGATTACGGGTCCGACGGGTTCCGGAAAAACGACGACACTTTATTCAATAATCCAGAGAATTAACACATCAAAGGTCAACATTGTCACATTGGAAGACCCGATAGAGTATAAAATTGCCGGAGTGAATCAGGTGCAGATAAATGCGGGTGCGGGTTTGACTTTTGCTTCAGGTCTTAGATCGTTTTTGAGACAAGACCCCAATATAATTCTTGTAGGAGAAATACGTGATCAGGAAACCGCCGATTTGGCTGTTCAGGCATCACTCACGGGTCATTTGGTATTTTCCACTCTTCATACTACCGATGCATC
>Ga0075717_137_pt1 | contig 10235 bp, 9 predicted proteins | sample RifGroB1_FD_67778 | JGI IMG/M metagenome (GOLD analysis project Ga0075717, IMG submission 67778) | Microgenomates (Woesebacteria) bacterium GW2011_GWB1_38_5 | reverse complement strand
CGTTCTTATCACTCTCGCTTTGGTCATATTGATCGGTGTTTCAACATCTCTTCTTTCTATTAACGACCTTCTTTCATCGGATTCAGGACAAAAATCTAATACTGCTGTAAATTTGGTTGAGGCGTGTATTGAAGATGCACTTCTTCAATTGAATAATGAGAACTCTATAGATTCATCGATTGTTTTGCCAAACGGAAATTGTTCTGTTACGATTATTTCAAGCACCGGAGGCTTTTGGGATTTTACTGTAAGTACCGACCAAGAAGGATTTTATAAAAGCGTACGGGTTAAAGCGACAGTGGGTGAATACGTTTCGGTCAATAGCTGGCTGGATGTGTAAGAAATAATATTTATGATCAATGTTATTTATATAGCGAAAGGTAAATTGATTGGTGCAAAAGTGGATGAGAGGAGGCTCTCTGTCCGGGAGCCTGTGGAACTTGGTTGGGACGCTAATACTTTTGATATTGCAATGGGTCAGATCGTAGAAAAGATGCAGGCAGGGAAAGTAAGGATTCCTCTGGACGATGCATTTTCTTACCTATTAAGAATTAATGTCCCTGGTAATTTGAGTGAAGATGAAGAAAGAAAATATATATCATCAAGAATTACGGATAAAATACCGGAAGTTCTTCAGGATAAGGATTGGGATTATAAAGAAATTATCTTTAACATATCCCGCGGGAAAGATAAAGATGGGACGCAAAATAAGGAGGTTATTGTATTTTCACCGGTCAAATATCTTATGGATGCAATAACTAAGACGGTTGTTTCTCTTAATCTGACTGTTGAAGCGATTGAACCGGTTGAGATATCACGTACCAGAAACGGAAATCCGCTGATAGGAATAGCTCTTAAAGAGGATATAAAAGGAAACGATAGAGAAGTACTAAATATACTTATCGATAAAAACAGAAAAGAAGAAGATTTTAAAGATGTTCTGTCGCCGGAAAACAAAAACAATCAGCCGGTTGGATCCGAAGGTACTCAAGCTATGACGGAAATAGGAGAAATAAAAGAGGTGCGGGGGAAAAGAGGTTCTTTGGTAAAGTTTACGATAGTTATAATTGCCATAGTCATAATAACCATTGCCGGCTTTTTTCTTTATGGAATATTTTCTTTAAATGAATCAGAAAAAAAACCGGTTACAACGGCAGATGTTCCATCAACTGCCCCGCAATTAACCGTTGCTCCTACATCAGCTGAAGAAATGATCAATCTTTCTCAATATGGTGTGATCGTTAAAAACGGAAGCGGGGTTGCAGGAGGGGCGCAAAATGCTTCCGATATCCTTCTTGAACTTGGTTTTGAAAAGATAGATACGGGAAATGCGGATAATTATGGATACAAAGAAACATTTATAAATGTTTCGGAAAACATACCTAAAAATGAAGTCGAAAAAATAATATTTGCGTTAAACAAGGAATATGAAGTGGCAACTGAAGCGGGAGATATCGGCGATTCCGAATACGATCTTGAAATAATCGTAGGAAAAAGAAAGTAAGAGAGAAAATACGATTTATTATTTAAGATGTATTCCTCTAAATCTCCATATTCTTAGATCATAAATCTCAAATTATATCTAATTCATATCCTTAGTATATTCCGGATCCGACTCCTGATACTTGACACCAATATCGATTTTATGGGTATACTGAGTGCAGTAGATAAAATGAAAGAAGGTGAATATTGATGATACTGTCCAAAAATAGAAATGCATTTACTTTAATCGAGATCCTTTTGGTTGTTGCGATACTTTCTATCCTTCTGGTTGTTGTTTTTGCCGCGCTAAATCCTGCTCAGAGACTTATGGATACCAGAAATGCAAGACGTTGGAATGATGTAAACCAAATTCTTACAGCGGTTCATACATGTATAGTTGATAATGATTTAGCTACATGCGGATTAACCGAGAATGGGAATGCCTATCAGTTGGGAACTTGTACGGGGACCGGAGCTACGCTATGTACAGTAGCAGAAGCGGATTGTTTGGATCTATCACAGGAACTTGTTGATTATTTACAATCAATACCGCTTGATCCGTCTGATGGCTTGGCTGCCACGACAGCGTATTCAATAACTGTGGGAACTAATGGAATAATAACCGTTTCAGCCTGCAGAGCCGAAGACAACGAAACAATTTCCGTTTCAAGGTAATTCATTATTTTAAAAGAAAGAGTTCCGTCATTTGATGGAGCTCTTTTGGTTGAGTAGAATACTATCTCGATGTACTTTTATCAAAGCGTCTTAATGTTCTAAATTAAGAGAAATTGCATCGCACAAAGCTTAAAAGGTGCAAAGTAAATTGGAGATTAAAACCAATCCTTTTTAATAAATATTGCCGTTAGGGTCAGAGAAACAAAAAACGCCAAAGATATTACGTACCAAAAAGCAAACACCGATCCTGTCAGGGGAAGAGGTACATTCATTCCGTATATACTGCTTATAAGCACTGGAACATTTAAGACGACCGTGAGAGCAGTCAAAAACTTAATAGTCTTATTAAGATTATTGCTCATAATGGTGTTCGATGCCTCGCGGATATTTACAATATTTTTTAGATTTGATTTTGAGATCTCAACCAATTGGTTACTGCTTAAATGAAGATCTTCAATGAGATCCTTGTCGTTCTCAAAAAGTCTCAGGGTTTTTCCCGAAGTCAGTATTTCCATATTGTTTTTTATCGGCAAAAGAGAGGAGAGGAAATCATTTAGGGTCATTTCGTTTGCGACGAGTTTGATGATATCTTTATTTTTGACATCGGTATTTTTCAATCCGATACTTGTTTTTCTGATCTCGCGGCTGATCTCGTTAATGAATTTGTTATACGTATGGTTTATTTCGGAAAGGATATGCAGTATGAGCTTGGTTTTTTGGGTGGTTGAGAAGTTATTATTTTGTTTGAAAAGTTTGTCGTTCAGATCCAAGTTTTCCGGTGACACTGTGAGAACAAAATTCCTTCCGGCAACAATAAGAAGAGGTACGGTTATTATTTCACCTTTATTGTTGGTTTCCAAAGGGTAGCGGGTAAAAATGTAAGTGTCATCATTTTCGGTTTCTATACGCGGGACTTCGTATTTATCCAAGGCGTCGGTCAAATGACCTCTTTCCAAAAGGTGGTTTTCTTCCAAAAACTTCAGCTCCTTTTCCGTCGGATCAAAGACATATATCCATGAACCGGATTTAAACCTTTTTGTCTTTTTTAGATCTTGATCATTAATCGTCTTATAATAATAGTTGATCATAAGTTTAAATATAACATAATATGCACAAAATTTTGCCTGGTAAAGACAGCTATAGAACTTTTAGACAGATCATACTTTTATATTTTAGATGTTTTTATATCAATTAACATTTTTCAAATACTTCAGGTATCAAACTTCGTTTACGATAAAGGATATTATATTCCCGCAGCACAAAAATATCTTAATGGGGACCTATTTGAAAATACTGAACATCCGTCCTTGGGAAAGTTGTTGATATCTTTCGGCACCATCTGGCCATTTATATTTTTTTATAAGCTTTATAATATCATCCGTACTAACGGATTTAATGTACATTTCCGGACAATATTTGTATTGATATGTTTTTCTTCGTTGTATTTTTCCCGGTTTTTGTACAAAGACTCATTTATAATTTCCATCTTCTGCCAACAGCCTCTTTTATATGTTTAATTATAGGAATTGTGTTGAGAGATGTTTGGGTTAAGGGAAGTGTGGGGAGGGGTGTGGTGGCGGTTTACCTCTTGTCGGTATTTATGTTTTATCTTTATAATCTGGTGACTCGCTTTACGGTATAAACGGTTATACATGTAATTATGAAAAATAAAAGGGCATACATCGATCCGGTTGCTGTAGCAGAATACATAAAAGAAAGAAAACATTTCAATTATAAGATTCGCGGTGAAAGAGCAATAAAATATGGCAAAATTCGATCGGGAACTACAGTTCTGGATCTTTGTTGTGGTCCGGGATTGGTTGCCGAGGTAATCAAAGCAAAATACGAAAACGATGTGAAGATTGTGGGAATAGATATTTCCGACGATTTCATTAAGTACGCCAGGGATAATTATGGCGACAGGAATACCGATTTCATTACCGGAAATGTCGAAGATTTGGACAAAATTGTCGGAGATCAAAAGTTTGACTCGATATTACTTTTGGCTTCCTGGTTGTGGATCAAAAATAAAGAGAAAGTACTTTCTTATATAAGCACTCTTTTGTCTCCGTCCGGGGTTTTTGTCATAAGTATTTCTTCAGATGATCTCAACGATCCGAAAACAAAAGACTTCTACTGGAAATACCGGGATAATCTAAAAGCCGAAATTAAAGATCGTGATCCTTTGGCAGACACCGGATATTTTCGAAAACTTCCGGTGATAGATGATAATTGTATAAACAAGGTTGTTAAACAAATAACCGGATGTGGTTTTACATTGAAGTCCAATAATGAAGAATCTCGGATATTAAGTCCGGAGGATAAGCTGTTCACTTATAATAACCCTGCAAGAACTGAATGGGTCGGAGATTTTTCACCCAAAATTCGACTGGAGATCATTAAAAAAGCGCTATATAGAACCGCAAAAGAGATTAAAGGTTTCAGTTGTATAAAAAGACACACATATTATTTAGTGTTCAATAAATCCATTTACCGTGGTAGTGCACATTACACCTGCGGGGTGAAATAGCTTGACACTCCTCGGAACAATGTTACTTCTGAAATATTTCTTCATTTGAATTAAAATACGGTTATGAGTTTAAGTGTAGGGATAGTTGGGTTGCCGAATGTCGGTAAGTCAACGCTTTTTAATGCTTTATTAAAAAAACAGCAGGCGTATGTTGCTAACTTTCCCTTTGCTACAATTGAACCGAATATTGGTATTGTTCCTGTTCCAGACTGTCGTCTTGAAGGGTTAGCACGGATAATTGAGGCGGATATACACAGATTACCCCCTATTGTTCCGGCTACCGTAGAATTCGTCGACATTGCAGGAATTATCGCAGGTGCGCACAAAGGGGAGGGGCTGGGTAATAAATTTTTAAGTCATATCAGAGAAACAGATGCTGTATGCCATGTTGTCAGAATGTTTACCGACGCCGATATTGTAAAACAGGGGGTTACTGATCCCAAAAGCGATTTCGAGACAGTTGAAACTGAGCTGTGTCTTGCTGATCTTCAAACAATTGAAAAACAGAAAGACCCCGGACATACGACGGACAAAGAACCCCTTAAAAAATGGTCTGTTGTTATGAAATTTAAAGACGCTCTTTCAAAAGGTAAATTGGCAAGGACAGTCCTTGTCACCGAAGAGGAGGAAAAATACGCAAAAGAGTTATGCCTGGTGACTAATAAAGCCATTCTTGTTGCATTAAATGTATCTGAAGGGGATTTGAAAAACGCAAAAGATATTGAAGAAAAATATGCAAAAGACTTAGGTGTTGAAGTCGATCAGGTTATCGCTATTTCCGCTAAAGTAGAATCCGAATTATCAGAATTATCGGAGGATGATCAGGTGTTATATCTCAAAGATTTGGGAGTTGATAGATCGGGATTGGAAAGATTAATTAAGAAAGCATTTTCAACTCTTGGCCTCATTACTTTTCTTACAGCGGGGGAGAAGGAAGTTCGGGCATGGACAATTAAAAACGGATCAAATGCAGTGACTGCTTCCGGTGTTATACATACAGACTTTATGCAAAATTTCATTAAGGCTGATGTTGTTGATTATGAAGAATTCATTTTGTCAGAAGGATGGAAGAGATCAAGAGAGAGCGGAAAGGTAAGAAGTGAAGGAAAGGATTATGTTATAAAAGACGGCGACGTGGTCGAGTTTAAGATCGGCAGTTGAAAATGCGAAGATATAAACTTTTCCCCATCCTAATTATATCGGCTTTCTTCATATTGGGCGGTTTTTATAGATTAACGGATTTACAAACTCTTTCGTTTGACGAAGGATACTATATTCCGGCAGCGAAAAAATATATCGACAAAGATATATTTGCTAATGCAGAACATCCTCCCCTTGGCAAGATCTTATTAATGGCAGGGATTATGTCTTTCGGTGATAATCCTGTCGGGTGGAGGATCGCACCTCTTACTTTTGGGACGATCGGTGTGATCCTGCTGTATTTTTTTGCACTTGAAATATTTAAAGACAAAAAGACAGCCCTTTTTTCAGCATTTCTGCTAGCGACCGATACTCTGTGGACATATTTTTCCACACTTGCAACTCTGGATATTTTTGTTTCAGTAATGTTGATCGTTTCGGCTTGGCGTCTTTGGTCGTTTCTTGAAAAACCAGACATAAAAAACGCAGTTCTTTTGGGGGTAGTTCTAGGGCTGGCATCGGCGGTCAAATGGTCAGCTGTATTCTTTCTTTTAGCCGCATTTATTATAGTAATCATTTGGTGGAATTTGGTATCCGGTGTTGGTTATTCAGCCAAATCATTTATATTATTTATTGCGTCATATATTACAGGATATTTTTTACCTTTTATGTTTTTTTGGGGTCGTGTCGATTTGGCAAGAATTGCATTATTGCAAGTACAAGCATTATTTGTTCATACATCTGCAAGAAATGTTTTCGATTCAAATGCTGTACCTCCTTTGTTATGGTTTTTTCAAAAACAGCTTTCAGATAAACATTATTCAACAAACCCTCTATTATTTTTTGTTTGGCCGTTTGTTTTTATATTAAAAGTTTTTGAGATCATTAAGGGTGCCGGAAGAAAGGTAGATCTAAAACTCGTTTTTGTTCTTGTTTGTTTTTGCTCTTTGTATTTTCCGTGGTTTTTTGTACAAAGACCAACATATACTTTTTATATTCTACCCGCGCTTCCGTTCATTTGTCTTGTGTATATCCTTGCAAGGATGATACTACACACGGGCGCCAATATTTGTTATACTCTCATTCGTATGAATAAATATGAATTAATGGTGGTAATATCCGGGAAATCGACGCCCGCAAAACAAAAATCAGCAGTCGAAAAAGTTTCCTCGTTTATTACACAACTTAAGGGAAAAATTGACAATGTGGAAGAGTGGGGTAAAGTGGAACTCATGTATACGATCGAAGGTAATGACAGTGGAACATTTATCCTCTTTAATATAGAATTAAACTCGCTTGAGGTTAAGAAAGTAAGCGATAAGTTGAAAGCGGAGGAAGAAATAATACGATTTTTAATTATAAAAAAATAAGTACAAATTTCCGATTGGACATTTGTATATATTTAGAATTAGTATTTATTTGAAATTTATATATGTCACGGAGCTTAAATAAGGTAGAACTGATTGGAAACTTGACACGCGATCCGGAACTTAGGTTTACTCCCTCCGGAGCAGCAGTATGCTCATTTGGTCTTGCGACTAACAGACAGTGGAATACAGACTCAGGTGAAAAAAAAGAAGAAGTGGAGTTTCATAGAATAGTGGCTTGGAACAAACTGGCCGAACTTTGTGGACAGCTATTAGCAAAAGGTAGAAAAGTATATGTTGAAGGCAGACTTCAAACGAGACGCTGGACAGGACAGGATAATCTTGAGCGGACAACGACCGAAATAGTGATATCGGATATGATAATTCTTGATTCAAGAGCCCAGTTCGAAGCTGCAAAAAGCAACGATGTAATAGATGTTCCTGAAAATTTGGAAGAGATTGTTCCGCCTGTAGCGGATGACGCAGCGCCGGTAAACGGCACCCCTTCAAAAACAAATACAGGTTCAAAAGTTTCAACCTTTGATAATAAAAAAAATTCGGTAGATCTTGTAAACCAAGATAATAAAAAAGGTGCAAAAGATGACAAGAAAGAAAAAGAAGTCAAAGCTGAAGAAGTTGATGACGACATACCTTTTTAGATAATAAGTGAAAAAACAATAAATAATTAACTAAATGAAAAAATCAAAAACTTCAAGAAAGCCTCAGATACCAAAAAAAAGTAAGAAGGATTGTCCCTTTTGCAAAAGTAAAGTGGTTCCCGACTATAAAGAATATAATGAGTTAAGTAAGTTTATTTCCGACCGCGGCAAGATCATACCCTCCATATATACAGGAGTGTGTACACGTCACCAAAAATATCTGGGATTGGCAATTAAAAGGGCAAGGTTTTTGGGACTTCTTCCCTACACTTCGTCAGTCAGATAAGTTGAATATTTTTACATTTCAATCTATATTAATTGGATGTAGAATTTTGTTATGAATGAAAAGACGACAGGCAATTCAAAATTATCCTTCAAGTATCTAAGAAATACTTTTTTAATTATTTTCTTTATAATCCTTATCTTCGGGCTTGGGTATTTTTTGGGAATTAAGGGATTTTATGTAAATTTATATGGCTACCCCAAAGTGCATATTGAAAGAGATATTCCGGTAACGCAAAAAGATCTTGATTTTGATCTGTTTTGGACGGTTTGGGACAGAGTTAGTGATAAGTATTATGACAAGGACAAGCTTGTACCTGCAAAGATGGTTTATGGAGCAATCAGAGGTATGGTATCCGCAATTGGGGATCCCTATACGGTATTTTTACCTCCATCGGATAACAAAATAATTCAGGAAGACCTTAAGGGTAGTTTTGATGGTGTCGGAATCCAGATCGGCTACAGAAAAGATTGGCTTACGGTGATCGCTCCGGTACCAGAATCTCCCGCAGACAGAAAAGGAGTGCTCGCGGGAGACATTATTTATGCCATAAAGGATACAGAAAAAAATATAGATATAAAAAATACTCAAGGTTTGTCTGTTCAGGAAGCTGTAAGTATAATCCGCGGATTTAAAGGTACGACAATACTTCTGACTTTAATTCGGGAGGGTTTGGATGAACCGTTGGAAGTGGAACTTGTCAGAGATACTCTAGATATCCCCAGTGTTACTGTGGATTTTGTCGGACAAGACGGCAAGATAGCCCACGTTCAGGTAATAAAATTCAGCGGTGAAACTGAAGCTGAGTGGGATAGCAAAGTGCTGGAAATGTTAACAAAAGACTTTGATGGAATGGTTCTTGATGTAAGAAACAACCCGGGAGGGTATCTTAAGGGGGCAGTCGATCTTGCATCCGATTTTATGGATGTCGGAGAGGTTGTCGTCATAGAGAAGTCCGGAAATTACGAAAAGGAATATAAAGTTGAAAAAATGCTGGGAAGGTTGAAAAACAGAAAACTTGTGATATTAATAAATGGCGGTTCGGCTTCAGCTTCGGAAATACTTGCAGGTGCTTTGCGTGACAACAATAAAGTCAAGATTATTGGTGACAAATCCTTTGGAAAAGGAACTATTCAGGAACCGCAAGAGATGGATGATGGCGTTGGGCTTCATATTACGATAGCCAAATGGTTAACACCGGGCGGATATTGGGTTAACGAAAAAGGTCTTGTTCCCGATGTTGAGGTCCCGGATGATGTTAATACTGAAATTGACGAACAGCTGGAGGCGGCAATTAAAGAGTTAAGCATTAATATTTAGCAAAATTGGATATTTAACAAATAAATCATTTAACAATTCAATTCCGTCTTTTCAGCCATTTTTAAGGATTTTATCGTAAAAGTTTCTTATAAAATAATATGTTATCAAAGGTTAAGGGAGCGTTTATTTTAATAGCAGTTCTTCTTATCTTGGTTACTTCTTCATTGGGTGGCGCGGTTTTAGACAGACTTTACAAGATCAAAATACTGGATCAATTTATTGGGCGATCGGGTGAGGGTGTCCGGATTGGCGAGACAGATCAAAGACTTGTAAAAGAAGAGTCGGTTGTTATCGAAGTTGCTGAGGAAGTTTCCCCATCCGTAGTTACGGTTTCCATCCAAACTCCTAGAAGAAGGGTTTTGGATTTTTCTCCCTTTGGGGGATTCCAGCAAATTATTAGTTTGGTTATTTATACTAATCAGCATTTTGTGTGGCATATTTGTATTGGTGCCGTTTGTGACGGGTAGAAAAGGGTTAAACTTTGGGCCAATAAGTGCGTCGATTTATTTCGCCGGTATAGGAGTTGGGTTTATGTTGGTTGAGATATCTCAAATGCAAAGGCTCATGATTTTTCTGGGGACGCCGACCTTGAGCTTGGCAGTTGTTCTTTTTGGGCTTCTTCTTTCGGGGGGACTGGGTAGTTATTTCCAAACGCTTTTTGTTGGAAAAAGGCTTAAGAGCAGAAGCTTGATTGTTTTGTCAACGATGTTGGTGGCTTTGGTGGTTTCGATCATATTGATAATAGAGGAAATAAACATTCTGATGATTCTGGAAGAGAT
>Ga0075717_131_pt1 | contig 10913 bp, 9 predicted proteins | sample RifGroB1_FD_67778 | JGI IMG/M metagenome (GOLD analysis project Ga0075717, IMG submission 67778) | Microgenomates (Woesebacteria) bacterium GW2011_GWB1_38_5 | reverse complement strand
GTTTATAACCCAAAGGGGTTGGATGTTGATAAACTAACAAAGTTGAAAAATGAGTATGGTACTTTTTTAAATCTCCCGAAATCCGGTTACCAATCACTAATCACTAATCATGAATTGCTTTCTCTTCCCGTTGATATTCTTGTACCTGCCGCACTTGAGAACACAATAACAAAAGATAACGCAAAGGATATAAAAGCAAAAACAGTTTTGGAAATGGCAAATGGCCCAACAACCCCCGAAGCGGAAGATATACTTTTGAAAAAGGGAATAGATATTTTGCCTGACGTTTTGTGCAATGCGGGCGGAGTGACAGTTTCATATTTTGAATGGGTACAAAATTTATCGGGTTATTATTGGGGAGTAGTTGAGGTAAATGAAAAACTTAAAAAAATTATGGATAAATCCTTTTCGGAAATTTATGAAATGAAGAAAAAGAAAGACATATCATTTCGTCAATCTGCTTATACCTTGGCTGTAAAACGAATTATTGATGCAATGATATTAAGGGGCGGAGCGTAGGTTATTTGTATTTATTTTTAATTGCGGGTATTAAATATTTTTCAAACGCTTTCTTAAAATCATACTCTGCCTTCCAAGCCCAATCTTTTACTGCCAGGCAGTCATCAACATCCTCACTCCACGAGTCAATGATCTTTTGTCTTTCAGGATTTACTTTATAGGAAATATCGGATTTCGGGAAATGTTTTTTAACCATTTTTTCAATTTCTTTTGCAGAAACAGAGAATCCGGCAATGTTATAAACCCGTCCCGACAACTTATTTTCCGGTATTTTTGTCAATTGTATTAACGCATCAATTGCATCGGGCATCGCCATAAAATGGATCTTTGAATCCGGTCTGACAAAGCATTCGAATTTTTTTCCCTTTGCAGCAGCATGAAGCATTTCAGGTGCATAATCGCTGGTACCGCCGGTTGGAATCGTTTCGGCGGAAATCAATCCCGGAAATCTGACACAGCGAAAGTCAAGAAGAAGTGGTCGGTGATCTGTGTTCAGTGATTGGTAATAGGAAGAAAAATAACGCCCGAGGTTTTCGCAGTAGAGTTTGTTGACGCCATACATCGTGATCGGGTTTAAGAATTCGTTCTCTTTAACCTTTGGGTTTTGAGCCTTGAGCTTTAAGCTTGGTATTCCATATACCGCTATAGTTGAAGGAAAGATAAATTTAATTACTCTATTTTCTTTGGATGCAACTTGATTGGCGATACTGAGTAAATTAAATGTTCCTCCAACATTGACTTCGTGCGCCAGTTCCGGATTTTTCTCACCTGTTGTAGAAAGCACCGCTGCGAGATGGTAAACAGTGTCAATATTATACTTGGAAAAAACATCGGACAATAGATCCCTATCGGTAACGTTCCCTTTTACAAAAACATCAACTTTGTCGTTCAAAATTGGATCCAAATCATTTAAATCGAGTGCAATAATTTTCTTAATTTCTTTAGTTCTTAATTTCCCAAGTTTTTCAATTAATCCATGCCCAACTTCACCGTTTGCACCGGTTATCAGAATAGTTTTAGGATTGTTCACTGTCATATAATCTATTTTGCTGTTGATGCTCTTTTTAAAATTGATAAAAAGATATGAAGATATTAGGATACTAAGATATTAAGAAAAATCATTTTTTGTTTTCTCGTAGTATCACAATATCGAATCACTTAATATCCTTGATAATTTTTAGTTCCTTACCCACCCTTCCAAACACTTCTATCGCCTTATCAAGATTTGCCTTTGTGTGACCTGCAGAGTTCATAACCCTGATCCTCGCTTTTCCTAAAGGAACTGTCGGATAGGTGATAGCAACTGCAAAAACACCACTCTCGAACATTTTTTTACTGAACTCTTTGGCGAGTTTTGCATCACCAAGCATTACGGGAATAATGGGTGTTTGGGAATTTCCGGTATCAAATCCAAGTTTTTGCAACCCTTTTCGTAAATAATCCGCGTTATCCCAAAGCTTTTTTACCGGTTCATCCGATCTTTCGAGTATTTCAACAGCCTTTATACATGCAGCTACATCGGGAACGGTCGTTGCTGAAGAGAATAAAAATGGGCGGGATCTTTGGCAAAGCCAGTCAATAATTACTTTTTTGCCTGCAGCAAAACCGCCAACCACTCCAAAAGCTTTGCTCATCGTTCCGATCTCAATATCTACTTTTCCATGGAGATTGAAATGGTCCACTATCCCGCGCCCGTTTTTACCAAGAACTCCTTCACCATGAGCGTCGTCAACCATAATGATCGCGTTATACTTATCCGCGATTTTTACAAGTTCCGGAAGAGGAGCAATGTCTCCATCCATTGAAAATACGCCATCAGTAATGATCAATCGCTTGACCGACTGATCACTTGATCGCTTTGTTTCCTTAATTTTTCTTTCCAAATCTGCTGTGTCCAAGTGGCCGTAACGGATCACTTCGGCTTTACTTAAACGGCAGCCATCAATTATTGAAGCGTGATTGAGTTCATCGGAAAAAATAAGATCTCCTTCACCTGATACAGCCGGAATCACGGCCAGATTTGCACAGAAACCTGATTGGTAAGTGATCACGGCATCAACTTTTTTGAATTTTGCCAGCTTTTTTTCCAGATCCAAATGTAAAGATGTTGTTCCTGCGATACTCCTTACTGCTGCCGGACCGACCCCGTATTTATCGATAGCTTTTTTTGCAGATTCACCTATTTCCGGATTGTCGGCAAAACCAAGATAGTTATTTGAGCATAAATTTATAACTTCTTTGCCGTTAATTTTTGTTACTGCGCGGACAGAACTTTGGATCTCTCTGATATTTATTAGGAGACTTTCCTTTTCAAGTGTTTCTAGTTGATCGTCGAACCATTTATATTTTGTTTGTATAGTCATAAGGTTTTAAGTATTTTAGTTTATATATTCTTCAAAAATTTTTATATCATGAATATTTTTACTGCCTGCAAGCCAATCGACTTTTACCGGTTTGCCGAGAGAATAAATTGCAGCATTTTTAGCTTTGATATCAACCACCTGATCAGAATTTTTAATTATAAGATCGATATCCTTGTAAGATGTATTTTTAAAGAGTGATAAGGTGAGTGAATAGAATTCGACGCGGTCGATTTTTTCATCCGGAGTTACCAGGATCTCACTCATTTTCCAATATTTGAATATGTTTATATCATTTTTTGATCTTTGGTAAAAGTCGGGAATCTCCACCGATTTGGCACTCCAGTGCGATTTCTTAAGAGGAAAAAGACGGTCAAAAGCGACCTTAATGAAGTAGCCATCGTATGTCAGGGAAAAACCATCATTTGATTTCGAGAATTCGCTGATTACAAAAAGAACATATCTTTTAAGAATGTCAAAGTTGTCAAACAATCTGGACAGGCACACCTTGTAAACCCTTTTATCATTGACTTTAACTGAAACAAAACCGATATAAGCAATTTTGGGAAAACGATAATCTCTTGATTGGAATTGTTGTTCAATTTTCTTCACAATGGAAATTGTAATTTTTAAATACTTAATAAAAGCAAGCATGTAACCATACTTTCCACTAAGCGTGGTGTTCATGTTCTTCAGCTTCTACTGCTTCTTCTTTTGTCTTGTGAATAGTTTTATCCGGATGATTTGGCGGTGAGTACAATGAGTACAGGATATTGTGTTCGCTTCCTGCCGGTACGATAATAACATCCCCGTCCTTTACTTCATACTCTTCATTTCCAATGATCACCTTTCCTGTACCTGCTTCGAACCTAAAGAACTGATCCACATTATTGTGCACTTCTTTACCAATATCTTCACCGGATTTTAGGCTCATAAGCACCAATTGAGTATGTTGTCCTGTAAATAAAACTTGTCTGAAGTATGAATTTTTTACTGTTAGATCTTCAATATTTCCGTAGTATCCTGTCATATTTATCACCACCTCCTTCGAGCCGCCGAAGATTGAATAATCGAAGGCGCTCTTCATAATTCCTATACAATACTCATTATAACATTTATTACTGTTATGACACTTCTTTTGGAAGTGACATGTCAAACATTGTTTGTCATAATAATTATAATCCTATGGCAAGGCTTACTTATGAAGATCTTATAAAAAAGCACCTCCAGATTCTTAGGGGATTAAAAACGAAATCCGGACTTTTTCTCGCATCAAAGAAAGGTGTGTCAACAGGATATGATAAATCATGGCTAAGAGATAATTTTTACGAGACTATTGCCTTTGAAATAATCGGTGACTGGAAAACTATTGAAAAAACTTACTACGCAATCCTAAATATCTTTTTGAGATTTGAAGAAAAGATCGATTGGGCGATCAAAGAAAAACCGAGAGAAACATACAAGAGAATACATGCAAGATTTCACCCCGACACTTTTGAAGAGTTTTGGGATGAATGGGGGAATAAACAAAACGATGCCGTCGGTTGCATTTTATACAGAATTGGAGAACTTGAAACAAATCAAAAAAGATCGATTATCAAAACCGATGATCAAGTGCGCATCGTAAATAAACTGGTCAAATACTTAACTGCTATTGAATATTGGCATGACCCGGATTCGGGTATGTGGGAAGAAGACGAAGAACTTCATGCATCATCTGTTGGGGCGTGTGTCGCCGGTCTGAAGTCTATATCCAATCATCCTAAGATCGAAGTTCCCAAATGGCTTATCAAAAAAGGAGAAGATTCTTTGAAAGAATTACTTCCGAGAGAATCACAAAGAAAATTCACGGATCTATCTCTCCTTTCGCTTATTTGGCCATATAATGTTGTAACAGATGAACAAAGGATCCAAATACTGGAAAATGTCGAATATCATTTGCTTCGGGAGCGGGGTGTTATAAGGTACAAAGGAGATCATTATTATAATAAAAATAAGGATCAGATAAGTGAAGAAGCAGAGTGGACATTCGGTTTATCATGGTTGGTGATAATTTACGAAAAACTTGGATATAAGGACAAGGCAAGAGAGATACTAAAAAATCTGATCGTACTTGATACGCCCGAGGGTTTGCCTGAGCTTTATTTTTCAAATTCTCCGGAATACAACGAAAACACACCTCTGGGATGGAGCGAATCGCTATTCATTGTGGCTCTTTGGGAGATGGATGAGAGATATTAATTATAAGGTAGCACAAGTTTACTTATGAAAATCTAAAATAAGCTTCAATTGTTTATCAATACTATAGGTGTATAATAGCTGATACTATGTCAGAACGTAACCTGAACAGTCGTGTTTTGACGGGGTGCGATCACTGCCGAAATTGTTTTATTGATTTTTATGGAAACCAGGAAGAACTTATAGAAACATTTCCGTCAGCTACAATTTACAGTTATTTTGGTGATCGGCATTTGGAAAGAATTAAAGAGAAGGGGGTCTATGCAGAACCATATTCGGATTCGGATAAACAAACAGGTCATTATATGATAAAAGTTGTAGACAATTGTCCGTTTCTGGAACCTTTTGGTTGGTATAGAAAGGGAATGTCCGGAGGTTTTGAGTGTACCAATCTTAGTATTCCACAAGACTGTGCAAAAAAGTTTAAATTTAAATAGAAACAGATCACTGTTGGTTTATGTTAATATTTATACATGGAGTTTCTTTCCTGGTACTATTCCGAGGGCATTAATTACTATCTCAAAAGATGGATATATGCGCTTCGCTATGTCGAGCACAATTTTTCTATTCCGCTTCTTGTAAAAACCCTCTTCTATCCCTGGAAACGTTTGGAAACGGAAGATGCCGGTCCGGGGTTTGATATGACAAGATACTTTGAGAATTTGACCTTCAATCTCATATCGCGTTTTATTGGAGCATGCGCAAGGACGGTACTCATTTTATGCGGACTTTTTCTAATAGCATTTGTTTTTATAGGAGGGGGTTTGGGAATAATAATTTGGGTGCTTATACCTCTTCTTGGCATCTCCCCGTATCAGCGGTATCAAAAACGACCCGACAAATATATCGGAAAGATCCTGGAAAGTGCTTTGGAAAAGGAAGACCCCTTTTCTGAAATATTTTTAAGCGACGCCGGTAAGTTTGTAACAGTGCACCTTGGACTCAGCTATGATGATTTTAAAGAGATCACGCGTCTTGATAAAAATGTATTGAAAGGCGCCGATACTTCTTCATTTACCGGTCTTCTGACACATTTAAAGAATAAGAATGTCTGGAATGAGGACGATCTCAGAAGAAAAAAGATTACGATCGACGATATTATGAAGAGTGCAGGTTGGTGGGATGACCTTAGCAGACAGGAGGCTGGGCTTGGAGAAGGCGATGAATTTGGCAGACCCGGGATAGGAGTTGATCTCCTTTTTGGATATACTCCGGTCCTTTCTCAATATTCGATAGATCTGAGTGCCAAAAGGTCTTTTTCGCATAGGCTTATAGGAAGGGATGATGTAGTAGACAGGCTGGACAGGGTACTTTCGAAAGGTTCAAACGTGATCTTGATCGGGCAACCCGGAGTAGGGAAAAAGACCGTGGTTTTGGAGCTTGCCCAAAAATCCATTTCCGGATCCTTAAGCCAGAAAATGTCATATAAAAGGATCTTGGAATTTGACTACAATATCCTTTTATCGGGTGCATATGATCTTAATCAGAAAAAAGCGAGACTGTCCCAAATCTTTTCGGAGGCATCTGCCGCAGGGAATATCATACTTTTAGTCAGGGATATCCATAGATTAACAAATCCGGATGTAGAAGGGTATGATTTCACCGATGTTTTTGAGGAGTATTTGGAGAAAAAACATCTGAAGATCATTGTTTCAACGACTTCGGTCGAATATGAAAGGTTCATTTCGCCGAATATGAGACTTCGGAAATTTTTTGAAACGGTAGATGTAAAACCTGTTAGTAAAGAAGTTGCTTTGGAAATAATGGTTGAGGCGGCGAAAAACTGGGAATATTCAGGCAAAGTAATTCTTACGATGCCTACTATGAGGAAGATCCTTGAGGAAAGTGACCGGTATATCACAGAAACACCGTTCCCGGAGAAAGCCTTAGAACTTTTAGATAGCGTAGTCACATACAGGACTCAAAAGGGCGGGACCAATGTGATTACGATTGACGATGCAAATGCCGTATTGGCTGAAAAAACGGGGATATCATTTTCCACGATCACAAAAGAAGAAAAAGAAAGACTTATAAATATTGAAGAATTGATTCACAAAAGACTTGTGAATCAGGAAACTGCCGTTAGTCTTATCGGAAAAAGTCTTAGGGGAAGAAGTGTCGGTGCCGTAAAAGAAGAAAGACCTTTAGGGTCGTTTTTGTTTTTAGGTCCTACAGGTGTTGGTAAAACGGAAACGGCAAAAGTTCTTGCCCGGGTGTATTACGGTGATGAATCTTCAATTTTGAGATTTGACATGGCGGATTATGCCGGAGTAGAAGGCTTTGAAAGGCTTATAGGATCCGTCAATAGAAACCTTCCGGGTTCTTTGACGACAGGTATAAAAAATAGACCTGCGTCGCTTCTTCTTCTTGACGAGATAGAGAAATCATCAACGGATATTCTTAATTTATTTTTAACACTTTTAGATGAAGGGGTGATAACGGACGCATTTGATAAAAAGATAAACGGCAGACATCTTTTCGTGATAGCAACCACCAACGCGGGGGCAGAATATATAAGGGAACTGGTATCAAAAGGAGTTACCGGAGAAGCCTTGCAGAAAGAAACTATAGAATATGTTTTAAAAGAAAGGATATTCTCTCCCGAATTTCTTAATAGATTTGACGGGGTTGTTGTTTATGAACCATTGAGTTTTGAAAATCTGGCAAAGGTAGCAAAACTTGTGATGGAAGATCTGGCAAAAAATTTGAGAAAGAAAGATATTATATTAGAGGTAAGAGAAGATACTGCCGTCAAATTAGCCCAAGAGGGTTATGACCCTGCCTTTGGCGCAAGGCCGATAAGAAGGATAGTCGATCTTCACATAGCTGACATTATCGGGAAAGCGATACTGGAAGATAAGATCAAAGCGGGAGACAGAATTAGTATTTTCCCTTCGGACAAGAAACTGGAATTTTATTTGGAGAAAATTTCTTAAGATGGAAAGTAAGAAAACCGTAGAGAGAAATGAGTTAAGCGATCAGTTGGAAACAACGAAAGATAAAAATAATATACCCCGTCTGCAAAATAACATTGATAGAAGATCCTCTCTTGAAACAAAAAGTAAGGCACCTGTTTATTTTTGGATCGCTATTCTAATTTTTACTTTTATCGCAGCCGGGTACTTTGTTTTGGATCTTTTACTGGGAAATTTTACCCCTCAAACTATTTTAACAAAAAGTCTTACATCCTTTGAGGGGCTTAAGGAATACAAGTATAACGTTATACTTAAGGTCGCTTTCATATACGAGGGTGAAATGGCAAATTTGGACCTGAACGATGTTGAAGCGCAAACACTGTTAAAAAGATCGCTTTCGGATAAACATAGAATTATCCTAAATGGGGATCATAGCAGGTATGAAGATTATCCCAAAGGAAAATACGATCTGATCTGGGAAATTGCCGATGAGAAAGCATTCGAAGCAGGGGGTTACTATCAGGGATTTGATTTTTTTTATAAGATCACCCCATATTTATATCCGGGAGTTATTGATGAAAAAATTACCGGCAGTCACCAGAAACTTAACATTGAAGAGTTATTATCAAGCCTTATGCCGGCAGAAGATGTGCAACTTTTTGAAAAGATATCTTTTGACGATCTTACTTATGAGGTGGTTGAGGCATATCCGGACGATCTTTTAGATGGAAACAAAACCCATCATTATAAGGTTCGGATTCATAAAAAGGACGATCTGGGAAAATTCCTTTCGCAAATGGAGATCGGAAACCTTGATATGTGGATAACTAAGAAAGAAAAGATCTTAAAAAAGCTGAAAGGAGAAGTCGTCTTTCGGAATTTTGGCAGCAAAGATAACACCTTAGATATTCAATACGAGATAAATCTTCTTTGATGGATCCAAGGCAGAATACACTATTAGTTTAACCCTCCGGTACATAGAAGTACCGCTGGTGATTTATTGATGTTGCTTTTTAATGATAAACACTTGATACTGAATCAGGGCTGAATGTGACAGAGCTCTCTCTTTTTTGTACTTAAAAATATGAAGGTTTTTATGGTCGGATGGGAACTTCCTCCCTTGAATAGCGGCGGTCTGGGTGAAGCCTGTTATGGCCTTGCTAAAGCATTATCTAAAAAGGGTGTAACAATAAATTTTATTCTTCCCTATAACCTCAATATAAAATCCGACTTTATGAATATTATGTATGCGAATGAAAAAGTAAGCGGTAAAAAAATACTTGGGCCGTATCTGACATATTCCCAGTGGCTTAAAGCAGTTAAAAGCGGCAGTGTGGGTTTTCATGATTATATATCTCAAGTTTTGGAATATGCCGAAAATATTAAGGATCTGGCAAAAAAAGAAAGGGCGGACATCATTCATATGCACGATTGGCTAACCTTTCCTGCAGGAATGATGGCGCAGGATGTGATGAGTAAGCCGTTGGTTGCTCATGTTCATGCAACGGAATACGATCGGTCCGGAGGCGGTTTTCTGAACGGGAATGTATTTCGGATCGAGAAGGATGGTTTGGAAAGATCGGATAGGATTATTCCTGTTGGTGGAAGAGTGGGTAAGACTTTGGTAAGTAAATATGGGATCGATCATAAAAAGATCAATGTTGTTTATAACGGTGTGGAAGATCCGCAAAAACCGTGTATAACTCCGGCTCTTTTAAACCTTAAAAAACTTGGGTATAAGATAGTTCTTTTTCTGGGAAGAATTACTCTACAGAAAGGACCGGACTATTTTGTGAAGGCGGCTAAAATAGTTTCGGACTACTATCCGAAAGCCGTCTTCGTTGTAACGGGTTCCGGAGATATGCAAACGCAAATGATATGCGAAGCGACAAATCTGGGTGTGGTCGACAAGTTTATTTTTACAGGATTTTTAAGAGGGGTCGAAAAAGACAGTATCTATCAAGCCGCTGATGTTTATGTTATGCCTTCGATCTCTGAACCTTTCGGGATCACCGCTCTCGAGGCGGTGAAAAACCGTACACCGGTAATAGTTTCCAAACAGTCAGGGGTTTCAGAGGTCTTACAAAATTCACTGAAGGTTGATTTTTGGGATGTTGAAGAAATGGCGAATAAGATTATTGCAGTTTTGAAATACAAATCCCTTCCAAAAGATCTGAGGCGCGAGAGCGTCAGAGAAATAGTGAATCTTACTTGGGACAGGTCTGCGGATGAGGTATTAAAAGTGTATAAACAACTAATTTAAAAGGCACTAGTTACCGGGCACTAGTTGATGATTTTTTGTATGCCGTCCATTTGTCTTTACTTCCAAGTTCACCAGCCGATGCGGATAAAAAAGTACCGCGTATTTGATATTGGTAAAGATCATAATTATTTTAATGATTCGAGCTTTACCGCCCTGAATAATAAAAATATTTTAGAAAAAGTTGCCAAAAAAGCTTATCTTCCCGCTAATGAGCTTTTATTGGACCTGCTGAAAAAACATAAAAATTTTAATTTCAGCTTTTCCTTTTCGGGGGTTTTTTTGGAACAGCTGAAAATATTCAACCCCGCCCTGCTTAAGTCGTTCAAAGCTCTTGTAAAAACCGGAAGGGTTGAAATATTATCAGAGACCTACTACCACTCCCTTTCGTTTTTCTATTCGCTTCCCGAATTTGAAAGTCAGGTTGAACTTCACGATAAAGTGATATTTGATTTATTCAACAAAAGACCGCAAGTATTCCGAAATACCGAACTTGCTTATAATAACGATCTTGCATATTGGGCAGATAAAAAGGGATATAAAGCAATCTTAGCGGAAGGTTGGGATACCATACTTGGGTGGAGAAGTCCGAATTTTATTTATGAGCCCAATATCGGACAG
>Ga0075717_146_pt1 | contig 12139 bp, 11 predicted proteins | sample RifGroB1_FD_67778 | JGI IMG/M metagenome (GOLD analysis project Ga0075717, IMG submission 67778) | Microgenomates (Woesebacteria) bacterium GW2011_GWB1_38_5 | reverse complement strand
CTGTTCCCTCTCCCCAATTTCCACTGGAGGCGTCCGGTTCAACAGGACCCCAATAGGAAAGGTGATAACTAGCCTCATCTGCTTCATCGCCAATATTCACATCGTTATACGCTCCCGTTGCGTATTCGGGATCACCACACTGTGGTACACTGCCGATCGGTTCGCGTTCACAAACATATTGTCCAACATCCACCCAATTTACTGCCACCTGTCCCCATGTATCACAACTGCTCCACGGATCATCGACCGATTCGAATCTGACAGTAACCGGTCCCTCAACTCCGTGTTCATCCGTTCCAGGAACAGGGTATGTTAACGTGTCCCAAACCTCTCCTCCTTTATCGTTATCTTCGTAATGAGCCAAAAATAAATCATTTATATAAATGTCAAAACTGTCAGTAAAGCTTATTCCATCGAGGGCGCGAATTTGAAGTTCCGTAATATATTTACCGGCTTCTCCGATGGTAAAATCAGCCGTTCTATCAGATGTATCGCAATCACCCGGCGAAACGACCATGCCTATCTCCTCATGTTCATCCCAATCACCATACGTAGCGCCGGAAGAAAGACCCGTTGCCGGACTCCAAAATGTCTTTGAGTAAAATCCATCATTCAATCCGTCAATATCAACCGATTCGTAAGTTGGAAGAGGGGTTTGATCTTTCTCGCATTCGGGGGCAACATCCCTCCACTCACAGTCAAGGGTACAGGATGATTCTCCGCCGTTTCTGTTTCCATAATCACAATCTTCATCTCCATCCAGTTCTCCATTTCCACAAAGCTGAATGGGAGTAACTGTTGCGGTCGGAGTCGGAGTAAGAGTCGATGTTGGTGTTGGTGTAGGTGATGGTGTTGATGTCGGTGTTGGTGTTGGACTGGGCGATTGACTGCAGGAATATCCGGAAATCTCTGTCCAATTGATAGCAACTTGACCCCACTCTTGGCAATCTTCCCATGGATCATCAACCGAATAAAACTTGACCGTAACGGGTCCCTGAACTCCATGCCCATCTGGTCCCGGAACCGGGAATATTAATGTGTCCCAATTCTCACCACCCGCATTATTGTCCTCATAATGAGCAAGAAAAATATCGTTTAAGTAAACATCAAAACTGTCAGTGTAACTTATTCCGTCAAGGGCGCGTACTTGCAGTTGTGTTATGTATTTTCCGGCTTCGCCGACAACAAACTGTGCGGATTCATCGGAATCACACTTTTCCGGCCCAACCACCATTCCTATCAATTGATCGTTGTCCCACCCTCCGTAAGTCGGGTCCGTTTCTGAACCTGTTGCAGGGTCCCAATCGGTTTTTGAGTACGATTCACCATTGCCCCCGTCAATATCAACGAAGATATTTGAGGATGGGATCACTTCCCCCTCTGCACAAGACTCTTCAACGGTCCTTAATTGGCAATCAAGTGAACAAGACGACTGACCACCATTGTACCCAGCTCCATAATCACAAGTTTCATCCGTGTCAAGCGCTCCATTCCCGCAGGTGGGCGCAGGTGTTATAGTCCCCGTTGGAGTTGGTAAGAGTGAAGGATCGTTTTCTTGACACCACCTGTCCGCATCTCTCATTTGCTCTTCGTTACCATTATGAATTGGTCCCAAATCGTGAGGTCCTGTATACAAATAATCTCCATGCCCAAAATGTCTGGGTAAAGAGGGGCTTCCAACTTCTATTGCATTCCATGGATTTACGGTTGATGATGTTTTGTGACAAATCTTTATTTTATCTTCTACTGAATCCGTAAAACTTGTCTCGGCCAAAACCTCTCCGCTTTCGGATCTTATGACCACTTCATAATACGGTCTATATGTTCCATCCAACTGATACGGATAGATGAATTCTCCGTTTTCATCCGCCAAGGTCTCTCCGCTTGAAAATACAACTCCGTCAACCAAAACTTCGACTATAAGTACTACTCCGGGAACATACCCTGTACCTGTAATTGTAACTAATTCCGTTGGGGTGTAATCCGCTTTATCAGTGACAACACTTGTCGCTTGCGCACTTTCCTCACTTGTTACGGGATCAGCCAAGTCAAACTCCAAAGGATCGGTAACATTTTCATCTGCCGGAGCTTCCCCTCCCGTTTCAGCATCTGTTCCCAAAACTTCAACTTCAGGATCTTCGGCAACAATCTCTCCAACAGTTACTGTTGGAGTGACTTCAACCGTAGTTGGTTCGGAAGTTGAGGGAAGCGTCTCGGGAGAAGTTACATCTGTGGGTTCTGTTGCAGGTGGCGTTGTTTCGACAGGTATTGTTACCGCAACTGTCGGAGCAGGGTTGGAAATAACTTCCGTTTCTGTAGTGACTGGTGGTACGTCTTGTGCATAGACCGATGCGACAAAATAAGGGTTGAAAGCATTAAGCAAAAGAAGAAGTGAGGTAAAAATATTGAAGAACTTTCTGAAAAATCTGATTTTCATTTTCAAATCCCGACAGAAAAAAACTATCTCTTGATTGGTATAGTAACACATTATAGGAACTTGTCAATAATGGTTGGGAGTTACTTGGTTAGTTGGTTAATTAGTGATTTGCACACTCGTTGGGTGAACAAGCTTCACACCTTGTGGTTTTCTATACGATACGATTCTAGACCTAGCCAGAATGACGAAGGGGTTAACTGTTTCCTGTATTCCTACCTTCTTGTATTTCTTTTCATTTGTCTCTTATCACTTCTCTCTTATCTCTTGTCACTTGTTACTTGTCTCCCCAGCACCACCAACCGTTTCAATGTGGTACCCGGCCCAGCACTATACAATGCTGGACTAGTCGGGTACCCAATTAACAAGGTAGCATTCTCTTTTTTACAAAAAACTATTGTGGCAACTTCGCTATTACCACTAATCGGCGCAATGTGGTACCTGGGGGATAACAAGTTTGCAGAGTCAAACGGCTCTCTCCTTTGACATTGTTAAGATATTCGATCGCCTCCGGCGTAACAACTTTCTTATCATATACTATATATACATACTTCTCTCCCTTGTAATAAACATCGACTTCGTCTCCCTTTTCCAACTTTCCGATAAGATAAAAAACGGCGTTGTATCTTCCGACATTATAAAAAGCATCAGTCGAGTGAGCAAAAATATAGGTATTTCCTTCTATCCCGGGAAAAGAGGTTCCTTTCGCATGAGCAACTCCTTTTCTTAAGGCGGTTAAAAATTCCCTTTCATTAAAAGGGTCAACATTTGCAGTGACAGGAGCTGACGCTTCGATCTTTGGAATGACGATCGAAAAATCGGTATTCGGAGGGACAATTTCTTTTGGAGAACTTTTCTCTTCAATATTTTCACGGTTTTCACTCAGACCTGCACTATTCAACACACTGTTGATTCCCTGCTTCGTTTGATACTTCACCTCCTGCATCAAAACAGGTCCGAATGTCAGGGAAATTCCAAAAACAGAAAGAAGGACCAGAATCGTTCCAATAGAATCTATAAAATTAACGATCTTTGATTTTTTCGCCGAGAGTTTGTTCTTTAAAAGAAGATCCGCTGTTTTCATGGCTCATTATACCGCACGGGTGTAGTAGATAGTAGTTAGTAGTTAGTAGATAGCAGTTAGCAAATATGCAAACAAAGTATCGGGAACGTAGGAAATTACCCATGTTATTCCCGCAAAGGCGGGAACCAACGCTAAATTTACACTGAGTAATACCGAAGTACTCATATGTAATGATAAGGTGTGAAATATGACACCTATTTGATGTCTGCCGAAGACGTTGAGGTTTGTTTCGATGGAGTGATAGTGATCAATGTCGGAAACGGCTTTACGGAGGGTGTGGGTGTAACACCTTCCCCACTTTGTGCGGACAGCACTTCTTCATTTACATCGGGTCCGGGTTGAACAACATGGTCCTTTTCCCTCGAGACCACCCTGTTCCCAACAACAGCACTAACGATAAAAACCGATAAAACAATTGTAAATAAATATTGATTCATATTCCAAGATGATCTGCTCTATTCTGTATTCTCTATGCTATTCCTCCCATCCCTTCGGATGCATTTTATACCATTTGACAAGGGAATTCACCGAATCGTTAATCGTTCTCTTTGGTTCCCAACCAAGAACCTTTTTTGCTTTTGAAATGTTTCCGATAAGTTTGGACGGTTCACCCTTTCTTGGTTCTCCTCTTGTCACTTCAAACTTCACACTTGTAATGTTCTGTACCGTATTTACAATTTCAAGGACGGAGTTTCCGTCCCCTGTTCCCAAATTTATTATTTGATTTTTCCCGCCGCCTCCCAAATATTCAAGAGCCTTTATATGCGCCTCATTCAAATCAACAACATTTATATAATCCCTGATCGGTGTTCCGTCGGGTGTGTCAACTTTCCTGTAGGTCAGATAAAAAGGTTCTATTCCAAGCGCTCCGCGAACAGCATTTTGAACCAAAAGAACGGATGGATCTTTCGAATCCCCCACCTTTCCGTCATCTGAAGCTCCGCAAACATTAAAATACCGGAATATCACATAGTTTAGCTTTTCTAATTTCCCGTACATTTCTATCATCATCTCCACCATTCTCTTGGAAGTTCCATATGGAGTTCCGGAATTTACGGGGTGTTTTTCATCAACAGGTATGTATTCCGCCTCGCCGTAAACTTCACAAGTAGACGAAAAAACGAAATTTTTGATACCTCTTATTAATATTTCAGTAAGCAAATTATGACTCCCAACAACATTGTTCTGGAAATATTTCTGCGGGTTTTCCATTGATTCATTTACAAGGCACGAAGCCGCATAATGCAGAACAGCTTCGATATTCTTTTCTTTTTCAAAAACTTTTTTCAATGAAGCGGGGTCGTTCAGGTCAGCTTTATAATAATCAAACTTGGACCCGTACTTAGACTTAAACAGTTTCAACGGTTCAACGTGCCCCGTGGTAAAGTTGTCAATTACCACGACCTTATAGCCTTTTTGCAATAAAAGATACACAGCCACCGACCCGATGTATCCCGCTCCGCCTGTTACAAGTATTTTTTTCATACTTTTAATGGTTAATGGTTTATGGTTAATTTTTAATTATTGTTGTTTTTTTTATTGTTCAATGTTTCCTGTTTACCGTCCGCGCCTAATTGTATCATTTTAGCGTATTTTAACAATTTTTCATTTTTAACTAATATTTTGTTGTAAAAATAGACAAAAAGTATCGAACCTGTGGCATCGAACATTACATCTCTAGGTTGAGGGTCGCGTCCCGGGGTGAATGACTGGTGAAACTCATCGCTCATCCCATACAAAAACGCCGTGAATACAATAAAAGCGAATATTCTTTTCGAGTGGATTCCTGAATTCAAAAGCGCACGGTAAAGAAGAAGTGAAAAGATGAAATATTCAACAATATGCGCAGTTTTTTTAATAATAAAATCCTGCCAATGGATTTCGGATGCTCTTGTTGTCGGATTTGAAGAAAATGCAAATATCACACCCAACCAGAGAACAAACGGAAGCCAGAAGCGAAAGACAAATTTCATATTTTTACTGCAGGAATTCATAACATTTAATTGTACAACAGGGGATGGATACTGGGCACTAGGAACTGACAACCGGGATATTATTCATGTGTCATGAATTATGGAAAAAAAATTAGTAAGTAACCCTTAACTCACCATCTTCCTGTTTCTCACAAACATAACTGCCGACACACCGATAAAGATAACACCCAATCCAAAAAGAACGTAGGCAAACGGAGAGATCCTACCGGCCGGTTCCCCGTCCCCGTCGGAAACCCCTGTAGCACCCAGTACTTCCTGTCCATCAGCCTCCTCATCGGAATCGAAGCGGAACTGCGCCATATCCGCTTCTTCCTGTATTTTTTGATTTTGGGCTGTTAAATCTTTTGGCGTTGAGGTTGGTTTTCTTGTCGGAGTTGATGTTGGTTTTGTGGTCGATGTCGGAACCGGTGTTTGAGTCGGTGCGTTTGTCGGAACCGGAGTGTTTGTAGGAACCGCCATCGGAATGGACGTAGGTGCAGGACACGGCGATAGCACACTATTGTTATTTGTGAGTCCTTTTGATTTCGTCGAAAATCTTTCCCATACATTTGTTGGCGGATAGGGTTCAACTAACGCAGCAACTCTCCCTATACTGTAACCGTCGCCCGGAATACATACATTGCCGCTGCCTCCATATGTTATTTGATCGATGGATACACCAGGAGAAGATATCAATTCCAATTTTATTTGATCTCCTTCATTATCAAGCCTATTGGACCAATCCACTGTACAAATGTTTACATTGCATACAGCTTCAGAAAGATTTTTCATGTTTCCATTCCCGTCTGTAAGCTGATAAAGAGATTTATCTTGGCCTTCTTCAAAATACACTTCGACCCAGTCGGGATAGTCGGAATCTGAGGTTGATCCAGCCGCAGAACTGAATTCATTGATTAACTGAGCATCAACATCAGCAAAATTTGGAAGAATAGCAGATAGTATGAATAAATAAACAAAGAAAAGTAATAATCTCTTCATCAGCTTATAATATCACGCACTTGTGCGGGGATAAATTATTAAATTGTCATTCCCCCTGACGAAGTGAGATTGTTTGGTTGCTTTGTTACTTAATCACTTATTGATTAATAATTAATATGCAGATAGTAGCTGTCAATATTGGAGTCGTCGTGATCAACCCTCACATACCGCAGTGCACAACCGATAGAATAACTGCCTCTGTATAAGGTCCCTGCCCTAACACTTTTTACACTCAAATCAGTACTTACAAAATCGATGCCGCTGTGCGGATGCTTCACCCCGTTTTTATCCATATAATACGCGAGTTTATCCGCATAGTATGTCCATCCAAAACCTTGTGTTATGCGAATTGGATCACTCATCGGCCACTGCATATAACCGGAAAATGAGAACGGGGAATCGGGAGAATTGTCCCATTCTACCGACCTGCTGACCAGATATTCCGCAGGATTTTTGGCAACATTATTTTCGACGATCATAAAATGAAGATGTGTTCCGTTCGAGTTGCACGACGAACCCTGAATTATCGAGGCGATTCTCTCACCTTCACCTATGTGTCCGACAGCTGTCTCCTGACCCTTACCGGCTATGATCGCTTGAATCGCTTCATATTCCGCTTTTGCGGAAGCTAAAAGTGATTGATAGCGTTTTTCATCATTTCTGGTTTGTTCTAAAAGTTTTGCCTTGGCGTTCTTCTGTAAACTCAGGGACTTATTTTGAACTTCAAGTTCTTTTTGAAGGACTTCCTGATCGCTTTTTTCCTCCTGATAAGTATTTTGCGCTTTCTCAAGCCTTCCCAAAAGACTGATGTCCGAAGCCTGAAGCTTTTTTAGATAGTTAAAACTATTGATCGCATCGGTAATGTTGGACATCGATAAAAACAGAAGGTGCGGTTCCGAAAAACGCGATATTTTATAGGTTTCACTAACCCTTTGCGTATAAGCAAGATTCAAAGCATCCAAAGAATCCTTCAATTGTTCAATGCGCCCGCCTAAAAGGATTATTTTCTCTTCCGTTTGTGAAATCTTGAGCTGTGTCAGCTTGATCTGGGTATTATATTGATTGATAAGATTTGAAAGAGTGTTCGCTTCGCTTACTAAACGGCCAAGCTCCGCTTCATATTTTGAGATCTCTTCGCTAAGTCTTCTTATCCTGTCCTCATTAGCATCTTGCGCAAAAATATTACCCGAAAAAAAGAAGGGTAAAAATACCAGTATCAAAACCAAAATGATCTTTTTTATAGATAGTCTCATTTCCTTTTACGGGTACGGGCAACAGCCAATACACTACCAAAGAAGGATAACAGCAGTCCGACAAACAATTCAGCCGCAAATATTAAACCAAAGAGGATGACAAGTCCAAGCGCGTCCTGAGGCAAGATAGGAATCTCCTGAAAGTATTCCATAAGCGACGGGGTCAAATACAAAACCAAAACAAAGCATAAGAACCAACCTGAAAAAACACCTGCCAACGTATAAAAAATCGCTTCAAGAAAAACCGGAGTTCTTACAAAAGAAGGTGTGGCGCCAATAAGGTCAAGTATGTCCATTTCGTTTCTTCTGGTAGACATTTTCATACTAATGATCACTATCATCAAAACAAGCGACGTTCCCAACAAAAATCCAATAAATATTCCACCCGTCAGGCGGATGTAATAAGAGATCTGGCGCAACTTTGACACTACATCTGTAAGACTCTCTTCACCACCAAGACTTGCGGTATAACGAACTTCATCAACGATCTCTTCATTCTTCAACTCCGATATGACCTGCTCCGCATACGACAGATCATTTAAAGAAAACTCCAAACTGGACGGAAAAACAGAGGGGTTAACAAGTTCGGATAGTAATGGATTATCTTTTGTAGCATTTTTGTATATCTCCAATGCCTGTTCTTTTGTGATGTGAGCAACCTTTTTCAGTCTCCCATCAGATTCAAGTTTGGTCTTTAGTGATCCGACATCTTCTTCACTGGCGGTATCTTTTAGGAAAACGATCATCTGGGGTCTCGTTTCATAGTGTTTTATAAGCTGATTGGATGAATAGATGAAAACTATAAGGATCGATGAAACAAAAAAAGTTACAAACAAAACAAAAACCGCAGCCAGTGCCTGAAAAGGTGAGCGCCTGATATTATTTAAAGAAGTTTTTAGATGAATATTCATATAAATGATCTGAACCGATTCAAAACTGATTTAAAAGGATATTTTTTACGAACCAAAACATCAAACATTGCTTCTGATAACATACCCGATCATTTCTCTACCTCATCAGATTTTGACTTTTTATCACTAATATTTAACTCTTTCTGTTCTTCTGTCTTACCTTCTTCTTTGTTTTCTTCCTTTTTCCCACCCTTCTCTTCCTTCTTCGATCCTGAATCGGAAACAACTTTACCTTCATTCAGTTCGATCACCCTATTTTTGTGTTTTTCTATTAGACCAAGGTGGTGTGTTGCCATAATTATTGTTTTTCCCTCTTTATTGATCTGTTCAAAAAGCTCCATAATACTTTCAGCCGTTTTCCAATCCAGGTTACCTGTCGGCTCATCAGCCAAAATGATCGAGGGGTTGGCCACAAGCGCACGGGCAAGAGATCCCCTTTGCAACTCTCCTCCTGCCAATTGAGAAGGAAAAAGATTTGTCCGTTTTTCCAAACCGACAAGTTTTATAACATGAGTCACACGCTCCTTCCATTCCTTCCGGGGTACGTTCGTCACTGCTAACGCAACTTCTACATTCTCCCACAAAGTCCGATCGGGTATCATTTTAAAATCCTGAAATACTATACCAATCTTCTGCCTCATTTTGGGAATCTCTTTATATTTTAGCTTTCCGAAATCCGTCTCATTTAAGAATATTTCTCCCGAATCGGGTGTAAATTGCCTTAAGATCAATTTTATTATTGTACTTTTCCCTGAACCTGATGGTCCTGTAATAAATACAAATTCACCTTCAGAGACTTCAAAACTGATATCCTCAACTGCAAGAATTTCTCCGAAAGTTTTTGTTACGTTATTAAGTTTAAGCATTGGCATAGTCTATCAACCTATTAAGATTAGCAAAAATTCGCGGAGATAGTCTCTCCCCAAACAGTCACTTTTTTATCTATAAAACTGTCCAGATCGATCACGGAAGATGTAAGGTATACATATTTGCTCTCTCCAAGTTCACGGTCGATATAATGAGTACCCTCACCTTTGATACTGCCTTCTTTCAGGATCCCCTCGACCGAACTTTCATATTCGCTCTCATCTCCGATGCCCGCCTCCTCAACACCTTTTGATGAAGTGATCTCGCCAATAGATCCTTTTTCATTGGAGGTTGACTGGCCACTTCCCGCTAACAACCATCCCGTTATCACTCCAAAAACAACAACAGCAAAAGACCCTAAAATTATTAAAATATTTGCTTTGTTTAGCTTTTTAGAAGAGAGAGGTTTTACCAGCGATCCTTCCTGTTTCGGCATTACTCCACCTGCGGGTTGGGTATTTTGAACCAAATTTGGGATTGAGGGAATGACTTTTGTCTCAGTATTTTCCATTCTTATAATATACAGGTAAAACTGTCCCGGTATCAAGTATCAGGAAAATAATAATCTCTGCTTATTGGTAATTATTTCTAAGTTCCGCTTCGATAAATCCGTCAATGTCCCCATCGAGTACCAAATCGGGATTTGCAACTTCATATTCCGTTCTTAGATCTTTGACCATTTTATAAGGATGGAGTACATACGAACGGATCTGATTTCCCCAAGAAGCGGGCCGGTATTCGCCCTTTATACTTGCACGCTGGTTTTTCTCTTCCTCCTGTTTTCTTATCCATAAAAGCGCCCGCAAATGTTCAAGAGCATATTTCCTGTTTTGTTCCTGAAATCTTTCTGTTTGCGCAGAAACAACAATACCTGTAGGTATGTGCTTTAATCTGACGGCTGTAGATACTTTCTGGACATTTTGACCTCCTTTACCCGAAGAACGGAAAAAAGACCACTCAAGATCCTCTTCTTTTATTTGAATATCGGGAAGATCCATTTCTTCAAATTCGGGTAATACTTCCACTAACGAAAATGAGGTCTGACGGAGTTTGTCTGCATTAAAAGGGGATTGTCTTACAAGGCGATGAGTTCCTGCTTCACTTTTTAGGTTTCCGTAAGCGTATTTTCCTTCAATCTTGAATGTCACGCTTTTTATACCCGCCTCATCCCCTTCCGAAATGTCGAGTGTCGTGACGCGGTAGTTTTTCCTTTCACAAAAACGGGTGTACATGCGAAAAAGCATGCTCGTCCAATCCATCGCTTCCGTTCCGCCCTGTCCTGCATGAAGAGAGACTATGGCGTTTTTCGTATCAAATTTTCCTGTAAATAGACTTGCTATCTTTAGTTTGCCTATCCTTGCCTCAAGTTTTCCAACTTCGGGGGCAAAATCTTCAGTTACCCCTGACTCATTCGAAAGAGAAACCAGTGTTGAAAGGTCACTTTCTATCTCTTCCATTTCGGAAATATCATCTTTCAGTTCGGACAATTCCCTCAACACTTTTTTTGCATTGTCCTGATCGTTCCACAAATTCGGATCTGTCGAAGCGCCTTCAAGCTTCATCATTTCATTCTTTTTTGATTCCATATCAAAAAATTCCTTGATCCCTTGAAATTCGGAATCCAGTTTTGCAATTTGTTCCTTCAGATCATTCATAGATTAATTATTAATGGTTATTGGTATTTATTTTATTCTAGTTCCTAATCACTTAGTCACTTAGTTAGCTTATCACCTATTCCCCCCTACGGCCGACATAATATCTCCTGCAGTTTCCGCGACTCCTCATCGTCCATATTAACATAATGTGTGTACATTTGATCGGAATTTAAAATTTTCGACTCAGCTTCAGCGGACCTACTGTCCTCCTGACCAAGAACATTTACAAACTTGTTTCTGCCGATATCCAAAACCGTACTAAAGGGTTTGGGAACACTTTTCATACCTAATATTTCAGTAAATATTGTTCTTCCCGAAAGTATAAAAAAGCCTTCAATAATTACCGTCAAAACTACTCCCCAAAAAAGCATCGATATTGAACTTTTTCCCAAGTTCCAATGGACATATAGATACCTAAGCCGGGCAAGGGTGAATATCAACATAAAAATAAGTATTACTATCGCACCCGCTTGCCAGTACGTTGCGTCAACATCCAAATTTCCTATTTTGAAGGTCTTAAAAGTCTTGTTTAAATAATCCCATAGCGGAAGCCTGTTCATCAGTTAAATGATACCACCACTATTCCACCTTAAGAAGTTCTACTTCGAAGATCAGGGTTGCATTGGGGGGAATTACCGGAGGAGAACCCTGTTCACCGTAACCTAAGTTGGAGGGGATCGTTAACTTTCTTTTTCCTCCTTCTTTCATTCCAAGTACACCCAGATCCCATCCTGAAATCACCTCACCCGCACCCAGTACAAATTCAAAAGGCTGTTTGCGGTCATAGGAGCTGTCAAATTTTGTTCCATCTTCCAATGTCCCCAAGTAATGAACAGTTACATTTTTTCCATTTACGGCCTCTGCACCCTGACCTATCAGGATATCCTCCTTGGTAAGTTCCTGAGAAGCGGGAGTTGTGACGGTTGGGTTATCTGTAGGACCTTTTTGAAACATAAATAAAGC
>Ga0075717_151_pt1 | contig 14209 bp, 13 predicted proteins | sample RifGroB1_FD_67778 | JGI IMG/M metagenome (GOLD analysis project Ga0075717, IMG submission 67778) | Microgenomates (Woesebacteria) bacterium GW2011_GWB1_38_5 | reverse complement strand
GATACGGGAGCAAGAATTATGAATCTTATTGATCCAACAAAGAAAATGAGTAAAAGCGATCCTAATCCGGATTCTCGAATCAACCTGTTGGACGATAAAGAGACAATATTTCGAAAAATAAAATCGGCAACCACCGATAGCGAATCGGAAATTAAATATAATCTGAAGGAAAAACCGGGTATTTCCAATTTATTGGAAATTTATTCGGTTCTAAATAGTAAAGACATTGAAGAGTGCGAGAATGAATTAAGGGATATGGGGTATGGGAAATTTAAGGAAACAGTGGCAGAAGGTTTAAGTTTAAGTCTAGGTTCTATACAAAATAAATACAAAGAAGTCAGAGAAAGTGAAAAGCTGATAGAAGTTCTTAATAGTGGTGCTGAAAAGGCAAGAGAGATTTCAGGGAAGAAGTTGAGGGAAGTTTATGAGAAGGTGGGGCTGTATTAGTAACAGAGATATTAGGATACTACGATATTAGGAGATTGAGATATAAGGATATAAAGATATTGCGATAAATTGAATCACGATATTAAGATATTGAGAGATTAAAAACTTCGGATGGATTGTCTCACTCCGATTTGCGGATTCCGCAATGACAAATTGTGATATTATAGTTTGGAATATGGACACTGTTTCAATTAATGATTTTAAGAAGCTTGATATCCGGATCGGGACAGTTATCAAGGCAGAAGTGCCGGAGTGGAGCCACTGGGTGATGAAGCTTCAGGTTGATATGGGACCCGAAATCGGTAATAGAACGATATTTGCCGGGATTATGCATTTTTTTAAACCGGAAGATCTTATCGGAAAACAATTTCCGTTTATTATCAATCTTGAGAAGAAGAAGATAGGACCCGAAGGGGACTTTTCCGAAGGTATGATGATGGCAGCAGATTTGATTCTGGACGAGCCTATAAAGATCGGGGATGAAGAGATAAAAGACAAACCGGTATTGTTGACTCCAATGGAAAAAGTACCGAATGGAACACTCGTTTGTTAAAAGTATGGTGAATTATGCGGGTATGGGATATGGGAAATTAAAAAATGTGTTCATATTTAATTCATACTTCATTATTCATACCCCTTAGTAACATGTTATAATTCTCTTTGTTTGCATCGAGAATGTGGTTGATGTGATTAACTACTACCCAGTATCTGGTTACTGGTGCCTAATTTATATGTTGCCTATCAAATTTAAACTTGTAAAAGTAAAAGATATCAAAGATCTTGAGAAGATTGCCAAGCAAGATCAAAAGGAGGAAAAAAAGCAAAAAAATGGTTCTAAGACCGCTAGTGGAAAAAATGGCAAAAATGGTAAAAATGGCAAGAGAAAAGTTGAACTTAAGGTAAAGATCAATCTTTGGAGAATAATGATAGCATTTATGCTGTTCCTCTTTTTTGCCCCCTTTATACTTTCCATATTTGAAATAACCAATACAAATCAAAAACTTGATATTTCACAAGCACTGGCAGATATTAAGGATGAAAAAGTAAAAGAGATCATTGTACAGGATTCAAAACTCGTGCTGACTTATAACAACGGTGATATAAAAACAACAACAAAAGAATCGAGCGATAGTCTCTCCGATCTTTTGGATAAAATAGACAAACAGCCTTCCGATATAAAATACAGCGTTGTTGACCAATCTTTGTCAAAAGCTTTTGGTGAGATCTTAGGAATTCTTCTTCCTGTAATTATTTTCGGAGCAATATTTTTTGCGGTCTTAAGAGCTCAAAATCGAAGCGCTCAAGACATTTTTTCTTTTGGGAGAAGCAAGGCAAAACTTTTTGCTAAGGGAAAACAGGATGTAACATTTGCCGATGTTGCCGGAGTTGACGATGCCAAAAAGGAGCTGGTGGAAATTGTTGATTTTTTGAAAAACCCGGCAAAATACAGAAAGATCGGTGCAAGGACCCCTAAAGGCGTGCTACTGTTTGGCCCTGCGGGTGTAGGGAAAACTTTATTGGCAAGAGCTGTTGCGGGAGAGGCCGGGGTACCGTTCTTTTCCATGGCAGGGTCCGAATTTATGGAAATGCTTGTAGGTGTTGGGGCTTCACGCGTGCGCGACTTGTTTGCAACAGCTAAAGCACAGGCGCCCTCAATTATATTTATCGATGAGATCGATGCTATTGGAAGACAGCGTGGACGGGGGCTTGTGGGGGGACACGACGAAAGAGAACAGACCTTAAATCAGATATTGGTTGAGATGGACGGATTTACACCGAATGATAATGTTGTTGTTGTTGCAGCAACAAATAGAGGAGATCTTTTGGATCCGGCGCTTTTAAGGCCGGGTAGGTTTGACAGACGGGTTATGCTTGATATGCCTGACAAAGACGGGAGAACTGCGATCCTGAAAATCCATGCTAAGGGTAAAATATTTGTTAATGGAATTAATTGGGAAAAGATCTCCGATTCGACAGTAGGTTTTTCCGGAGCGGATATTGAGAACATGCTAAATGAAGCTGCGATCCTAGCTGCAAGGGACAACAAGGAAGCGATCGAACAAAAAGATGTTGAAGAAGCTGCAACAAAAGTAAAATTGGGTCCTGCCAAGAGAAGACTTCAAAGGGAAGAGGATAAAAAAATTACTGCATATCATGAGGCAGGTCATGCGATCGTTACCCACTTTCAACCTCATATGGATCCTGTACAGCGAATATCTATTGTTGCCAGAGGGATGAGTTTGGGTCACACATTGATTCCCCCTGCCGCCGACAGAACTCACGAGACAAAATCGAGGATCAAAGAGCAGATCGCGGCTATGCTTGGGGGACGGGCGGCAGAAGAATTAATTTTTAATGAAATGACCAGCGGAGCAAGCAATGATATCGAGCAGGCAACACGACTCGCCCGCGCGATGGTTGTCGAATTTGGCATGAGCACTCTGGGACCGATTAATTTGGGACCTCAGTATGATGCTGATGAGATGGGGAAAGCAATGTATTACGAACCGGCAAATGTTTCACCTGCGATGCAGGAGAAAGTTGATGCAGAGATAAAAAACATAATGGACACCGCTTACAAGGAAGCTGTATTACTTGTTAAAAAGAACAAAGTTAAATTGGATAAAGTTGCTGAAGAACTTCTCAGGACAGAAACCTTGGATCGTGATCAGTTTGAAAAGATAGTGGGGAAGAAGTAGGGAAAGATATAGAGATATAAAGATATAGAGATACAAGCAAAGCTTAAGATCCAAGGATCAAAAAGATACAGAGGGAACATAACAGGATTTTGAATATGAATTATGGAGTAAGTGTAAATCAATTGAAAAACTAAAGATCTGAAAAAGGATAGGTTGACAGAAAAAGCAATTCAGGAACTAAATACCGCAAGAGAAAAAGTTGAAGCGGGGGATAGTTCGGTTTATGAAATGATTGCGCAAGGAGAACTGCACCGGAGCATGAACGGGGAAAAAGGTGCTTTAGGGAAAGCGTTGGGACTATATCAAAAGCACGATAGTATTTTTTCAAGGAGGGCTAGAAAGCCAATTTTGGCAGAAGGAGATATTCAATTGCCGAAACTGGTTTCTGATATGAAAGAGCGGGATTACCCGTAAATTTGTTTAAAACATCTTCAGATCGCTTCAGGTAATTAATTATTAAAAGAATTTATATAACACACATAGTTGCACTTTTTGTTGATTGTTCAGGGCGCGACATATTTCGGAATGGATGAAATTGACAAAAAAAAGAGTATATAGTATGATACACCCTATATGTCTAGAGTAGAAACGGGAGAAACGGAACAGTATATAGTTATAAAGAGTGAAAGGCCAAAAGTCGACCGCAGAACTGTCGCAGCTCCCGAAAGACCTTCTTCGTTACTCGGTTTATTAAAGGAGACGGAAAAATTGATCAAATCTGAACTGAATACGGAACAGTCATTGGTTGTACTGGATACAATTAGTAAAAAGTTTAAAGAGTGGTTTGACGCTGTTAAGTCCGAAGATAAAAAGAAAATTGGCAAGAATTGGGGAAAGGCTTTTCAGGTGGCTCTTGACTATGGAGATCACGGAATTTTGTCAGAAGATATACACACTCTTTGGGGTTTTTCCTGGGATAGGATAGACGCAACCCATAGATCAGAAAAAGATTATTGCCCCAATAATCGTATAAATGAGTGGATACGCGATGAGGAAGTGTGGGGAGCTGAGATGGATCGTCAAACGGGTAAGGTTATTTCGTTTGAATATTCTTCGAAACGGACATTGAACCATTGGTCGTCCCGGAGAGAAAGCTATTCGAATGACAGTTTAAGAAATATAGAGCTGGGTTTGAAATTTGATAGAAAAGGAAATTTAACAGATGTTCTTTACTCAGAAAATATCGATCTGCCCTCGGAGATTCTTGGAAAAGGCGGAGAGATTATGAGAACATGGAGGATAAGCAGTGATATTTCCCGTCGTAAAGAATATTGATCTTCTGTTAAAATATCTTCAATGAATAAGTTGGTTCTTATAGACGGAAATGCCATCATGCACCGTGCATACCACGCTTTGCCTCCACTGACTACCAAAAAAGGTGAACCGATAAATGCGGTTTATGGGTTTGTTTCGATGCTTCTCGGACTTATAAACGATCTGAAGCCGTCTCATATTGCAGTCTGTTTTGACAGACCTGAAGAAACCTTCAGAAGAAAAAAATATGTAAAATATCAGGCACAAAGGCCTGAAATGGATGAATTTCTGTCTTCTCAGATCACTAAAATGCATGATGTTTTGGAATCTTTTGGAATACCTGTTTATGAGAAAGCAGGATTTGAAGCGGATGATCTTTTGGGAACGATTTCCCAAAAGATAACTAAGGAAAGTAAGAAATTAAGAAATAAGGAACAGATCAATGAAGTGGTAATAGTAACTGGTGACCGCGATATTTTTCAGCTTATAAATGAAAAAGTGAAGGTATATGGGATTGGGCCGAAAACAGCCATAACTTTACTGTCTAAGTACAAGTCTAAGTCTAAGATTTATAAACATTTGGAAGAGATTTCGGAAACAACAAGAGAGAAACTCAAAAAGGGTAAAGATATGGCAGATATGTCGTATGAATTGGCGACAATTAAGACTGATGTTCCAATTAAAATCGATCTAAAGAAAATGGAGGATTGGGATTTGGGAAGCCGCGAAGCGGTGGAACTTTTTATGTCCTATGGTTTTAGAACTCTGTTAAATAGAATAACAAATAAGAATGGCATTAATGCGAATCTTCAAGTGGTGGATAATAATATTGCGGTTAATAATAAAAATCCGAAAGAGGAAAAAATGCCCAATAATCAAGGAAGTTTGTTTTAAATATGAAAATAGCTTTGATGCATGATTATATAAAAGAGTATGGGGGAGCCGAACGGGTACTGAAAGTGCTATCCGAAATGTACCCAAAAGCACCGATTTATACCGCATTTTCGGTAAAAGGAAGTACTGCGGAAAAAGCCTTCAAGGGTACGGAAATTCATGAAAGTTGGTTGGCACCGCTTCTTAAAATCGGAAAGCTATATAGCCCCTTGCGATTTTTAATTCCTGCTATTTGGGGGAGTTTTGACCTCTCGAAATACGATTTTGTGATCACCTCCTGCAGTTGGTATATCACGCGCGGATTTAAAATCGGACCCCGTACGAAAGTAATTGCATATTGCCATACACCACCAAGGTGGCTTTACGGTTATGAAACATCCGTTGGCTTTACAAAATACTGGCCGGTAAAAATTTATGCCGCAATTGTAGGTCATTTTTTAAGGATGTATGACTACGTTTCGGCTCAGGAGCCGAAACGAAATCCGAAATCCGAAATCCGAAATCCGAAAATTACTGCGGGAGTAGATGTTTTTATTGCAAACTCAGAAAACGTTAAAAGAAGGATTGAGAAGTTTTACAGAAGGGAAGCGACAGTAGTATACCCACCAGTGAACGTTGAAAAAATAATTGAAGAAACGAAGAACTTAAGAAATGAAGAAAATGAAAATTATTTCCTTATTGTTTCAAGGCTTGTCGGGGCAAAGGGGATAGAAGATGTGATAAGTGCATTTGAGACGAAAGACTTATCTAAATACAAACTTAAGATTGTTGGTGAAAAAACAGGATTTATGAACTATGAATCAGGATTTAAGAATGAAAACAAAAACATCGAATTTTTAGGAAGAGTGGGCGATGAGAAATTGTGGGAATTATATGCGGGGGCGACGGGATTTTTGGCATTGGCGCGTGATGAGGATTTTGGCATGACGGTTGTTGAGGCTCAAGCGGCAGGAACTCCGGTGATAGCTTTTAACGGTGGAGGCTTTAAGGAAAGTGTTATTGATGGTGTTACAGGCCTTCTCATTAATGATACAGATGAAAAAACTTTGAGAGAAGCAATAGAAAAATTCAATAAAATCAAATGGGACAGAAAAAAATTACAGGAAAATGCGAAAAGATTTTCAAGGGAGAGATTTCTAAGAGATTTCCGCGGATTTGTAAGAAAAGTGATTCCCGCGGATTAATAAAGCGGATTTACGCAGATAATATCTGTTGTACAGATAGGATATTTGCCATATACCAAGTACTAAATACAATATTCTAAAATCATGCCTGAACTACCCGAAGTAGAATCGATAAAAATACAGTTGGAAAAGTTTTTGGTGGGCTCGCCCCGTGGCGGAGCTTTACGAGGCTCGCCCCGTGGCGGAGCTTTACGGGGACACATAATAAAAAAGCTCGAAATTCGTAATCCGAAATACGAAATCGAAAAAGAGAAAATAGAAAATACTAAAATTACAGGGGTTAGAAGGTTTGGGAAGGTGTTGGTAATCGATCTTTCAAGTAATTACTCAATTGTCACCCATGTCAAAATGACGGGACAGTTTATATACCAAGGACCAAATCTGCTTAATGTTAAAAGCTTATCGCATAAAGTAGTGGGGGGATTGGGGGGCAAGCACACTCATGTGATATTTCATTTAGACCGGGGAGGGGTTCTCTACTTTAATGATTACAGAAGATTTGGGTGGATGAGGTTGGAAAAAACTTCAAACATCCAAAACTCCAAAAACCCAAACAATTATATCGGGAAGTTGGGGAAGGAATTTCTTAAGGATTTAACTTTGGAAGAGTTTTCGGAGATTTTGGTAAAGTCAAAAAAGCCNGGGAAGGAATTTCTTAAGGATTTAACCTTGGAAGATTTTTCGGAGATTTTGGTAAAATCAAAAAAGCCGATAAAAATACTTCTAATGGACCAGACAAAAATGGCCGGAGTAGGAAATATTTATGCTAATGATGCGCTGTGGCTGGCGATGATAAACCCAAGAAAACAAGCCAATAAACTATTAAATTATCAAATTATTAAACTATTAAAATCCGTTGAGAAAGTATTGAAAGAGGGGATAAAAAGGGGTGGGGCAAGCGAGCTTGCGTATGTTGCGCCGGATGGCAGTGAGGGACATTATCAGGATTTTACTCTTGTTTATGGGAGAGAAAAAGAACCCTGTAAAAATTGCAAAACTCCGATCGAAAAAGTAAAACTTGGAGGGCGGGGAACCTATTTTTGTCCCGTTTGCCAAAAATGAAACACAAAAATTTATCTTGTTGACTTCCGATGTCACTCACGACAACTCAGTACTTCCTTATATATATTTTCAACAGAAAGAGCGCAGTATTCTATCGAATATTTTTCAGAGATCCGACGGGACATTTTCGAGAACCTTTTTAATCTTTTTAAATTTTTTACAAGGTCAAAAATGTGTTGGGCAATAACTTTCGGATCGGGTTTTAATAAAAATCCTGATTCTCCATTTTTAACAACACTTTCAAGACCGGCATTTTCAAGAGCAATTATGGGAAGTCCGGAACTTTCCGCTTCAAGTACGGAAAGCGGCATTACTTCCGATGTTGAAGGGGTGAGGAAAATATTGGCACCTTTATAGATGCTTGGAAGAAGGTTCTGATCAACCTTACCGACAACGCAGACATTGTTTTCCAGATCGTGTTTTATAGTATATTCGGACAATTTCGGCAACAGTCTGCCATCACCGATAATGACCATTTTAAACTTTTTTTGACGAAGAAAATACCTCTGTATCTATGCCATTAAATACAACATCCGTGTTTGTAATACCTTGTTTTTTTAATCGGATCTTCGTTTCAGGAGATGGACAGATAATTTTAGAGCATTTTCTTGAAAGACTTTGCAGGTCATTAATAAGCAATTTGGATGTTAATTGGTAACCGTGAGGGAAATAATAATTCAGATACTGTTCATATTGAGTATGAGCCGTAAAAATTAATGGCACTTTCATTTTTTCTGCAACGTGTGCGGCGAATTTGCCAATTATTAACGGGTGGTGAGTATGGATGATATCCGGCCTAATCTTTTTGATCTTGTCAACCGGAACTAAAGGCAGTCCAAGAGGATATGTTTTAATAAATGGATTTGGCATTGAAAAATACCGCATGATGTTTTTGTCGCTGTCAGTATATCCGGGGAAATTGGGTGCAAGTACGTATACACGATGCCCCAATTTTTCCAACTGTTTTTTTAGAAGTTTGATATGGTAACTTACACCATTTACGGTCGGAAGGTATGTTGCGGTGATAAAAAGTATTCTCATAATCATAAGGAGTATATATCTAAAGTATAACCAAGTATATTTAGTGTTTGGTGGGTGAGGGTAATGCACGCATTATTATGAGGAAGTTAAAAGAAACTGAGCATATGGTTTAAAATGTAATATACTTACAAATCGTATATGGTTATTAAAAGTATAAAACTGTCAAATTTTAGAAATTTTAAAACACTTTTAAAAATATGGGAAGAAATGTGCGATAAATACTTCTTAAATTATGATGTGGATATTGCTCGGATAAAAGGTAGCACGAGAAGTAAGAGTATCACGGGTACCACGGGAATGGAATTAGAAATTGTTTTGACAAACGGGGAGGTAGAACTCCATGGCGGGGGAGTACAGAGAGCGCAGAAAAAAAAATTATCGGTTAACGGAGTTAGCAAGCGTCTAATTGATTTCACCGGATGTTTGAAAGTGGTTCTCTTTGGTCCTTGGGATATGGATTTGGTTACTGCATCTCCGTCACTTCGGCGGAGATTCCTTGATTCGGTTTTGTCGCAGACCGATAGAGAGTATCGAAGATCGTTAATGATCTATGAAAAAGGTTTAAGGCAAAGGAATCGACTTCTTTTTAGAATTAGAGATGAAGGGGTATCAAGAGGACAGTTGATGTACTGGGATAGGTTGCTGATTAAACATGGACAATATATAACTCAGATGCGGGGGGAGTTTATAGGTTATTGCAATAGCAATAACGGAATAATGGGGTATGGGTTATGGGGTATGGGAATAGATGAACTTAAGAATGAAGAAATAAAAATAAATACCAATTCCAAATTGCCAATTTCCAATTACCAAATAGAATATGATATGAGTGTGATAAGCGAGGGGAGGCTTGAACAATATAAAAATGAGGAGGTAGCGGCAGGGATGACTTTGGTCGGACCGCATCGCGATGATTTCATCATCGAAATAACAAGTAACAAGAAAGAGATTAAGAAACTAAGAAATAAAGAAATAAATAAAGAGGAGAGGAATCTCGCAATTTTTGGAAGCAGGGGTGAACAGAGGATGGGGGTACTTTGGTTGAAACTTGCCGAGCTGTCATACATTGAATCGGTAACTCACGATAAACCAATACTTTTATTGGATGACATCTTTTCCGAGCTTGATCACGAGCACAGAGAGATAGTGATGGGGGTATGTAATAATCAACAAACTATAATCACAACTGCAGATCCTCACAATGTTGAAGGCCTTACCGGTATCAAGAAAATAAATATTAGAAGGTGAATCCTTTTTGGCTGGGGTGTTTTTCAAAAAGTGGAAATATAGATATAGAAAGGTGTAAAATGCGGTATGACCGGTGAGGTATCAAATAGGGGACCAATATCACAGAAGGAATTGGATTTGGAGATTCAAAATTTACCTGAAGCTAAAAGGTTTTTGTATTATGACATGTTAAATCAGAAGCAAATCCAATTAATGCCCGGAAAGGGGAATGTTAACTTAGAAGAAAGGGGCCAACTTATAAGAGATATCAAAAGCGGTCAGATCAAACCGGAAGAGGAACCAAAAAATAGTCCTTACGGCGATATAGATTTAGAAAAATTTCACGAAGGCGGCCAAAGTTCGCTTGACTCCAGACCCGATATTTACGAATTGGACTAAGTTTGTCTTTTTATGGTAGTTAGTCCTCACCTGCGTTCTCACTTATCTTACTTAGTTGGTATGTAATAAATACCGCGAGGGCTGTTACTAAAATAGCGTATATTGCAAGGGAAATTAAACCCGAGTTTTTACCAAAATAAGGCTTGATGTAGACACTTACCGCTTCTTTGATAAGCTCGTTCCAAGCGAGCGCTGAAACAAGTCCGAACCCGCTGGTTACAAGTTTTAACGATCTTTCAACGAACTGCTTTTTAAATACTTTTGCATCCTTCATCACCGTTTCGTGGATATTCTCCTGCTTGGCAAACTCTTCTTCGTATATTTGTTCTTTTGTTTTATTCATAGATGTGAATATTAATGATATAAATATTATAATGATTATAGTCAAAATATTCGAGTTTGTATAAGAAAACAAAATTTCGGGTATATAATCACTTTCGAAAGAGTCAAGATCGGGCAAGAGGAACATATAAGTGTAATATGGAAATCTTTGATGCCGGTAAATTAAGAAAATTATTCCGTCCGGATTGGAACTCCAGTAATGAGGATAATGGAAGTGTCGTGATAATCGGCGGATCATCACTCTTCCACGGAGCGCCGATACTGGCGTTAAAAGCTGCCTCAAGGATTGTGGATATGGTTTTCTTTACCTCTCCCGAACCTTCTCTGTCGGCAGTGGTATCAATGTTGAAAGCAGGGTTATCTTCATTTATATGGGCTCCGTGGGAAGAAGTTGATGCATATATCGAAAAGTCGGATGCGGTATTGATCGGTCCGGGGATGATGCGCTTCGCGCATGAATCAAGAATTATGAATTTTGACGAAAGTCTTAAGCTTGCTTATGAATTAAGGGAAAAGAAGTATGATATTGAAGGACAAAAAACAAGGGAAATTACAAAGAGACTGCTATTAAAATTTCCACACAAGAAGTGGGTGATCGATGCAGGCAGTTTGCAGACGATGGAGGCTGATTGGATACCGGATAAAGCAATTGTTACACCTAATGAAAAAGAATTGGAAATGCTCTTTGGAATCAAGATTTTTGATTCAAGATTCAAGAATCAAGAATTAAGTAAAGTTGTTCAAGAAAAAGCTAAAGAACACAAATGTATTATTATGGTAAAAGGGACGGAAACAATGGTGGCGTCGCTGGAGGAGAAGGCGATAATAAGGGGCGGAAATCCGGGACTAACCAAGGGGGGAAGCGGGGATGTTTTGGCGGGGTTGACTGTTGCGATCTTAGCAAAAAACGATCCATTCTTAGCGGCCTGTTCAGCTTCTTATATTGTAAAAGCTGCTGCGGATGAGCTTTATACAAAAGTTGGGACAAATTACAACTCGAACGACCTTGCAGATACTATTCCTCAAATACATCATAATTTGACAAAGTGAAGCATGTTGTAATTTCCGCAGAATTACCGTAAGATATAACAGTGAGCAGTGAAAGAATATGTTTAATCCAAAGTTTACAATTACCAATAAAATTTTGAAAAACATTGGTGCGATCGAGGCGGCTAAAGAAGTGATCGAAAATGCACCGCTTGTACCTCTATATGAAAAGAAATTTAAAAGTGAGGCGATGCTTCGAACTGTCCATCATGGAACCCATTTGGAGGGGAATGACCTAAACATCGAACAGGCAAGGCAAGTGCTTGATGGGGAAGAAATATTTGCACGGGATAGGGATATTCAGGAAGTAATAAATTACCGAAACGTTATCGGACTTTTGGATGAATTAAAAGAGAAGCGGGGAGAATATGATATTTCAATGCTTACAGATATTCATAAGGAAACGGTTAATAAGGTAGTTGCACCAGAAAAATGCGGAGTATTAAGAATTAGTGATGTTGTAATTAAGGAAGAGGGAACAGGTAAGATCGTTTTTCAACCACCTCCATATCCTGAGGTTTCGGGATATATTGAGAAGTTTTTACTTTGGTTAAATAACGCGATAGAAGGGGACATTCATCCTATTCTGAAGGCAGGTATTACTCATTATATTCTTGTGTCAATCCATCCTTTTGTAGAAGGAAACGGAAGAACTGTAAGAGCTTTTTCGACTCTTGTTTTAATGCGGGAAAATTATGATATTAAAAACTTCTTCTCTTTGGAGGAGCATTTTGATCATGATCCGGCGGCATATTATGAAGCTTTTTCTTTAACAGACACTCAACCCGGCGGGGTTTTTGAAAAGGATTTGACCGAGTGGCTTTCATATTTTACACAAGTAGTGGCAATTGAGTTAACAAAAATTAAAGAAAAGATCAGAAAACTCTCTGTTGACTCGCGCCTTAAGGGGATCATTGGTAGTCAGGTGGCTTTGACCGAAAGGCAAATGAAACTAATCGAACATATAGGAGAGCGGGGTTATGTTGGTATGTCCGAACTTAAAAAACTTTTTCCAATGATCTCCGAAGATACTATCCTTCGCGATATGAATTACCTAATCGATAAAAAAATAATTAAAAAAGAAGGAAAAACGAAAGCAGCAAGGTATGTTATTACGAAGTAAATAAAGAAAGGAAGAATCAAGGAAACGAGGAAATGAAGAATAATATTTTTCTTTATTTCTTTAGTTCCTAATTTTATTGTATGAATCCATCTGACCCGCAATTTATTTACATAGTTTTACTGTTGCCTGCATTATTTGGAATAACGTTGTTTGGTGATGGGATTAATAAGCTCATTCATAAAAATGAGCATGGGTATATGACTTTAACTTTCGGAATACTGTTCTTCCTTATGGTATTTTTCGGATACCTCTTTTTCTCAACATATTTGATTAAGGTATAATAGGGGTATGACCTTCTCAGAACTGGCAAAATATTTAGAAAGGTTGGAAGCAACCCCCTCAAGACTGGAGATCACGCGGATCCTTGCTGAACTTTTTAAGAAAGCGGAAGTAGAAGAAATTGACAAAATAGTTTATTTGGTTTTGGGGACGCTCGCTCCGAATTACAAAGGGATCGTATTTAATATGGCGGATAAGCTAATCATAAATGCGCTCGCTTCCGCATATAAGACCGGTAATGATAAAGTTGTTGAAATTTATAAGAAGGAAGGGGATTTGGGGATAGTGGCGGAAAAATTCGCGATACGTGATACGGGACAGGATAAACGAAAATTGCCAAAAAGTACAACTTCAGAAGTCTATGATAAGTTGATGCAAATTGCGCAGGATGAAGGGGAAGGAAGTGTGGAGAGAAAAGTGGATAAAATGGCCGAACTTTTAAATAAAGTTGACTCGCTGTCGGCAAGGTATTTGACAAGGATACCTGTAGGAAAACTTCGTTTGGGATTTTCCGATAAAACGATAATAGATGCCTTGAGTTGGATGGAAACCGGAGGTAAGAGCAAGAGTAAGCATATTGGTGAAGCTTATAACATCCTGCCGGACGTAGGACTATTGGCAAAAAATATCAAAAGGATGGGAATAGACAAAGCGTGCAGAAATGTTACACCTGTTGTTGGGATTCCGTTACTGCCAATGCTTGCGCAAAGATTAAAAAGCCCTACAGAGATGATAGAAAAAATGGGTGAAGTGTTTGTCGAACCGAAATTTGACGGGTTGAGAGTGTTAATCCATTACAAAAAACTCCAAACATCCAAATCTACAAACATCCAAGCAACTAACAAACTAAAGAACTTAAAAACCGAAAAACTGAAAAACAAAAATGCAAAGTCACTAAGTAACCAAGTAACTAAACCTCTAGTAAGGGCTTTTACCAGAAATTCAAATGATGTGACAGATATGTTTCCCGAACTTATGGAAATAGGAAATTATATTAATGCGGATGAAGTAATATTAGATAGTGAAGCGGTAGGAATGGATCCGGAAATGAAAAAACTTCTTGATTTCCAGACAACAATGAAAAGAAGAAGAGTACATCAAATAAGCCTTACTGCAAAAGCGATTCCTCTTCGTTTTCAGATTTTCGATATCTTGTATAGAGACGGAGAGAGTTTAATTAATTTGTCCTATGAGGACAGGAGAGATATCCT
>Ga0075717_110_pt1 | contig 14644 bp, 25 predicted proteins | sample RifGroB1_FD_67778 | JGI IMG/M metagenome (GOLD analysis project Ga0075717, IMG submission 67778) | Microgenomates (Woesebacteria) bacterium GW2011_GWB1_38_5 | reverse complement strand
GGGCGACACTCGACCGCACGGACGGAAGTAACCCCGTCGTCGCGTCGAGACTGGACAAGAGCACGGACCGTGCCAGGGCCGCGTTTTTCGCGACGGGAACCCGAGGCGACGTAAGCGCAAGCACCGTCGCGACGCGGGCGACCGGAAGGTCATGCTCCGCCGCAAAGGCGACGCAACCCGCCCGCGCGTCGTCATACCAGTGCAGGGCAAGCAGTCCCTCGGGACCGGAGAGACCGGCCCGCAAGTAGCGCAGGGGGGCCGCGGGTATAAGGGACATTGGGAACCTTTCGCGGGTCGCGTCGTGCGACCGTCAAAGACACTAGGGTCCGGGAAGGAGCGCGACCACGGAATCTTTCCGCCCGGGTCACACCGCGTCAGTACCGGGCCCCACGCGGGTCGAAAAGACCCCGGTCCCGATGGTGGGCGCACCATCCGACCCCGGAGGGGTCTGTCCAGTCGGTCGGACGGTCGCACCCCCGGATTCCGCATCCCAGGGCAATCGCGAGCGCAGTCAGGACAACCACGCGGTCGGATTCATCGTCCATGGCACAGCCGTCATGCTCGCGCAAGACCCGGGCGATGATGTTGTACCGTTCAGAGGCATTCATGGGGAACCTTTCGCGGGTCGCGTCGTGCGACCGTCAATTAGACACTAGGGTCCGGGAAGGAGCGCGACCCGGGCAAGTTTCTGCCCGGGTCGCGCGCGGGGGAACCTACTCGGGCTTGCCGGCGTCCGCGCGCGTCGCCTTGCGGGCCGCGACGGCGTCCGCGCGCGTCGCCTTGCGGGCCGCGACGGCGTCGCGCTCCTTCTGCCACGTGACGCGCGCGGCGCCACCTTCGGCGGGGGCCGCACCGCGACACGTCTTGCACTGTGACTGCAAGCGCGTCACGACGACGTACCCGCCGTCCTTGCGTGGGACCTTCATGCGACGGAGTCCGAAAGACGCGAGGGGGATGATTCAACTTCTTCCAGCATTGAAAAAAGGAAAATATACCTTTTATGTAGACCGCGGTTTAAATAAATATCAGATAAAAGAGAGGATAAATGAGCTTTTTGGGGTCCATGTTGCAAGTGTAAAAACAATTAATTTTAAAAGTCTCATAAAAAAGGATTATAGGGGAAAAATCAAAAAGATCGCCGCCAAAAAGAAAGCGGTAGTTTCTTTAAAAGGTAAAGAAAAAATAGATCTTTTTGATGTAAAAAAATAGACATTTATGAAAAGTCTTAAATACATATTAAAAAAGAAATCGGGAAGAGGTTCCAAGGGACGGATAAGTGTTAGACATCAGGGAGGCAGAGAGAAAAGGTTCTATCGCGACATTGATTTTAAAAGAGAAAAGAAGGATGTTTGGGGGTTTGTCGGGAAAATTGAATATGATCCAAATCGTAACGCACCCCTTGCACTTCTTACCTATGAAGACGGCGATAAAAGATATATAATCTCCCCCGCGGGGCTGAAGGTTGGGGATCGTATTATATCATCTATATCCGCACCGATCGAGAAAGGTAATAACCTTCCTCTTGAAAAGATTCCCGTCGGGACACAAATAAGCTGCATTGAAATTGTTCCCGGAAAAGGGGCGCAAATGGTCAAGGGGGCTGGTTCTTTTGCCGTATTGCACGGAAAAGAGATAAAAAATATTTTAGTGAAGTTGCCGTCAGGAGAAATAAAGAGATTTAGAAAAGATTGTTGGGCTATGGTCGGACAGGTCGGAAATCCTGAATTCAGGAATGTGAGAATTGGTAAAGCCGGCACAAAAAGACATTTAGGTATAAGACCTACCGTCAGGGGGGTTGCAATGCATCCGAATGCTCACCCGCACGGTGGGGGTGAGGGAAGAAGTGGTATAGGTTTGAAGTATCCAAAAACCCCTTGGGGCAAAAAAGCTGTAGGAAAAACCAGAAAGAAGAGAAAATATTCCAATCATATGATAGTTCAAGGAAGAAAAGCGGGTAAACATAGTAATCCGTCTAAAATTAGAAATTAATTATGAGTCGTAGTTCTAAAAAAGGTCCTTACATAGATGCCAATATATTAGAAAAAATTGGCAAAGGATTGGGTGTAAAAGAGAGTCCTGTTAAGACATGGGCAAGGGCAAGTATGATATCACCTGAATTTGTCGGAAAATATTTTATGGTTCACAACGGAAGAGTGTTCATTAATGTTTTTGTAACCGAAGATATGGTTGGGCAGAGGCTTGGAGAGTTTTCGCCAACGAGAACCTTTAGAGGTCATGGACAGATAGTTAAGAGAACGCTTGAAAAAACATAATTTTTTTTTAAACAACTTAATATGGATGTCATTACAACACAAAAATATGTTAGACTTTCACCGAAAAAACTTCGGATTGTTGCGGATGTTGTGAGAAAGTTAACCCCTGTTGATGCTTTGGAAAAACTGCCCTTTCTTAGAAAGAACGGATCTGAAACTTTTGTTAAAGTAATAAAAAATTCATTGTCCAGTGCAAGACAGAAAGGTTTAAGCGATACGGAATTGATTTTTAAAGAAGTTCAAATTGGTGAAGGGCCAAGGCTAAAAAGAGGAAGGGCTGCCTCTCGGGGACGTTGGCATCCTTACAAAAAAAGAATGAGCCACATACGCGTTGTGTTAACAACACGTAAATCCGAAATCCGAAACCCTAAATCCGAAACGGAAAAAGTAAAAGGAATGGAAATAATTAAAACCGATGAAAAAGAAAATAAAGAAAAAATGGTTGATAAAAAAGAAGATATGGGCACTGTTAAGAAAACAACCAAGAATTTAAAAAGTAAATTACAGTCCGTAATTTCAAAGAAAGGAGCAAAAAATAAATCCATTTGAGTTTAGAGTTTCGTATTTAGGATTTAGGATTTGAGAAGATATGGGACAAAAAGTTAATCCAATAGGTTTTCGAGTAGGGACATTTTATCCTTGGAAATCGCGTTGGTTTCAGGACGATGGAAGTTATAAACGGCAATTACTTGAGGATATCACATTAAGAAAGGCTCTGATGCAAAAGCTTAAAACGGCAGGGGTTGATGTTGTAGAAATAGAGAGGTTGCCAAAAAGCATGGTCATTATAATGACGGTATCAAGACCGGGAGTTGTGATCGGCCGCGGTGGTACGGGGATCGAAGAGCTCAAAAAATATGTTGTCTCAATACTCGAAGACATCAGAAAAAAATCTGTTAAAGATATTAAGGTTGAACTGAAGGTTAACGAAGTAAAAAATCCGGAACTTTCGCCATATCTTGTAGCATCCAGAATAGCGTCTGACCTTGAAAGAAGAATGCCATACAGGCGGGTGGTTGCAAAGACTTTAGAAAGAACAATGCAGTCGGGAGCTTTGGGAATTAAGATTGTACTTTCCGGAAGAATTCAGGGAGCGGAGATTTCAAGAACTGAAAAATTTCATAAAGGGTCTGTACCATCACAAACTTTGAGAGAGAATATCGATTATGCACAAGTACCTGCAATGACAAAAAGAGGTTACGTTGGGGTGAAAGTATATATACATAAAAAGGGAGAGTAACGACGACCTATGTTGGAACCAAAAAGAAGAACATACAGAAAAGAATTTAGAGGTAGAAGACGGGGTATGGCCATGAGGGGTTCAAGTCTTTCGTTCGGTGAGCATGGATTGAAAGCGCTTGAAGTTGGTTGGGTGACAAGCAGGCAAATAGAAGCAGGAAGACGGGCAATTACGCACACACTAAAAAGAGGGGGCAGGGTTTGGATAAGGATATTTCCTGACAAACCGGTTACATCAAGACCTGCAGGGCAGAGGATGGGAAGCGGAAAGGGTGACATTGATAGATATGTTTGCGTTGTCAAACCTGGAAGGGTAATATACGAGGTTACCGGTCCTTCGGTAAGCGTAGTAATAAATGCGTTAGAAATGGCATCTGACAAAATGCCCATAAAAACTAAGATTATTAGCAAGGAATAGTATGAAGAAAAAAGATTTTAATAGTTTTTATAATAAAAAGCTGTCTGATTTAAAAAAGGAGATCTCCCAACTTAAATCAGAAAAGAGAAAGGTAATTTTGGATATCGGTGTTGGCAGGGAAAAAAATTTAAAGAAGGCAAAAAATATCGGTAAAAAGATATCTCAAATAAGCACTATACTTAAAATTAAAGAGAAGAAGGAATTGTTAATAGTCAATAATAAAGAAATATGAAAATTTTTACAGGAACAGTAATATCGACAAAGATGATGAACACGGCAACCGTACGCAATGATGTGATAAAGATGCACAGGCTATACGATAAGAGATTTATCAGATCGAAAAAATACCATGTTCAAGATGACTTAGGTGCCAAGGTTGGGGATATAGTGAAATTTGTAGCATGTAAGCCTTTCAGTAAACTAAAAAAATGGAAGATAGTTGAAATTGAAGATAAAAATAAAAGTGTCCTGAAATCACCTGAAAAATCAGGCGGAGTTAAATTAAAAACTATAAGGAAAGGTAAAAAAATATGATACAACTGAGGAGCATGTTGATTCCCGCCGACAATTCAGGAGCAAAAAAATTAATGGTTTTTGGAATTTCTCATAAAGTTGGAAAGTACGCTACAGTTGGCGATGTGGTGAATTGTGTAGTCAGAGGTGCGGACTCCACGGGTATTGTGACGGATCATGAGAAGGTTAAAGTTCTGGTAGTGAGAACAAAAAAGGAGATTAGAAGAAAAGACGGAACATATGTACGTTTTGACGATAATGCGGGAGTTGTTATTGATAAACAGGGATTTCCCAGGGGAACGCGTGTACTTGGTCCTGTCGCAAAAGAAGTAAAGGATGTTGGATATACAAAGATAGCATCACTTGCAAGAGAGGTGGTTTAGGAATAAATACCAATAAATACCAATGCCAAATTCGGAAATGGATTATTTGAATTTGGTATTTTTGACGAAGTCTTAAGCTTTGCTTATTTGAAATTGTGTATATGTTGAAATTTAAAGTCGGAGATAAAGTAAAAATTACATCGGGAAAAGATAAGGGTCGTGAAGGGACAATAGAAAAAGTATTTTCCGTTGCCGGGAAGGCTGTATTGCCGGGTTTGAATGAGTATAAAAAACACATCAAACCATCTTCAGGTAAAAAGGGGGGTATTTTTACGATTCCAAGGCCGATAGTACTGTCAAAATTGAAACTGATCTGTCCAAGTTGTTCAAAAGAAACAAAAGTTGGTTTTCGAATAGCCGGTGACGTAAAAATGCGTTTTTGTAAAAAATGCGGGAAAGAGATTACACATAAGAAATAATTATTATGCAAAGACTACAAGAAAAATATACAAATGAGACATTGCCGATACTTGTTAAAGAGTTTGCTATCAAAAATACTTTGCAAGCTCCAAGGATCGAAAAGGTGGTATTAAATACAGGTATAGGTGACGCGCAAAAAAATAAAGAAGTATTTGAACGGGCTAAACAGGATTTTGCAGCGATTTCCGGACAGTATCCGAGTATTAGGAAAGCAAAAGTATCGGTCGCAAGTTTTAGTTTAAGAAAAGGTTCACCTGTCGGTTTAAAGGTAACTTTGAGAGGTAAAAAAATGTATGACTTTTTAGACCGTCTATTTTCTATAGTTCTTCCCCGTATAAGAGACTTTAGGGGGGTAAAGGTTGGCAGTTTTGATAAATATGGGAACTATACATTGGGTATTTCAGAGCATAGTGTATTTCCCGAGATAGACATTTCGAAGTCAGCGTCCAGAGGATTGGAGATCACAATTGTGATAAAATCTGGTACTCCCGAACGCTCTTTTCGTCTTTTAGAGCTTTTGGGTTTACCGTTTGAAAAGAAATAACTATGGCAACAAAAACTAAAGAGGTTCGTGAAACTAAAAAATTAAGATACAAAACGAGGTACACTAATAGATGCAGTCTTTGTGGAAGGGGGAGGGCATATATGCGTAAGTTCGGGTTGTGCCGTTTATGCTTTAGAGAACATGCTCACAGGGGAGAGATACCCGGTATTCGGAAAGCAAGTTGGTAAAAGTATATGGTAAATTATCCTATAGGTGATTTTTTGATCAAGCTTAAGAATGCAGCCTTAGCTGGGCGAAGCGAGGTTGTAATGCCTTATTCCAAGCTTGTCTTTAAAGTAGCAGAACTTTTGAAGAAAGAGAAATATTTACGTGATATCAAGAAAAATGAAGGGGATTTGGTTGTTGATCTAGCCTATATGAAAAAACAACCCGTGTTGGTGGAGATGAAACTTGTCTCAAAGCCGGGAAGAAGAGTATATAAAAAAGTTGACCAGCTAAAAAAGCTTAAAGGATTATCGTTTTATATTATTTCAACACCCGAAGGCGTTATGACATCGAAAGAAGCTATTAAAAAAAATCTTGGCGGAGAAGTGATCTCAGAAATACATTAATAATATGAGTAAAGTTGGGAAGAAACTAATATTAATTCCGGAAGGAGTTCAAGTTGAGACTAAGGCAGATGTGCTATCGGTCAAAGGTCCGAGAGGGGAAATTGAAAGAAAATTTCCTGTACGGCTTTTATCAATAACCGTTCAGGATGGGATGGCGTCTGTTAAACCAATATCCAAGTCAGAAAAAGCTTTGGTGGTTTGGGGAACAACAAGGTCGCACCTTGCAAATATGGTCGTGGGAGTAACTGATGGATGGAAGAAATCGCTGGAATTGGTGGGTGTAGGTTATAGGGCTGAAGTCTCGGGAAAAGATTTAATATTGACGGTTGGTTTTTCTCATCCTGTAAAGATCTCTTGCCCTGAGGGAATTTCTTTTAAGGTCGAGAAATCTATTGTTTCGGTTGAGGGTATTGACAAAGAAATTGTGGGTCAGGTCGCAGATAAAATCAGGTCCGTAAGGCCTCCGGAGCCCTATAAAGGTAAGGGTATAAAATATGTTGACGAAATCGTCAGGAGAAAAGCAGGTAAAGCAGCAAAAACGCAAGGAGCTTAAAAAAATGAGAAATAGAAAACAGGAAGAAAAAAGAAAAAAAAGGGTACGCAGTTCGATCAAAGGGGTAGGTAAGAGACCACGGTTGACCGTTTTCAGATCGAATACTCATATTTATGCCCAAATAATTGACGATAATAAAGGAATTACCATCATTTCCTTTAATGATGTCGGTATGAAATTGGGTACTAAAGATAAATCGTTGACGGGGGTTCAGATGGCGGAAAAAGTAGGAGAGGAAATTGGAAAAAGGGCGTTAAAAAAAGGAATCGCCCAAGTTGTTTTCGATAGAGGGGAATATAAATATCACGGGAGAGTAAGATCTCTCGCTGATGGTGCGAGGAAGGGAGGACTTAAATTTTAATATGGATAATAATAAAGAGTACTCTGAAACAGTTATTGAAATAAAAAGAATATCCAAAAAAACCAAAGGTGGCAACACTATCCGTTTTTCGGCGCTTGTTGTCGTTGGTGATAGAAAAGGCAAGGTTGGATTGGGTCTGGCAAAGGCGGGAGATGTATCAGGAGCAATTCAGAAATCTTTGGCTGCTGCTAAGAGAAAGATGTTTTTAGCACCCCTTAAGGGGACAACTATCCCCTACTCCGTTGAGGAAAAGTTTTCTGCTGCGAGAGTATTGATTAAACCTGCACCTAGGGGGTCTGGTATTATTGCCGGAGGTGCCATTAGAGTTATTTTGGAGGCAGTTGGTGTAAGAGATGCGGTCGGTAAGATATTGGGTACTAAAAATAAAGCATCAAATGTGTACGCAACCTTAAATGCACTTAAAAAACTTGCTTATTTTGATCGGGTCAGGAAAATGAAGGAAGATATTAATTTATGAAAAAACTCACAACCGTTATACATAAAGGTAAAAAGCGTTTGGGAAGGGGTTATGGAAGTGGTAAGGGTGGTCATACTGCCGGTAGAGGACAAAAGGGGCAAAAAACAAGAAAAAAACTTGGTCTCATGTTCGAGGGAGTCAAGGTTAAAAAATCCTTTATTAAGAGACTGCCTTTTTTAAGAGGTAAAGGCCGTTTTAGTGCCCAGATCAAGCCGTTTCCTATACATCTCGAAGCATTGCAGGAATTGCCGTCCGGCACCATTTTGAATGAAGAATATTTAATTAAAGAGGGTTTTGTCAAAAAGAGTGATATATCAAAAAAGGGAGTTAAGGTCTTGGGCAATTATAATTTGACGAAAAAATTAACCGTGGATCTGCCGGTTTCCAAAAAAGCACGCGAAAAGATCATTGAGGCAGGTGGAAATGTTACAGGCGGATCTGTAAAGAATGTTTGAGCATTTCATTTCTTTCGTTATAGGTGTGAAATTGTTTACAACAAAGACGCAAACGAACCCTGATGCGATATGTTCTCCGAAATATTAAGTTTTTTTACAAATTTATTTAGATCGAAAGATATCAGAAAAAAGGTGTTGGTAACGCTTCTGGTTTTGGTGTTTTTCAGATTTCTTGCTCATATACCAGCCGCAGGTATTGATAGAGGATCTCTAAAAATGTTATTTTCCGGTAGTCCTCTTTTATCACTTTTAGACGTCTTTTCAGGAGGCACCCTTGCTAATTTTTCTATTCTTGCACTTGGACTGGGTCCTTATATTAACGCCTCAATCATAATGCAACTTTTGACCTATGTAGTTCCAAGACTTGAAGAGTTGTCAAAAGAGGGTGAGTACGGGCAAGAAAGGGTCAACCAATACACTAGATTTTTAACAGTTCCACTTTCACTTTTTCAGTCTTTTGGAATGTACGCTCTTCTTAAAAGTCAAAACGTAATACCTGATCTTGGAATTTTGTCTCTTGTCGCATTGGTGTTGACAATGACCGTTGGAGGATTGATATCTGTTTGGTTTGGTGAACTTATTAATGAATATGGTATCGGGAACGGGATCTCTTTTCTTATCTTTGCAGGAATCGTTGCCAGACTTCCGGTAACGATCGGCCAATCGATAAGTATTGTCCAAGGTGAAGATGTTCTTAAATTGGGTATTTTTATTGTATTGGCAATTTTCATTGTGGGTGTGATCGTCTTTATGAATGAGGCGACAAGGCAAATTCCGATTAACTATGCGAGACGCGGTTCAAGGATTAATGTTGGGTCTTCCTATTTGCCGCTTAGATTGAATCAGGCAGGGGTAATTCCGATAATCTTCGCAGTATCATTAGTTTTACTGCCATCACTTTTGGGTCAGTTCCTTTCAGGTATCGGCAACCAAAACATTGCTTCCTTTGCTTCAAGTCTGGCAAGGCTTTTTGATCCCCAGTCTTTTACTTATAACGCAACCTATTTTTTGCTGGTATTTGGTTTTACATATTTTTACACATCGGTCGTTTTCAATCCGGAAAAGATTGCCGAGAATTTACAGAAAAATGGCGGTTTTATACCGGGAATAAGGCCCGGAAAACACACGATTGAATATTTGAATCATGTTTTGACAAGGATCACTTTTGCCGGAGCTATGTTTTTGGGATTGATCGCAGTCCTTCCGTCATTTTTTCAAAGTTTTATTGGTATTTCCAATTTGGCAGTTGGTGGAACCGGCATTCTCATCGTCGTATCGGTTGTTTTGGAACTTACGCGTGATTTGCAATCCCAATTGGTTATGAAGAGATACGATTCCTTTTTGAGAAAATGAATATTGTAATATTAGGTCCTCCAGGATCGGGAAAGGGGACACAATCAGAACTTATTTCAGGGAAGTACGGTTTGTATTATTTGCAGACGGGAGACCTGTCAAGAAAGCTGGCAGAGAAGAACGAACGGATAAAAGAAATTGTTAATTCCGGTAAGTTAATTCCTCAAGAGGAGATGACACTATATGTTTTAGATCATTTGAAGGATGAGAATATTGACCTTAATAACATCCTTTTTGAAGGATTTCCGAGGTTTGTTTCTCAATATGAGGCTCTTGAAAATTTTCTAAAGACGAAAAGCGCTACGATTAATTTGGCGATCTCGATAGATATAAGTAGAGAGGAAACAATAAAAAGAATTTCATCAAGAAGGATCTGTATCAAATGTACTGAGGTTTATAACCTGATTACTGATCCTCCCGATAAGGAGGGATTGTGTAGGTGTGGCGGCAGGCTTATTCAAAGGGAAGATGATAATCCGGAATCTATTGAAGTGCGATTAAGATATTATGAAAATAATACAAAGGAATTAATCAAGTATTTGGAAAATAGAAATTTTCTGATCCGTATAGACGGCAGTAGACCGATTCAGGAGATATTTAACGATATAGTTGAGGTTATAGAAAATACAAATGCAAAAAATACCGGTAAAAACTAAAGAAGAAATAAAAAAAATCATTGATGGGGGAAAGAGACTTTCCGAAATAAAACATTTTTTAGAAGAAGATGTAAAGATCGGAGTAAGCGCTTGGGAAATTGAGGAATTGGCGATTAGTCTTATCAAAAAGACCGGCGGTGAAGCTGCATTTGCCAGAGTGCCGAAGTACAATTGGGCATCTTGTATCAATGTTAATGAAGGAGTTGTTCACGGGATACCAAAAAAGGACCTGATATTTAAAAAGGGCGATGTTGTCAGTGTTGATATTGGCCTTTTTTTTGCGGGTTTTAATACGGATACATCCTTTTCCAAAGGTCTTGACGTGGATGAGCCGACCAAGAGTTTTTTGAATGCAGGCAGAAATACTTTAGAGAATGCGATAGCTTGTGCCGTAGTCGGTGCGAGAATATATGACATATCACAAACAATTGAGAAAAGTCTTGCAAGGTCGGGTTTTAATCCCGTAAAGACTCTCGTTGGACACGGAGTAGGTAGAAATCTGCACGAGGAACCACAGATACCGCAATTCATATACCAGGATCGACTTAAAACACCTGAAATACCTGAAGGTGCTGTACTTGCAATTGAAATTATTTACTCGATGGGAGACGGAAGCATCAAACACGAAAAAGATGGGTGGACAATTGTGACGGGTGATGGTAAAATATCAGCGCTTAACGAAGACACCGTAATTGTTACGAAAAGTGGTCCTTTGGTGGTAACAAGATACAACCAGGCATGAAGCTTGGTTTTTATTTTGTAGAGTAAGATTATGAAAAATATCCAACCCGTTAGTGTATACAACGGCAAAGTGACACAAGCCCTTCCGAACACTATGTTTCAGGTAGAGCTTGAAGATGGAAGGGTTCTCATAGCGACATTAACGGGAAAAATGAGAAAAAACTATATCAGGATCTTTCCGGGTGACAATGTAAAAATTGAAATGACCAAATATGATGTTGACAGGGGTAGGATAGTTTATAAATACTAAAGAAACGGGGAATATCATTATATGAAAGTTCAATCGTCGATTAAACCAAGGTGTAAAGATTGTAAATATGTCAAAAGAAAAGGTGTATTATATGTCATTTGCAAGAACCCAAGGCACAAGCAGAGACAGGGGTAACTTTTGTAACCGGTAACAAGTGCCTGGTGACTGGTTACTTTTAAACTATGGCTAGAATTTCAGGACAGGAATTAAGCGAAAAAGATAGAGTTTTGTATGCCTTAACGAAGATCAAGGGGATAGGTATGAGCTTATCTCATAAGATAATGAAAGACGCCGGTATTTCCGAAGATAAGAGAATGCGCGATATGTCTCCGGAAGATATTTCAAAAATTACCGAAGCGGTTGAGAAATATCCAGTCGAAGGGGATCTTGTGAGACGTGTAAGGGGAAATATCACAAGGCTCCAACAAACGGGTTCATACAGAGGCTCTAGACATTCAAAAAACTTGCCCTCAAGAGGTCAAAGGACAAGACACAATGCCCGTGGTTTTAATAATACTTTAGTGACCGTTACCGACGAAAATGGTCAGGTGATTTCTTGGAGCTCTTCGGGAAACAGCGGATTCAAAGGAACAAGAAAATCTACCCCGTATGCCGCAACTACTGCCGTTGAAAAAGCACTTTCCAAAGCTAAAGATGAATATGGATTAAAGGAAGTAGAAATATTTGTAAAAGGACCGGGTGCCGGACGAGATGCTGCCTTAAGGTCGGTAAGAAGTGCAAACTTGAAGATTTCTATGATAGCGGATGTAACCCCTATTCCGCACAATGGTCCCAGACCAAAAAAGAAAAGAAGGGGGTAGGTTCATTATTTGAGGTTATTATGGCAAGATATACAGGATCAAAAGACAAATTATCAAGGGCTGAGGGCTATGACCTTTTTGGTAAGGGTTCAAAACTAACAAGGTTGAATGTTCCTCCTGGACAACATGGCAACAAAAGAACCAGAAGGTCGACCTCCGAATATGCGAAACAGCTTAGAGAGAAGCAGAAGGTAAAAAGGCTGTATGGTATTCTAGAAAGGCAATTTTCCCGTTACGCAGCAAAAGCATTAAGCACTAAAGGCAATACAGGCGAAAAGCTATTATCTATTCTTGAAAAGAGACTTGATAATACTGTATATAGATTGGGTTTTACTACAACAAGAACTTCAGCAAGACAACTTGTTTCCCATAGACATTTACTTGTTAATTCCAAAAAAGTTAATATACCTTCTTATCAAATTAAAAAAGGCGATGTGATATCTCTTACAGAGAAAGCTATCAAGATTCCCGTTGTATCAAAATCCTTGACCAATAAAGATTACAAGCCCCCGAAATGGTTGGAGAGAAAGGGAAGTGTGGGGAAGGTTGTAAGTGATCCGGGAAGGGAAGATATTATTGAACCTATATCAGAACAAGATGTTGTCGAATATTATTCGAGGTGAGACTTCCATAAGCCGTAGGCTCGTGGTAAACTACTCTCTTAGTTAATTTAGGGTAGTTGCAATGAAAGGTGGTGATCAATGTGAATGAACCAATATTTCAAATATCAGAATTAGAAAAGAAGGCAGATTACGGAAAGTTTGTAATAAGTCCTCTTGAGGCTGGTTATGGACACACTCTTGGTAATTCCTTGAGAAGGGTTCTGTTAACAAGTCTACCGGGTGCGGCGATTACACACGTAAAAATTTCCGGAGTAAAGCACCAGTTTACTTCACTTAAGGGAATGAAAGAAGACATTGTCGAATTCATACTAAATCTGAAGAAGGTAAGAATTTTTTATAACGGCGATAAACCTATAAAAGCAAGTCTTGAAGCGAAGGGTCAAGGAGAAATAAAAGCGAAGGATATAAAAATTGATCCTCCGGCAAAGATTGCCAGCCCTGAAGTAGTTCTTGCTTTTTTAAACAAAGACGCGAACCTAAATGTAAAGATGGATATTGAGACAGGTGTCGGTTACTCTTCATTTGAAGACAGAAAGACGGACGAAGTTGGGGTTATTCCTATGGATGCGATATTTACTCCAATTATAAGAGTGAATTACCGGATCGAAGAAACACGTGTCGGGAGATTGACAAACTATGACAAGTTGATCTTAGAAATATGGACCGATGGTACCATTGATCCAAAACAAGCGTTACTAAAAGCTGCTAATACAATGGTTTCATATTATATGCAGATAGTTTCTCCAAAAAAAGTTGTCAAAGTCGATGAGGAGAACAAAAAAGATGACTTAGGTCCTATAGGAAAACTTTCGGTCGAAGAGATAAACCTTCCGACGAGAGTTGCAAACGCCCTCATTAAGGCGGGCTATGACACAGTTGAAGATCTGGTCAAAGCCGAACGGTCCAAGCTCGTAAAAGTTAGAAATTTGGGAGAGAAATCAGTTAAGATCATTGAAGCCGCTCTGGGAGAGAAGGGTTTGGTCCTGAACGGATAATCTTAATTTGAGTTTTTCACCTTCTGCTCGAATACTGAATTTTTATGAGAAAGAATGTTTTTGGTAAAAAGTTTTCGCGTGACACAACAAGCCGTCGCGCGATGTATCGGGCTTTGTTAAGATCATTTATTCTTAACCATAAGTTGGTTACTACGCATGCAAAGGCGAAAGTCTTGATTCCTATGGTTGAAAACTTATTAAACCAAGGGAAACAGGACAGTCTTGCGGTGCGCCGTCATATATATGCTTTTACCGGGAATGACAGGATGGTTTCGGATGAAATTGTAAAAATATCAAAGAACACAAAAGGGTCCGGAAGATCAATGATCAAGCATGTTAATCTTTCAGCCAGAAAAGGGGATAATGCTCCGATGGTAAGGATCGAATTTGTGGAAAAGATCGATATAGGAAAAATTATATCGGCGGATATTGGTGAAAAAAAAATAGCAGTGAGGAAAAAAAAGAAGCGGGAAATTGAGAAAAAAACCGAAAGTGTTAAGAAGAAACCTACTCCGCTTTCCGTAATCAGAAAGTTTTCATTAAAAAATAGAACGGATAATAAATAGACTATGAAAACATATCAACCAAAAAAAAATGATGTGACGAGAGAATGGCATCTGATCGATGTAAAAGGAAAAGTATTGGGAAGAGTAGCGTCGGAAATTTCTATAAAATTGATAGGGAAACATAAAGTTAATTACTCACGCCATATGGATAGTGGCGACTATGTAGTTGCGATAAATGCGGGTGAAATTAAAGTTACCGGCAAGAAAGAGGACCAAAAAGTATACAGAAGTCATTCCGGATACCCTGCAGGCTTTAAAGAAGTCAAATACTCAAAGTTATTGTCCGAGAACCCGAACAGAATATTGGAACTTGCCGTAAAAGGGATGATTCCCGATAATAGACTGAAAGATAAAAGATTGTCCAGACTTAAAATATTTACGGGTGATAAGCATCCGTATGAGGATAAGGTGAAAAAGTAGAAATTATGAA
>Ga0075717_143_pt1 | contig 15808 bp, 11 predicted proteins | sample RifGroB1_FD_67778 | JGI IMG/M metagenome (GOLD analysis project Ga0075717, IMG submission 67778) | Microgenomates (Woesebacteria) bacterium GW2011_GWB1_38_5 | reverse complement strand
TGCTGAGGTCGAGGAGATTTATGGACGAAAAACCAAATCCAAGCCTAGCGGTCCCGACGACGGTGATAAACTCGGATAAAATGATACTCTCAATATCCGGGAAGATGATCAGAGTTTAACTTGATCATGGACAGTTTACTGTAGTTTTTCCGAATACACCAAATATTCCATGACCTCACGGCTGGGGTTTTCTTGAACAATTATAAAAACTTGAATTTCTTTAAAATATTTTCTGTACCGGGAAGAAGCGGAAGTTTTTTTATGCTATCTCTGTCAAACCAGTCAAAAGCAATATGTTCATCGCTTAATTCAATGTTCTTGGGATGAGTATCTGTTTTAAAAACAATTCTAAAGCAAAGATATTTTAACCCCTTCGCTTCAATTTCGTTATAAAAGACCGAATCCAGTTTTAGGTCCGATATTTCAACACCGATCTCTTCCCTGATCTCTCTGATTAGCGAACTTTCCGGAGATTCGTTTTTTTCGATTTTTCCTTCTATTAGTTGCCAATAGTTCGGATATGAACTTTTAGTACTTCTTTGCAGGAGAAGAATTTGTTTTTTTGAATTTAGAATAATTGAACTTGAAATCACGGTTACCGCATCGATTTTCATTTGCTGACAGTATATCACAGGGATTTTTTGAGCTTTGGCTGGTATCGGGTTACAATCGTAGCTGTGGTGGAGAAAAAAACAGACAATAACATCTTTGGTTGGAAATATATTCATATAATAGATCCTTTGGGAATACGGGTGAATGTTATTGATTACAAAACTGACATTTTTGGAATATGTAAAGATCCCTATATGACAATGACAGTCAAAGAAGACGGTAAAGAACCGGAACGTTTTAAGGGAAGACCTGATTTGAGTTGGTAATTTAATATTAATAATATGATTTTATGTTGTATATTTAAGAGATATGGCTATTGATATTGTTCTGGTTGATCGTGACGATAACGTTTTGGGTTACAAGGAAAAAGTGGAAGCCCACAAACACCCTGTACCGCTTCACCGCGCGGTTTCGGTGATAATTTATAATAAAGACCATAAGGAGATGCTTCTACAAAAGAGAAGCTCCGGCAAACCCACATGGCCGGGTTTTTGGTCAAATGCAGCCTGTACGCACCCTCTTTCCGGAGAATCGTATAAAGATGCAGCCGAACGAAGACTTTTTGAGGAGATGGGAGTAAAAGCTGACCTGAACGAGGTATATAAATTTATTTATAAAGCCAAGTACGACAGTGTTTGGGGTGAACACGAATTGGATGCGGTGTTCACGGGGGAATATGACGGAAAGGTTGATCCCGATCCGAATGAGGCTGACGAGTATAAGTGGATGAATGTCGGGAAATTGAAAGCCGATGTTTCCTCCGACCCAAATCTTTACACCCCATGGTTTAAATTAATTCTTCGGAGACTGCACTGATATAATTTCTGGAAATTTAGCAAAATGGTAGGTGTTTGGATGTTGTATAAGTAGTATGTCCAAATTATAATTTATGCGAATATGGCAGATGAATTAGCTGAAGGTGTTGGTCCGAAAAAAATATCAAGAAGGGAATTTTTAAAAACAGCAGGTGTTTTTGCCGGAGCGGGTCTTCTTACTGCATGCGGTGCCCCGGGCAAGGAGGATACTCCGCAAGAAAATGAAAGTTATGGAAATATTGTTAAACTGGAAACAGAATATAATAATAAGTTTATTGATCCAATATTTCCCGAAACATCAGAGAACGACAAAGTTATAAAGATTGAAGAACTGAATAATATATTGGATTCAGGCAGGATCTTGAGTCCGGATATTAATGAACTTGTTGACCCGCGGTCGGGACAAGTAAATGTTTCTTCTTTAAGTGAAACTGTACCTGCGATCATTGCTCCTTTTCTTCAAGTGGCAAGCCAGTCGGGACTGGATAGAATTCTTACGCCGGATAATATAAATTTGGGTACGAAAATTTCATGGACGGAATTTTTTCATTGGACAAACCATGCGCCAGAGGTGGGTAAAAGTATTTTTGATATCGTTTCATACGGAAGGTATCAACATGCCGTAATTAATGGAGCTTTGCAGGGTGGGGGAAGCATCTTACATCGTCCGGAAACAGTTTTATCTTCAGGTACCAAACTACAGGAGGCATATATGTTTATACGCAGTTTTGGAAAACAGCAATGGGTGACAATATTAGCACAAAATGGTTCCCCTATAACTGCATTTGATTCAGCCATAAGACATGGTAAATACAATCCAAATGAGGCTGCAAGGATGATGAGGAAATTTCTTGAAATAGCAAGACAAATTAATCCGGAAGAAGTTCCCGGAGATATTGTTAAAAACTGGAAAGACAATCCACCACCCCTTATAAGGTATGTTGCATGGTCGCTGCAGTCAAAAGCAGCGGAGCTGGCGGCTAAGTATTCTTTATCTTCGCAAAAAGTAATTAACGGTATATCAACTTTTATGAAGTCACCGATAATTATTGTTCCTACTGCACCGTTTACATGTGAACAGGATGGTCAATTTGATGAACTTGAGACACTGATCTGTCCTCCTGCTGTTAAACCTTCAACTTAGAACGCTTTGTGGGGCATTTAGATATACTGCCGGATATTTATGGTAGAATACGGATGTTATATGATTCGTGCTCTGTATGGGAGTTGGAATCACTATAATGTTTATAAAATATGACAGAAATAAAATCAGGGCTTTCATCTTCATTGTCCGAGCATCAAAGCTTTCGAAATCTCGGGGGTTTGCCGGATGATCCCTCGAGATGGTTTAGAATAAGCATGGCAATTTTTGGAAGTAAAAACTGGGAATCGAGGCTCTCAAGAGTTGTTGATAAATTTCCCGGATCGGAAGAATTTATCAATATTGGCGTAAAGGATTTAGGTATGGTTCTCACTCCGGTCCAAAAAAAGGAATTGAAGAAACGCTTGCGTACTTATCGCGCTCAAAAATAACCTGAATAATTGGGGTTAAAATATCCGAATTTACCTTTTTAATACTTAATTTTCATTGAATACTTCAGTTTTCAATTAATCCTTATTTTGGCGAAGAAGACTATTGATACCACTTACAATTGCCCCTTGACACTTGTTGTTGTCTTTTGATACCTTGTGTGTAGGATAAGTAGTAGACTAGGCACATAACTATAACAAAGTAGAGATAATTGGTAAGAAGTAGGTTTTTGTGTAGTATGTCTTTAGTATTTTTAAGTTCCATTTTCTTTATATCTTAATATATGGTCGAACCGAAGAAAAAAATAAAGCTCCAGGATCTCCCTGATCTTTTGACCGTCAGAGAAGTTGCCGATGTCTTAAGGGTTTCTCCCTTGACCATTAAAAGGTGGGGGAAACGCGGTAAGCTTCCTGCGATCCGCATAAATTCCCGCGGTGACCGCCGCTACAAAAAAGAAGCCGTACTGTGGTTGTTAGGTATCCAAGAGAAGGAGTAAGAATTACAAAGCCTTGACTTACTCCCCAAATTATTTCACTACTTGAAAAATATTTGTAAAGTATTTATTGTTAATTAATGCAAGATGGCGGTAAAAAGCAGAGTTTTATTATTGTAGTTCTCGTCATCGTCTTAATTTTCGGGGGAATTGGGATATATCTTCTTTTATCCGGCAGAAAACCCGCACAGGTTACGGAGGATGTTCCGACAATTGGTCCGCAAAGAGGAGCTATCGGGTTTGTCGAACCTACGACAACAGTAAAGATCGGAAGCAAAGAGGTTTCAAAGGGTAATTTTCAAAAAGTCGAAGGCGGGCTTATTTACTATGAAGAAGCTGGAACGGTCAGCACACTTCCCTTAACGGTGGATGAGATCGCCGTTAATCGCACCGATCAGCCTTTGGCAACGGCAACGGAGCTTGATTACACCCAGATCAAGAAGGTCCAAGTATATAATTCCGAAACGATCATCGGGAAGATCCCCGAAAATGAACCCATTGTCGTCTTTGCCGCGATGGTGGGAGACGCGCTAACTGCTCACACTGTCGCTCTTGCCACTGCCAGTTGTCCTCAATAAGAGACACAGATATTTTGCAACCGCACACACTGTTATTTTTATGAAATTTACTTATAATATATATTATGACCGAATCACCAGTAACAAGGAGGGATGCCCTAAAAACCGCAAGTGTGCTTTTTTCAGCTCTTTTAACCCCGCCAATTTTCATCGATCGGCGCCCACACCCCCCCGAAGGATTTGAGAGAACAGTAAAAAGCGAGGAAGCTGAACTGCAAAGGCTAATAGAAAAATTTGGAGCAGCAAGAACGATACCGGTGTTTGAGTATCATGGCGACAACTACGATATGTATCCGGGTTATAATATGAATCCGGATTCGTTTAACAAGCAGATGAAGTGGTTTAAGGAAAATGAGTATCACGCAGTCAAGGGTAATGAGTTGTTGAAATTTCTTGATGGTGAGAAAAAACTTCCGGCCAGATCGATCATTCTTACAACGGACTCCGGAAATACTTCAATGGAATCCATGCCGAGAATGATACCTGTACTAAAAGAAACAGGAATGCACTTCCTCTCGTTTATCTGGACAAAAAATATGGATCATGATGAGACGGCAAAATGCAGTAGTAATATTTGTTGGGATACTTTTCGAAAAGGAGTAGAATCAGGAGTTTTTACGTTTGGAACACATACGGAATCCCATAGGCGTTTTGATGAAATATCTCCGATCGATGCGGTAGAGGATCTAAAGACATCGGTACAAGAGATAAAAGATAATATTGGCGTTGATCCCCTTTTCATATCATGGCCCCATGAAAGTTGCCCTGCTTATGTTGATAAACTTGAGGAAATGGGATTTAAAGGAGGTTTTGGGGGAAATAGCGCGCGCACCATAGGGGAGGGGTATGTTGAATTCGGTGACCCGAACAAAATGAGGTGGTGTATGCCCCGACTTTTGCCTCCGAATACAGCAGGTGTGTCGGGAAGGCCAAACGGGTTAAAACTCAATGAAATAATGGAAAAATATTGTAATAAATTAGAAGAATAGTCTATTTATTATAGACAGATACCCCATTTTAAAGGTTAACAAGTGATAATAGGAATTAATCTTCAAAACAGTAAATCGGACATATATAGAATTTACACTAAAGAATCTATGCAGATATTTAGGATCGATTCAAATTTAATAGACATTATGGAAAAAAACAAAAAAAGACCTCGACTTCTTTAGTATTGGTTACGAGCAAAAGTGTTTTGTCGGTGAGACGAATTGAATCTTTAATTTACCGTGACTGAAATTATAATTACTTATTGGTTTTATTTATAATATATTATAAGATATTATTAGCGATTGTGCTGATGAAGGGAAGAGTGCCTAAAAGTGCCTATTTTGTGCAACAACTTGATTTATTATATATATAGTTATATAGTTGCAGATAGCATATGATTGATAGACCGTCCAGAAGAGATTTTATAAAAACCGCACTTGTGACAACTGCAGCATCTCTTTTTGCGGTCAGAGCTGCTTCATCGCATTTCGGAGAGGATTCAAAAGATATATTAGAGGATGATCTGTGGGGAACCTATCGTATGGGAAGGGCGGGTATAGGAGAGATCCAAGGAGTGAGAACTGCAAACATTGAAGATAAATTGCGGGATAAAATTCTTGATACTGCCAAAGATATTGGAATTGGATCTCCGAAATTGGTCGTACCTGAAATAATTGGTGATAACCGGAATGTCCTAACCCCTCTTGTGTGGGATTTGAAAAATAAAAAAGTGTCGGACAGATGGTCTGTTTGGTCTTTTGATAAAAATAAAGAGCTGGTTCCTATTGAAAGCGATAATTCAAAGGATATATTCTTTGTACAGATGTATAAAAATACCTATGACGGCAGTCCTGTGATTGGACCAACAAGATTTACATCAACAGAACCTTTTATTTCATTTGTACAGAATTGGGGATGGCAAATAAATTTACCATACAGAGATATCGACCCCCGTCAGACCACGGTTCCATTAAATAACATTCAGAGAGATCTTCAAGAGTTTTTAACGGGATAACTGCACTTGGTTTTTTTCTTTAATCCTTTGTAAGAATATACTTTGATACTTTCGTATGCCGGTGTTATATTTAATGTATGGAACACCCTGCCTTTGATGATAAGGAAAATATTGGAAAGAAAAGGGAACATCAATATTTTAAAGTTGCACTGTTTATTCTTTTAATACTTACACTCCTGCTTGTAATACTAGTATATTTATTGCAAAAAAATAAACTCCTGAAAGAAGAATCACAGCAAAATAGAAAAATTGAGGAAGTTGCTTATGATTCAACAATAATCGGAATGGAAACAGGTGTGGTGAATTTTAAACACCCAAGCTTGAACGTTGGACGGTGGACTTTTATTGGGGAAGCAACAGGAGAAATATCGGAAGAGATTGTAAAAAGCAGTAAAACGGGCGAAACAATTGGAAAAATAAGCGCTGTCCATATTAATACCAAGGACGGAAATGATTCCCCGATAGTGCTTAAAATTGTACTTCAGTTAACTTCCGAAAACTCAGATCAAAATTCAATTCCATGGTATCTAAAGGAAGCATATAGATCCAAAGAAGGCAAAACAATTTCAAATCAGCGAATCAGCAAGGATGAATTGTCCGATTTGTTTAACAATGGTTCAAAATGGATTTTTGAACCTTTATTAAGGTCCAGTGTTTCCTCTCAGGTATTGGAGGAAAGCGGTTATCTGGATTTGGCTGAAGAGTATTATACAGAGGAAAATTGGGAGTCAATGGAAGATGCTTATAATAACAAATATGTTGATCTTGATACAGATAAACCAATTTTGGTTTTGACATTGCATTATTTAAAACCGGTTATATGAAAAAGCATATTTTCTTCTTATTAATGTCTTTGTTTGTTTTTCTTTTTGTATATAAAAATAACGTAGATGCGCAAATTTGCGATCCCTCACACCCTAGTTGTGGAGGCGAGGCCTGTGTCAGCCAGAGAGTCATAGATATCATGCAAGGATGCAATGCATCGTGTCAGCCTAATTGGGTTAGCCAGACAGTAGAATGTTCATGTTTTCCGTATTGTGAGGTTGTTCTTCAGGGGATATATTGTGACCAAAGTACTTGTACTTCTACATACCCTTTTGGATTTTCCGCGAGTTGCTGTTTGGAAGATGGAGAAAGTACAACAGATCAATGCGGTTCTTCCAATTACCCAAGTTGTTCCACTAGCGGTACCTGTTCAGATGGAAAAACTTGCAGACAAGACGAGTCTACACCGGAGCTTGATTGTAAATGTTATTGCGATTCCATCAATGCTGATCTAAAAGTTGATATTGGTGCGGGACTTGTTGACGGACCGGTAACGGTGCATCCGACCCAGAACTTTACTTTGAACTGGGATGCAAGCAGCGGAACCGATTGTTATCTCGATGGGGCGTGGGTTTATCATGACGGGTCAGGCACGTATTCCTTAACATCATCACATACATACAATTTTCATTGTACGAGAGATTGTGGTAGAGTGACAGATGATTGGGTTACGGTAAATGTTCTCCCGATTCCCAACTGTGGAGGAGTAACAGGTTTCTCGACAATAGTTGCCGGATCTCCAGGAAGTTTCTCGGCAGATTATTATTCCCCGCAGGGTAATTTGGCTAAAGAAATTTTTTACGATAACCTTGGAACGAGTACATACGACATTAATCGTATTGGCTATGAAGACGTTGCTGACCTTGCGGGAAATTACAATGTGTGTTGTCGCGCTTGGAATGGTGCAATTGCCGAGTGCCGGCCGCCTTTATATGGAAACACACCCCCCGTCTATACTTGTGATGGATCCGATTTTGCCGGATCAGGTACTTGTATGGCGGTAACTGTTGTTACGCCAACACCAACCCGTACACCAACACCAACCCGTACGCCAACACCAACTGCAACACGAACACCGACACCGATACAAACAATAGCACCGACATTTGTACCTGCGTGTACTTGTTCGCATCAATTAAGTCCTGACAGTTATACTCTGAATTATGGACAGTCAACGACTTTTTCTGCAGCTGCACTCTCTTGTAATCCGGCCGGTTGTGGAGGAATGATCACAAGTGTAGATTTTTCTGTACCGCTTAATAACACTATTGCTTCGATATGCGGAAGTACGAGTACTCCCTGTCCGCTGACTTCTTATACCTATACTGATTCTGCGGCTGCATTTTCAGTTGGTGCCACAGCAAAAACCCAAGCCGGAAATGTCAGTTTATCATCTGTTGCACACTGGTCTTTGTTGATTGGAACAACTTCCGATACATCAACAATAACTGTTGTCGGCCCAACCAATACTCCAGTACCAATTGCAACACAAACACCAATACCTACACCAACAAGAACACCAACACCGACTGCAACCAGAACACCGACACCGACGGCGACACGAACACCGACACCAACTCCTACACTCATACCTTTAGTCTGTACCGTTGATCCGTTGAATCCAATAAATATTTCGCTTGGTTCGACTACTACAAGTACAGCTCTGGTGCGAATCACAAGCGGAGATGTTACGGGGGTAACTCCGGCTTGGTCGGTTAACCCTTTGACATTGGCATCCTTGGTACCCGCCTCGTGTACGCTATCACCGACTCAGGCTTTGTGCCCGGTGAGTATTACCGGAAACACCATCGATTCAGGAACTTACTCCGTCAGTGTTCAAATTACCGATGGCTTCTCTTTGGCAACTTGTACTCCAAACCCGCGAAACGGAACTATAACTGTGTATAATATCAATCCTTGGTGGCAGGTGGCTTGGGGAAGTGTGATCACCGATGGAAGTGTATCTTCGCCGATCCCGGTAGATGCCGTTAGTCCGTATTTCATCACAGATCCTGTCGGACTTTTGATATATTCAAGCACGACAGCTCCAAGTTTCACCCCATCGGGAACAGTTTCTTCCTCAGGAGCAGTAGTGAATGCAAATGTAAGCACCCGCCCTGAAGCCAGTTTTGATCTTTTCTACAACAAAAAACTTCCAAGTGATGTAAAGGAAGCGGGGCATATCAACATAATTGATGTCAACAGCCTTGACGCAACAAGGTTAACCTCTATGGGAAACCTGGGTGCAGGTACGGGGAATGTCTGGCGGGGCTACAAAACGTATTATTATGACGGAGACGTTTATGGATCTAATTTGACACTGAACGGAAACTTAAATATTTTTAACGGCGTCAGGATCGTTGTTTTTATTGAGAACTCTTCTGTAACAATCAACGGGACAATTAGATCTAATACCTCGGGCAGGTCTTCATTCCTGCTTATCTCTGAAGGAAACATTACTGTTTCCCCGACGGTCGGCGGGACCCCTGATGGTGACCCCGAGATCGAAGGAATCCTTTATACCGACGGAACATTTTCATCGGGACACGTAACCACAGGGTATGATCAACAGCTTCATGTCCGCGGTTCCGTTGTTGCAAATCAATTCGACCTTGTCAGAAATCTGGGGACAGGTCCTTTGGGATTCACAAACAACCGGTATCAGAATACTTTGAATACGGACCCGAACAGGTTTTGGCTTTCCCTCCATTTCTTCGTCTTCGTACATCTTCGTGGAGTGAGGTGGCTCCGTAACCGCATCAGTTTGAAATCGGGATATATTAGATTGACGGAATATGTGAAATACTTACATTGTAATAGGAAATAAATATTCACACTTGATTTTTTGCATCTTATGGGATATTTTATACTTCAAATGACCTGCTTTTGTAGTTTTGTCTTTGATTGTCTTTTATCGATTTTACTAATTACAATAGTGAGATAAACCATTAGCCCTCCTTAAGAGGGTTTTTTAATTATATGGGTTATTTAGATCACCTGAGAGCTTATGCTCCGCCTGACAATAAAATTGACAGGGAAAATAATTTAACAAGATTCTCCCCGATATCAGCGTATGTTTCGGGAACGATCGGGAAAGCGGATGAATGGTCCGAAAGGGTCACGCATAATTTAAAAAACGACAGACTAAAAGGAGCGGTCAAAAAAACATTACGAATTGGAACAAGGATTTTGGCTGTTGCAGGTACGGCAGGATTTGCAGTTGCCTGTACGATGTCTCCAGTTGAGAACACTCAAGACACACCTTCGGAGGATACTCATTCTCCGAACCCTTCCTTCACTCCTGACAATTATCCAATTATTACACCAAGTCTTACGCAGGACAGTACCCATAATCTTATCCTGACAGATACTCCTGAACCATTGTTTTGCGGAATCGATATTGGTGGGAAGATGGCTTCTCTTTCAAGTACCGAAGGATTAATACAGTCTCAGATGACGGTCGTAATAACCGATCGGGGTTTTAACACTATTCCCTTTCCTGATCCCGATACAGCAAGGGGGGATTTGATTGCAAGAGTTGCAGGCGCGGTTGTAGAAATTGCCAATTCTGAAAATCCGCCATCCGAAGTTTTAGTTCCCGAATTTGTCCAGGTGAACGAAATGAAAAATGCGATCAAAGATCAGTTGGGCATGACTCTGCCTTTTGAGGTAGGAGAACAATCTGCAGATAAGGCAGTAGAAAAAGATCAATTATCAGTAAATGTCCTTGTTGGAAAGCAGTCGTCGACGGTGGAAATATTCGGACCGGACTCGAAAGTTGTACAGAGAGAGGGGTCAAACATTATTCAGGGAAACATATTCGACTTTACAGATAATGACAATGACGGACAAAAAGAAATATCACCTCTTCCCGCATCCGGAGCAGGAGGATCACAGGAAGTGGTAGCTGTGAATGGATGCAGTCCCGATGCTGTTTCAGTCTCAATGGGCAAAGTGACGGCAATTTATGATGAAACGGCAAAACAATGGATTAAGTCAACGTCCGATGAAACTCCTTCTCTCACGCCGACCCCTGAAGGCGTAGAACTTCGGGGAGACACACTGGTCAAGATTGATAAAGACAGCGGAAAGATCCTCGAATATGTCGACCCAAAAACCGGAGAGTGGACGAGCGCTTCTTTTGAATTCACAAAAACAATCACACTTGGTTTTAAGGAAAACTATGTAGCAAATGTGGAAGGGATGGAGATTCCGATTGGATTAGGGCTTGAACATTGGGTGACCAAGCGTTCCGAACAGCAGATTAAGGAGGTTCATATCGCGCCTGATATCGTCGACATTCTTGGTGATATTTTTATGCACGCCTGTTTTCTTCGCTACACCAATCTGATGGGGAACAATGTGACGTATGAAGAATATGTTGAATTGGTAAAGCAGGGAAAGGGACAGGTCGAAATTGCGGCATTCGATGAAATAACAGGCAATAACGAGGAACTTCCCAAACTGATGCAGGTCGATCCCAGAGAAGGTTTTGCACTTACGCTATCAGAACAAAAACAACCGGTTGTTTACAACAAAGACTTGTGGTCATTTTATGTGGGTGTTGATGGAAGAGGCAGATTTTTGGTTACCGACGATCTTTTTACAACGAAGTATTTGAATACATATGATCCGATGACGGAGAAATACTCCGGAGAATTGGTGGACTCGATAATTCTTAGAGACCAATTCAATAAGCCTTTAATAATAATGGCTGATATTGATAACAGATGTATGTTGGGAGGAAATATGACAACGGCTTGCGGACTCGTATCGGTGTCAGAAGAATTTAATTATTACTCCGAACCTCTTTCAAACGAAATAAAAAATTTTTATGAGGGGAGCAGAAGCGATCCTCTTTTTTCAATCGTACGGTAAAAAATACTTCTGTTTAAATCTGATATTCACTTCGTCACAGGATGTATCTTGTTTTTTTAAGATGACTGCAGTTGATAGACTCTTGTAGGTGTATAGCATTTTATACTAGTATTAAGTAATGAAGTTTAAGTTTTGGTTGGCGGTATTTGGGTTAATGGAGACGCTTGTGTTTTTATATCTGCTTATATCTCTTTCGGTTGTTAGGATAAATATTGGAAGCGAGTATTCCGGTAAAAGCTTTAAGCCATCAAAGCTATTGACCTACCTTTATATTTATAAATTTGGTTATTCTAAGAAATTAGAGACTCTTGATATTGTTTATACCGATCAACCGCAAAGCAGAATGGTGTTGACCGAAGGACTTAGCAATGAAGTTGTCCAGAATGTCGGGATTTCTCTTAACGGCAAGAGTCTGGAAATTAAGCCTTACTATAATCCTGAAAAGATAGACCGGATATTCTCGTCAAAGGGGTGGATAGACAGAGACATCCTTGCTTATATCTGCGGTGCTTTTGACAATCAGAAACTTGGACGGGACGGCTGTTACGAACAGGCGGGTAATTTTTATGAATCGGTCCACAGTACAAAATTTCTTCCCTGGCTTGCAAGTATATTTGAAGGTATTAGTGCGGGTATAGTAAAAGACGCAAATGCGCAATGTTATGGAACGATACAATGCGGAGTGTGGACCACCAGTTGTCATTGTGACGACGGCACTTCAAGTTCTTGCAGTTATTCAGGAGAAACTTGTGGCATATATGGGCATTGTTCTTGTAGCACCGATTGCAATACAAGTCTTTATACTCCATTGAGTTGCTCCAGTGTCGGCACTGAGTCTCAATGTAACGCATCAGGTCAGGAAGATTGCGCTAACGGTGGAGAGTGCCCTAATGATCAGCCAAATTGTTCTTGGGGTGTCATTCCTGACCCTGGAGATGTACCCCCAGGAAGTATAACAGATGACGCAAATATTCCGGTGTTAGTTTATTTTGACACCAATGGCAATAACGCGATCGATACGAGCGGTTTGGATCAGTTGGTTTACAGATCGGGTGGTCCGACCTGCACGAACACAAATAGAAGACTGATAGAAGGCGTTAGCGTTCTTTCAAGCACCGGGCATAATATAGCCCACCACAGCGGTTGTCAAAGTTCATCGCAAGCTTCTTGGATAGTGGATCCGGGAGAATGGGCTGGATACATACATGTGGCAGTACCATATGGATATGAAGTGTATGCGAGCAGTGGAGGCGCCGATTGCACTTCGGTGGGGGTAAATCTGGTATATTGTGGGGTATCTCGTGGATATCACGATTCAGTGAAGTTTGGTGTAAAAGTCCGTCACACTCCAACCTGCAGTGTAACAGGACCGACTTCTGCTTGTATTGGAGATAGTACTGTGGACGATGATCACGACTACTATGCAACCTGTAACGATTTGGACTCTAATCTAACCGATATGGAGATTTGGGTTTCTCCAACAGGTGATGCCAATCTTACCGAAATCGGTGCTACTGCAGCGTTTGCACCGACAAGTTCACGGAGTTTATATACGGATGTAGCACACACTTGGTCAACAGCAGGAAATTACTATATTATGGCGAACGGTTATGATAGTACGGTGGCAGGTCATCCTTACAAGTGGTGTTCGGCGAATCCGTGGTGCAATGAGTTTTCTCCGGTGACGAGTACGGGTGATGAGTTGAATTGTACCCCAATTGACGGTACATCAACATACTTTTACGATTGCGGAACAAACGATCTCTTAACTGTTAATGTTCAAGCAATTGGAACACCTTCAGCCCCAACACTTACTCCGAACGCTTCTACATCTTCAATTAGTGTGGCTTGGGGTACAGCAACATGCGCATCAAGCTACCACCTTTATAGGTGTTCGGGTGTTGGATGTACTATTTTTACCGACTTAGGCACGCAAACCTCGCCCTATAACAACACAGGTCTTACTTGCGGAACAACTTATGGGTACCGGGTCCGCGGTTATAACGGAACATCATACACTGGTAATTATTCTGCCACAAGTTATTCTTCTTTTGCCTGTCCACCGGCTGCACCAACCTTATCTAATGCACCGCAAGCTTGTTACATTGACAGCAGTTTGTCCGGAAGTAATCAATTAAATTGGACCCGTCCGACCGGAACAAATTCTTTTGAATTAAGGTATTGTACGGGTACAACTTGTACTCCCTCAACTTCCGCCAGTATTCTTGTTAACGGGACGGATGTTGTAACTTATTTACATAGACCTTTATCAAATCTGGTGACATACAGATATCAAGTCCGTGCACGAATAGGAACGGGTTCATGGAGCGCTTGGTCGAATATCATTTCCTATATGCCAAACTGCACTCCAAGTTTAACAGCATCAGCGCAGTGTACATCAGGCGTAGCAAGTAATGTACTAAGTTGGGGAGCTCTTCGTGGGATGACTGCGTATGAGTTGTACTATTGTACCGGTTCGACGTGTACCCCAAGTACAGGAATAGAGTTATATGATGGAACGAATTTGTCATATACGCATACGCCGTTGACTCATGGTACTACATATCGGTATCAGGTTCGAGGAAGGACAACCGTAAACGGTGTTTGGTCGGCCATACAATCTGTGACAGTGAATTGTTGTTATTGTACGCTGAATTTGAGCCCCGAAACTAATTATCCTAATCCATTTTATCCCGGTCAAACAGAGACTTGGCAGGCATTTCCTGCAGATTTACCTACCAACTGTTCTGTTTCTAATGTTGTTTATTCAATTCCGAGTGCTACAGTTGCGTCGGTGTGTGACTATTCAGTTTCATCCTGTCCTGCGGGTTCACTTAGTACTTCACAAGATACAACCAGTCCTTATCTTGCACACGCGACCGCCTGGACAGCCGGAGATGTTGCTATAACTGCAAGGGCAACTCTGTCTAACGGATTTCAGTGTTCGGATACGCATAATATTAATGTTGATCCTGCCGTTGCGACGCCTACCCCAACACCTTATGTGAACTGTACGGTATCTGCCTCAAATCCTTCATCTGGGGTAGCTCCCTTAAATGACGTTGACCTAACCGGAAGTGTTGGAGGAACTGCGACAGGAAACATCAGTTATCAATTCGATTGCGTCAACGGATCGGGTTATGATTATTCACCTGCGGCGACATCAACAAATCCTTTGACCTGGGTAAATGGGTGCGACTATCCGTCATCCGGTTCATATACTCCGGGTTTGAGGGTTACCCGTGGGGGAGTTTCAAACACCTGCACTTGTTCAAATTGTGTCTCTGTCAATGTTCCAACAAATACACCGACACCAACTCCTACACAAACTCCTATTCCGTGCACTTGTTCAACACTAAATATATTGCCTTCGACTTGGTATGACCCTTTTTATGTTGGGGAAACCCAGACATGGCAATCTTCAGTTCCGGTTCTTAGCGGGAGCTGTACAGGTGTCACAGTAAGTAATGTAACCTTTACTACAGACAATGTGGGTATTATTTCGGTTTGCCAATCAGGTGCAGCATTGTGTAATTTGTCATCATATGCCGATTCGGGATCGCCTTACATTGCCGATGCACGGGGTCAGGCTTCCGGAAACACAACTTTAAGAGCGCGTGCAAATCTTTCCAACGGGGCGTTTTGTACAGGACAAGTTGCCGCAAATGTTGACCCATTACTGACAAATACACCAACACCTACACCAACAAGAACACCGACACCTACACCAACAAGAACACCGACACCGACAACAATACCTGTTCCGACAAATACACCTACACCAACCCCAACCTCAACTCCGGCATGCGATTGTAATCACAATTTAATCCCCGATGTTTCATCGGTATTGGTTGGTGGTTCGGATCTTTTCTCTGTTCAGTATGTTGCCTCTTGGTGCAACCCTGTAGGGTGTGCAGAAATAACAAGTGTAAATTTTTCGCTTGATAATTCGAATTATGTATGGATATGTAACCCTTCAAATGCAAGTTGTCCGGCAGCATCTACCGCATATACGGATTCTTCAGGACCAATTTTTACCGTTCGTGCAACGGGGCGTGCACCGCAAAGTAA
>Ga0075717_118_pt1 | contig 20704 bp, 12 predicted proteins | sample RifGroB1_FD_67778 | JGI IMG/M metagenome (GOLD analysis project Ga0075717, IMG submission 67778) | Microgenomates (Woesebacteria) bacterium GW2011_GWB1_38_5 | reverse complement strand
TCAGCTGCTGCAATCAATGTATAATCTCCCTTGTGAGTGGCCCAGTAAAAATCACCACTAACAATATCTTTTGGCCTAAACATTATAAAATGCTCCGGTAAAAGCTTGCCTAGATATTCTTCCGGAGGAAGTACGGCTTTTACCTCGGGAAGTACCCCAATCCGCCTTTTTGTAAGATCGAATGTTGCAAGTCGTTGTCTTTCTGATAGCATATTATAGGGCTGTATTATACCACTGATAATCTTCTAATTACACTAGTTGGAGATGAAACTTCCGCGGACTTACGCTTTCGGTTTTCTGCCAAGGAGGATAAAATGTTTAGTGCGGGGATGGATAATCCCTTGCTCGCCCACAAGAAACGAAAGGTTTGTTATGGCAGTTGAAAACTTCTTTACCGAGTCAAACTCGGCTGCATCCCGGACTGTTGACCTAATCGGATTTCGGATCAAATGGAATTATAAAAAAGCGGTTGACTATTAATTAATACAATAATAGTATTGAGCCCTGCTCCGAATACCCATGTCAAAAAATGAATCCGAAATAAATTTTGATAATCCGATCTTAAAAAATGCAAGGTTTTGCAGAAAAATAGTTCCGGATGGGAGTCCAATAATTGATCCTGCATGGAGAGAGAAAATTGATTGGGAGGAAGAAATATTTGACAATACAGGATATATTCTTTCAAGAAGAAGATCAAAGGTACCTGCCGGGACAAAAGTGCAGTTTGAATTACAACCTGGTAGTGATATGTCGCAATATGTAGATACAAGCCTTATAGAGTATAAGGAGGGTGGTAAATGGATGCCTATTCATATATGTACAAGAGAAATGGGGAACTGGGCAAGAGTAAGTTTAACGAGAAAACCAAGAGGTTGGGATGGGGTCGTTGAGGGCGGGCAGGCCAAGGGAATGAAATATATATTTGTTAGAGTCGAAGATGCTGAAGAGATTATAGGTAGAATATCAGAATATTTGAAATTATCACAAGATTAAATCAAAGGATTCTGGGACAAATTGCAGGCAATTAAAAATAGTTGAAAATACGTGTTGACGGAGGATTGAACTTCAGTATATAATACACAATGCGCTCTCCAATTTTCGGACGCGCATATTGAGGAAAATTACCTTTTTGATGAATAGCCAAATTTCAAATACTTAAGTGTTAGTGTTCTGCCTGTGTGTAGTTAGGGGGCAGAGCGGCTTTCTTCATTGGAATTTACCTCAAGAACTTTGAAATACTTTTAGTGGGCTATAGAGGGCCTGAAGTTTACCCGGTTTGAACACCTCATTTGCAATGAGGAGGCAGAGGGTTCGACTCCCTCCAGGTCCACTTTTGAATAGTTTTAGTATTTGTTGTCGGGTGATTGGTAGTGAGCATTAGGGCGAACTACGAGTCACTTGTCAACAGAGACTAAATGAGAGGAATATTTTGAATTTGGGGTTGGGAATGTTTCTGCTTTGCAGGATCCTTCCCTTTCTTTGTAAGTTGTCATAAGGCTAAGGAACAAAATTCACGCCTTATTAAAGATATTTATTAAAAGAAAACCGAGAATTCATAAATAAATTTGCACCTTAATAATTTAGGGAGAAAGGCCAAAATCCTTGTGCATAGCTCAAAAGATTTAAGAATATTGATTTAAGATTTAAGAATAAGAAAACTGCAGATAGTTTTGTATATAGTTAAAGTTTGAATTCATAAATAGTAAATCGTAAATCTTGATTCTTTCGCGCTATGCGCCTTGGTTTTGCTTACCGATGAAGGACGCGCAAGGCTGCGATAATCGACGGGTAGGAGCCACGATCCTGTGATCCGTCGGTGTCCGAATGGAGTAATCCCCCTCGCGTTATAGCGAGGGACTGGGGAGTGAAAATACCTTGCATTATGTGCATGAAATACATTTCAAATTCGAAGCACGAATATCGAAATTCGAAACAAATTACAATTTTAAAAATATTAAATTCCAAACTGTTTGGAACATTAATATTTGTGATTTAGTTATTATTTCGGATTTCGGATTTAGAATTTCGGATTTATTTGTTCCTGCATATCATGCAGGGTATATAGCTTCTCAAGAGGGTACCGTCCGAACTGAAACATCTAAGTAGGGCGAGGAGTATAAATCAAATGAGATTTCGCAAGTAGCGGAGAGCGAAAACGAAAAAGCCTAAACCTTGTCCGCAGGACAAGGAAATTCGAAGCACGAATATCGAAATTCGAAACAAATTACAATTTCAAAAATATTAAATTTCAAACTGTTTGGAACATTATTATTTATGATTTATTTATTGTTTAGGATTTCGGATTTAGAATTTCGGATTTTCTCATCCTGTGGATGAGGGGTTGCAGGAGTCCAATATGGGATTCATTTATCATAGTAGAACGGTGTGGAATTGCCGACCATAGAAAGTGAAAGTCTTGTATACGAAATGATAGATGACCCTAGGAATTTCCTAAGTACCACGGTACAAATATACCGTGGGAATCCGGGAGAACCATCTTCCAAGGCTAAATATAAGCAAAGACCGATAGTGAACTAGTACCGAGAGGGAAAGGCGAAAAGAAGGGTGGAACACCCAGTGAAATAGAACCTGAAACTGTTTGCGGACAAACCGGTAGAGCTTGTTCGTAGAACGAACGTAAAGATTTACGCGGATTTTAGAAATGGATTTACGCTGATATTATCAGTGATGATCCGCTCTTTATCTGTGATAATCGTTTCGCTCGTTCTGCGAGCGAGTGATACCGTGCCTATTGAAGAATGAACCGGCGAGTTGTTGTGTGGTGCAGCATAAGTCCTTTAATGGAAATATGCAGAGCGAAAGCGAGTACTAATAGTGCATTAGTACCACACATCAGACCCGAAACCAGGTGATCTAGCCATGAGCAGGGTGAGTTCCGATGAAGATCGGAAGGAAGCCCGAACCCGTTGATGTTGCAATATCTTGGGATGACTTGTGGATAGGGGTAATATGCCAAACGAACCTGGAGATAGCTGGTTCTCCCCGAAAGGTCTATAGGGACCGTGGCACGTCAGGTGTTACCGATGGTAGAGCTACTGAATGGGTTTGCAAGGGCAACCGAGTAAACTCAACCAAACTCCGAATAGCGGTGTACATTATCGTGCTAGACAGTCGCATCGGGCTAAGCTGATGCGGCGAAAGGGAAACATCCCAGACTTTCAGCTAAGGCCTCTAAATCATAGCTAAGTTTCAAAGGAAGTTCATTTCCATAAACAGCCAGGAGGTTGGCTTAGAAGCAGCCACCCTTTAAAGATAGCGTAACAGCTCACTGGTCGATGGAAGTGGGCGCCGAAAATTTATCGAGGATCAAGCTATGTGCCGAAGCTAAAGATTTTGTGCGTAGCACAAGTACACGAATTCACGCGAATTATCTTTTTCTGTGTATATTAGTGTTTGTATTTGTAAGAGCAATGTTTTTTATAAGAACTTACAAGATACACACAAATTAACACGAACAAGAAGTATATTTGTGTTTATTAGCGTACTCGCGCTGCGCGCGAAGTGGTAGGGGAGCGTTCCAACAGCGGTGAAATTAAGCTGTAAGGCTTGGTGGAGCGGTTGGAAGTGAGAATGCCGGTATGAGTAGCGCACTAGCACTGTGAGAATCAGTGCCGCCGAATACCCAAGGTTTCCCCGCAGACGTTCGTCGTGTGGGGGTTAATCGGTTACTAACATGAGCCCCGATTTTAATCGGGGGTAATGGATGTACAACAGGTTAAAATTCCTGTATTTGTTTTGGATCGAAAGCCTTGTGCGTTGCACAAGAGATTTAAGAATATCGATTTATGATTTATGACGAAGTCACAAGCTATGCTTATGAATACTTTATCGTGAATCCTGAATCATGAATCTTCATTCTCTCGAGCAGCGCGCGAGTAGCTGGGGATTGACTGGACGAGATGATTGAAGCCCCTTCGTGAAGTGGGGTGCAAGCATTTAGATAGTGTTGGTTGGAAAATCCGCCGACATGATAAATTGAGATGTTATGCAGAGCCTAAAGCAATTTGGGCAATTTTAACTCATTTTGTCTACAAGAAAAGGTTCGCAGCGAGATCCAGATCAAGCCGTACCGCAAACCGACACAGGTGGGTTGGTCGAGAAGACTAAGGTGAGCGAGAGAAAGAGGCTTAAGGAACTCGGCAAAAAAGCTGGACGTAACTTCGGGAGATGTCCTGCCTTGTGCGGCGCAAGTCGCGCGAGGCTACAACAAATGATTGCTAACCGACTGTTTATCAAAAACACAGGTCCGTGCAAAGCAGAAATGCAAAGTATACGGGCTGACACCTGCCCAGTGCCGGTAAGTTAAGTGGATTCGTCCCTGCGCAAGCGGGATGCGATGAAATTAAGCTCCGGTAAACGGCAGCAGTAACTATAACGCCTCTACTCGGCGAAATTGCGGTGGCTGTGAAGACGCGGCCTTATTCCACCAGGACAAAAAGACCCCGTGGAGCTTTACTGTAACTTGGTATTGCTTTCATATTTTTCGATTGTGCAGAATAGGTGGGAGCTTGTGCGTAGCACAAAAGATTTAAGAATATTGATTTAAGATTTAAGAATAAAATAACCACAATTGATTCATTATTTAATTTTGAAGGTTTGAATTCATAATTCGTAAATCATAAATCTTGATTCTTTCGCGCTGCGCGCGAGCACCAGTGTAATACCACCCTTTGAGAAATGTGAGGCTTACCCATTCCGCCCGGAAACGGCGGAGGGGAAAGTGCTAGGCTGGCAGTTTTACTGGGGCGGTACCTTGCCAAAAGGTAACGCAAGGATACAAAGGTTGGCTTAGTACGGATGGACATCGTACTGAATGTATAAAAGCACAAGCCAGCTTGACTGCGAGAGTGACGGCTCAAGCAGGTACGAAAGTAGGTTTTAGTGATCCTCCGATCCTTCGTGGGAGGGACGGAGCTTAATGGATAAAAGCTACCCCGGGGATAACAGAGTAGTCGCACCTGAGCGTCCATAGCGACGGTGCGGTTCGCTACCTCAATTTTGACATCGGGGTCCTCCGAGAGTGATTTCGGAGTGCTGTTTTTTAAGTTCCCCAGAACTTAAAAAGAAATTCGACTCATAACGGTGAACTCCTCATTGAATTCGGTTAAATTACTGAATATTTTGAATCAATAAGACAACACCGTGGGAAGTTTATCGGATTTAAAACAACAATTATAAAAAGCGGTAATTTAAAAATTTACCCAACTTCCGATATAACCCCGTATCGACTCAAATTTCAAGATTATTATCTTGTAATTGGATGGAAATTTTACAATGTTTCCATAATACGTCGGACCCCCGCAGTTGTGCGGGGTGAAGGTATAGTCAGGCTACTACGAAAGTAGATAGGTTTAAAGCGATGTCGGCTCATCACATCCTGGGGCTGAAGAAGGTCCCAAGGGTCGGTCTGTTCGCCCGTTAAAGTGGTACGTGAGCTGGGTTCAGAACGTCGTGAGACAGTTCGGACTCTATCCGGTGGAATCGTAGAATCTTGAAGAGAGCTGTCCTCAGTACGAGAGGACCAGGATGGAGAAACCTCTGGTGTGCCGGTTGTAGCGTCAGCTGCACCGCCGGGTAGCTATGTTTCTAATGGATAACCGCTGAAAGCATCTAAGTGGGAAGCCAACTCTAAGATTAGGATTCACTTGTCCGTAGGACAAGTACACGAATTTACGCGAATTATCTTTTTCTGTGTATATTAGTGTTTGTATTTGTAAGAGCAATGTTGTTTATAATAACTTACAAGATACACACGAATTAACACGAATGAGAATAAAATATTTGTGTTTATTAGCGTACTCGTCCTGCGGGCATATAGACTCCTGGAAGAATACCAGGTATAAACTGAAGGATGTGGAAGCGCCGTAAGGCGTTAAGCTAACCTTTAAGTATAAGTCGAATGAAGACATATTACCTTGTGCCTTGCACAAGAATTGTTAACTTTTAACAAATTGACAAATTAACTAAGGAAAGAACAAGTTTTTCATTTTATTCCTCGAGTTAATTGTTAAATTGTTAATATTGTTAATTGTTCTCGCGCAGAGCGCAAGGATCCTTTTCTCCCTAAATTATTGAGGAAGCAAATTAATTTGCTTACGAAATCCTCTGATAAATTTGGTACGAGTCGTGTACGAATAGTACTGAAAAGACGAGTACGAAATTATGGAGGAATAAAGTGCAAAGTACTTTAAAACTGTTTTGTCATCCCGAGGAGTAAAACGACGAAGGATCTAATGAGATTCTTCGCTACGCTCAGAATGACATTGTATTTGAAGATATTGTCCTGGTGGTTAGTGCGAGGTGGAACTACCTCTTCCCATTCCGAACAGAGAAGTAAAACGCCTCAGCGCGGACGATAGTATGCGGGCAACTGTATGCGAAAATACGTCATCGCCAGGACAATCTCTTCAAGTAAACACTTCACTTCCAAATCCCGCTGTGCGGGATCGCGGACGATAAATAAATTTACTGCAAAGCAGTAAACAAGTTTGCTTCTCGCTTTGCTCAAAGTAGTATGCGGGCAACTGTATGCGAAAATACGTCATCGCCAGGACAATATATTCAAATCTACATATAATCCGCCTGCCATGTATAATCGCTCTTGCGACGCGAACACGAAGTATTTGGGAGCAAGTAAGATTTGTACCGTGGCCAGGACAATGTTTTTAAATTGGTTATTTATAACCCACCGGATAGGTGGGTTTTTTTATGAAGCTATCTCCCGGTGTGTCTGGGCTTCAAATTGATCAAACGTCCCTATTGCATCTCGTTATGAGGACTAATGCAAAATTACTAAGAAAGACTACTTTCGTATCCTTGCGGTAGTGTACGCAAGATTCACATATACCATCTTCATTTCTTTTGGCAATCAACCCGCCAAAAAAATTTCTAAAATCCGGAATAGCACGATATTTCCCACTAAATAGCGCCTGAGCCAATTGTATTTCTGCGTCAATTGATTTTTGCAGTGTTAATGGGTCACTTGCGTATTCACGCTTTGCTAATGATTCACAATGTTTGGTGGCTTCATTCTTTATGGATTCTGTTGATAAATCCGGAAGGGTGTTCATATTCCATCTAAGCATCCTCACATGATGACGTAGTATCTTTATAATAGGTTCATCACCTTTCCCCCCGGATGAATCTTTAAGTCTTTCCATAATATTAAATTGATAGTATATACTACTAAAGTATTTTTAAAATATTTCCTTTTTCTCTCTTGTTGCAGGATAAATTTAGTGTTAGAATGATTGACTTAAACAGAAAGAAGGTTGTTGTCCCGTATAATCTTACTTTTCACCTTTTTAATTCTGTCCGAATATGGCTCAAAGAGCGATTTGACGGGACTGTCAGATTAATAATTAGAAAGAAGGTTGTTGTGAGTGGCGAAAATAAAAACATCAAAGGATAAAGACAACGAGAATACTTCAATTACAATGGAGGAGCTTCTCTCCAAATATTCCGGAACCCCCAGCGGGCTTAAACGTGGAGATCGTATTAAGGGTACTGTGATCGAGAAGGAAAGCAAAAAAGTTGTTATTGATATAGGAGGCAAAGGAGAAGGGATCGTTGCCGAAAAAGCATATCAGGAAGCCAGAGATTATATAAAAACCATTAAAGTTGGTGACGAGGTTGAGGCAATGGTCATTGTTGGAGAGACACCTGATGGTCTTACGATACTTTCACTTCGAACAGCTATGCAGGACGCCGTGTGGAAACGTCTTGAAGAAGCTAAAAAAGATAAAAAGCCTCTGGCGGTAATTGTAAAAAATATTTCTTCATCGGGAATGACGGTTGATGTCGATGGTCAGTTCGGGTTTATACCATCAACACAGATAGGGAAGGAATTAAAGAAAGACCTGAATAATTTGCCCGGAAGACATATTAAAGCCATAGTTATAGATCTCAACCGCAATTAAAGGAGGATCGTCCTGTCCGAAAAGGAAGTTTCCGAAGCTGAAGATATCAAACTAATTGCTAAGGCGATGGAAAAGGTTAAGGACGGCGAAGTATATATAGGCAAGGTTTCTGTTGTGGCTAATTTTGGCGCCTTTGTTGCAATTGAGGTCAAGATCGGAAAGGATACTATCCCGGTCGAGGGTCTGGTACACATTTCTGAGATTTCTTGGGGGAAAACGGAAAATATCAGAGAAGTTTTAAGGGATGGAGATACAATGCCGGTCAAGGTTATAGGCAAGAAAGAGGGAAAGCTTTCGCTTTCGATCAAACAGGCAAAGGTTGATCCATGGGATGCAGTGGCCAAGAAATTCAAGAAGGACGAGAAATATAAAGGTGCTGTTACCAAAATTTCCGATTATGGTATATTTGTTTCGCTCGAAGAAGGGGTTGAAGGGCTTATTCACATTACAAAGATCCCTCCGGGAATGAATTTGAAAGTAAAAGATGAGGTGAATGTCATTGTGGAAGATACCGATATAAAAAATAAAAAGATCTCCTTGGGGCTGGTGTTAACTGCAAAGCCGGTGGGATACAAATAGGATATTACGATATTACGATATTAGGATATTACGGAAAAAGACGCTCAGAATGACGAAAAGATCGAGCGATTAAATGATCAAGGGAGGGAAACTTCAAGAAAGAGATAGAGATATAAAAATACAAAGATATTACGATATTGGGATACCAGGATATTGCGGAAAAAGGTGCTCAGAATGACGAAGAGGTTGAGTGTAGTATAATGCGGTGATGGGAAGAAGTACTTCACAGTTTATTTGCCAACAATGTAATTATCAAAATGCTCGCTGGTTTGGAAAGTGTCCGGAGTGCGGGAGTTGGAATACTGCCGTTGAGACATTGTCTCAACGAAATTCGAAACACGAAATTCGAAATACGAAACAAATAACAAATACTAAACCAGTAAAATTGACGGAGATTACAAACACGCAGACGAATAGGGCTTTAACGGGAATTTCGGAACTTGACAGAGTGCTTGGGGGAGGGATAGTGCCTGGTCAGGTTATTCTTATTGCGGGAGAGCCGGGGATAGGTAAAAGTACATTGCTACTGCAGGTGGCAGATCAGGTAAATATAGAACTGAAAAAAGTAGGAAATAAAGAAGAAAATGGTCAATCTACCGTTTTGTATGTTTCCGGTGAGGAATCGGCGGGGCAAATTGCGATCAGAGCCCAAAGATTAGGAATAAAAAACGGCAATATTCAGTTAATGGAGAGTACGGATATTGATTCGATTGTTGACACGATCGAAATTCCAAATTCCAAATTTCAAATGCCAAATGCGGTTATCGTTGATTCCATACAAACTATGCAAACCGGCGATCTTTCGGGAATGGCGGGGAGTGTCGGACAGGTGAGAGAGTGTGCGTATCGGCTCGTTAAACTGGCAAAATCAACCGGAATATCGGTATTTATTGTCGGACATGTGACCAAAGAGGGGACTATAGCAGGACCATCAGTACTTATGCATATTGTAGATACGGTTTTGTGGTTTGAGGGTGATAAAACATTATCAGTGAGGCTTCTCCGCGCGGTTAAAAACCGTTTCGGTCCGACGGATGAAGTAGGGATATTTTCCATGGGAGATGTTGGACTTTTGTCCGAAGACCATCCTGAGAGATTCTTTTTGTCGGAAATTAAGAAGTCGGTTCCCGGATCGGTAATATCTTGTGTTATGAACGGTACCCGTCCTTTGATGGTGGAAATACAAAGTCTCATTATTCCCAGTAAATTGGCAATGCCAAGAAGAGTTGCACAAGGAATAGACTCAAAAAAACTGGAGCTTCTTTTGGCTGTAATGTCCCGCCGGTGCGGACTTTCGATCTATGAATCGGATGTTTATGTTTCTGTTATGGGGGGTATAAACATAAAAAACGACCCATCCATAGACCTTGCGGTTTGCCTATCATTGGCATCGGGTTATTTTAATAAACCAATAGACAGAAAAACGGTAGTTTTTGGGGAAGTCGGACTGTTAGGGGAAGTAAGAGGAGTTGTTTTACAGGATAAAAGGTTAAAAGAGGCAAAAAGACTTGGATTCAGGGATTTTGTGACCAGCGAGAGGTTTGATTTTTTACAAAAAGGAATAAAGGAAATCTTCAGTACCTGACGACAAATTAAGTAGCATTGGTGGTTATGTAGTAGGATAAGGTGTGAATACAGTTAATATAACAATATTTGGGGATTGATGCCGCTTATGATAATATTGCCGACATGAACAGCGAATTAAAGCAAAACCCGACATATTTACTAGGAACGACCGTGAGGCAACGTTAGTTAGAGCAACGACTTGTCCGGGTTGCTCATTTCCTTGTAATTCCGAACCTGTGGAAATAGTTGGCGCACAATCTTCAGAAAACATTGGTCTTGATGGCAAATATCAATTTGATAATAAATGGATAGTATTAAGATGCTCCGCATCTCCTGAATAATATAAACGTAAAGAGGAAGAATATCGACAGTGATATTTTTCGAATAAAATGTCTTAATGAAATTCTCCGAGGGTTAATAACCTTCAGTTTCTTACCTAAGCAAGTATTTTATACAGATTCAAAAATTAATGTCTTACAGCTTGATTCGGAAGCCGAATCAGGATGCTACAAATTTTTGAAAAAATTTCTATCGAGTTATCAACGAGTTTTGACGATAGTCTTAACGAGTTATCAACGACTTATCCACATTTAATTTTTATGGCGTATAAATACCGAAAGATAGCTTCCATAATATAAGTATATTTTATATAGGATATACTAAAAACGAGACTAATATAACTATGGGATTTGACAAAAAATACAACGGGTATTAGAATTATCACACTTGAGTGTTCTTTAATAAAAGATTAAATATGCCGATAAAAAAAGAGCATTACTATCGATAGGCAAGTAAAACTTGCTAAGCACGAGTAGCAATGCTCTTTAATATGATTATTGTCTTGCAGACAGGCTGTCTCCCAAGACAAACAAATAAAAGCGAATAATAATCGTCGCTTTCAAAAAAAGAGTATAAGGTTTTTTAATAAATATCAATAGCCGATTTTCTTAACATAGTTTAAAACCGCATCAGGTTGTGGTCTTTAAGGGCGGGTGGAGTGTTGGGCAGGCGTTCTACCCGCTCTTTGAGATTAGAATATGGTGCGGTTTTTTTTGTGGTTTAAGAAGAAAAAGTAGTATAATATTAGTTAATGAAAAGGTTTTTGGGTTTGGTTCTTTCGATGTGGCTTCTTTTTGCGCAAACCGGTGCAGTAATTGCCCAGGATATACCCACAGGGAAATTTTTAGGAAGTTATTATAACGGTAAGAATTTTGAGAGCTTTGTATTTACAAGGGAGGATCCTTTGATCAATTTTAATTGGTGGAGAGGGTCTCCGGGACCGGGTGTTTCCAAAGATAATTTTTCCGTTCGTTGGCAGGGTAGGTTCGATTTTACTGCAGGTGATTGGGAGTTTGCCGTTTCTGCTGATGATGGTGTAAGGGTCTATATTGATGGTACTTTATCTTTACTGGCAGCTTCAGAGAGGGAACTTCCAAAAATCCGTAAAGAATATGTCGGCAGGAAGCCACCTTATTGTTGTAGAATATTTTGAAAATGCCGAATGGGCAGGAGTAACATTAAATTGGAAAAAACTGACAGCAGCCGTATCTCCGGGAGCAGCTACTGTAAAACCCGGAACAGTAGTTCCAACAACCTCGCCTTTGTACAACAGTCTTTATCAATCGAGCTGTGAAGATCTGACATTAAATCCTTTGGGAGGTGAAGCGCCTCTTGAAGTCGAATTTTCCGGAGCAGGATACGACCCTTATGGGGTAATTCAAAGCTATATTTTTGATTTTGGCGAGGGAACCTCTGCATCCAAGGTGACACAGGAGGATTCGTATGCTTCCTATGTTTACAATACCCCCGGTGTTTTTAATGTTACTTTGACGATCAAAGACAGTAAGGGAAATTTACGGACAGCAGATGTTTGCAAACAAAAAGTTACTGTAGGCGGATACTACAAGGAGGGCATAGGCGGATATGCAGACCCGGCCGTTATTCCGGCAACAGTATCTTCTTTACCAAAGACAGGCATTTTTGACACTAATTTATGGCTAATATTTATAACCGTTCCTATGGCCGGCTTAGGACTCCTTCTTAACCGGAAATTCTCAAAATTTTGAGAGAGAGATTCTTCGCGAACGCTCAGAATGATAGATAAAAGAGGTCAGAATGACGTACCTGCTTTTACTCTTTTACTCTTAAACCCTTTTATTCTAATATTTAAGTATGGCTGACGCAGATAATTTTGTAAAAAAGTGGAACGAGAGACAGGTTAAGAAGAGTGACAGGTTAATAGCAACAGGCAGTGGAAAAGACGAAAGACAAAGCACGGAATACAAAATACAAGATTTGGGATTTGAAGAATTAAAACCTGAGGATATATTAAGGGAAAGAAAACATATTAAAACGGAATACACAGCGAGAAAAGTTATCAGCAGAAGCGGACTATTCTTGTTTTGGCTGTCGCTTTTTGCAACGATTATTATACTTTTTCCCTTTATCAAACATAAAGTCCCGTATACTCCTTCTGAAGAAGCGAATCCATATGATGTAATCGAAGAAGAAAGGAAATTGAACGAAGCAAGGGTCATAAAAGAAGCCGAAGGTTTGGGGCTGGATGCAAGATTTTCTATTAATATTGAAAAGATCAACGCAAGATCAATAGTAGTCGAAAATGTTGATACGGGAATTGAAAAGGAATATCTTGAGGCTCTGAAAAATGGGGTGGCTCATGCCAAGGGGACGAATTTTCCCGGACAGGGAAAAAATATTTTCATCTTTTCACACTCGGTTGCTTCACCCGAATATATTTCGCAGTATAACGCAGTCTTTTATGAACTATACAAACTAGCGGAAGGGGATGAAATAGACATCTATTTTTCCGGTGTTAAATACACATATGAAGTCAGCGGTACAGAAATTGTTTCGGCAAGCGATGTGGATTTTATCACAAAAGATCATGGGGGGGAGACTTTGATCCTTCAGACCTGTGATCCGCCGGGTACCACATTGCGCCGTTTGTTAATTATAGCCGGGTTGAAAAAATGACCTTTATGCACCAATTAGAGGATCTTATAGGAGATTAGGGGAATTTAAAGGAACCTAGTGGAATTTGGAGGGCTCATTCTCCCGTTGACAAGGGGTGAGAGCCCGTATAAAATACATTTGGAATTGAAAACGGTTCACTTCTTTTTCAATCAATCAGCTTCCTAAGATCTTATTAAAATGGAACTTTGATTTTTTACGTATGGTAAGAAAAACTACTAAAACTTCTGTTGTGGACGAAAAGGGCAGCGAAAATATAAATAAAGAGCCTGATATAAGTTCTTTCGTGGGAGAAAAGCCGGTGGCGGAGGAGGTTAAACCTTTTGTTGAGGAAAGACCACCGCTTGACCCTGTAGGCTACACAATGGCTGAAAATAATTATCCCTTTGAAAGAAATATCCCTGATGCAAACCTTCCTACGGAATATATTGAAGGGGTTCTTGATATTGCCAACGAAGGTTCGGGTCTGTTAAGGCCAAGTTTTTCTTCTTCAAACAGAGACATTTATATTTCGTCTTCTCAGATAAGACGCTTTAACTTAAGGGTGGGTGATATGGTTGGCGGGCAGGCGCGGACACCGAAAGAAAATGAACGCTTTTGGGGACTTTTAAAAGTGGAGAAAGTCAATGGAATTGCCGTTGAAGAACTCAACGAAAGGCAGGACTTTGATTCAATGACAGCGATATATCCGGACAAAAGAATTGAACTGACTACCGGATCAGAGCCTTTAACTACGCGCGTAATCGATCTTATAGCCCCGATAGGATTCGGTCAGAGAGGTTTGATCGTTTCACCCCCGAAAGCCGGGAAAACGTGGCTTTTGAAGGACATCATAGCAGGTGTCGGGAAAAACTATCCGGAACATAAAACAGAAAACCCCCCTTCGCGTAAAGCTTCGGAGGGGCAAAGCAGTAAACAGGAAACAGACAAGATCTCAGTGCATCTAATGGCCGTTCTTATAGGAGAACGTCCCGAGGAGGTAACAGATATCAAAAAGGTTATGAACGAAGTAACCGGAGGACTTGGCGAGGTTGCAGCGTCAAATTTTGACGAATCTCCCGACGCCCAAACGAGAGTTGGAGAGCTGGCTTTGGAGCGGGCAAAGAGAATGGTCGAGAACGGAGCAAATGTGGTAGTGGTATTGGATTCGATCACAAGGATGGCGCGTGCTTATAATCTTGCTCTTCCGACATCGGGAAGAACCCTTTCGGGTGGTTTTGATCCGGTAGCGCTTTTTCCGGCGAAAAAGTTTTTCGGCGCGGCGAGAAAAATAGAAAATGAGGGTTCCCTGACAATAATCGGTACATGTCTTGTTGATACAGGATCCCGTATGGACGACCTTATATATGAAGAATTTAAGGGTACCGGTAATATGGAACTTCATCTTGACCGTAAACTGGCCGATAGAAGAGTCTTTCCTTCGATAAATATTACAAGAAGCGGTACAAGACAGGAAGAACTTTTATATGGAAAAGAGGCACTGCAAAAAATATATACCTTAAGAAGAATGCTCGAGATGGTTTCCGAGGATGAGAGAACGGAGACTCTTCTTGAGAGGCTGAAAAAGGCTGAAAACAACGAAGAATTCCTCAAAAATTTGGCGATAGGGTAACCTCAAACGATCAAAAACCGTAAGTAAGACAGTTGGAAAAAGGAAATATCGGAGGAGATTGGAAATCGACTATTGTTAAGTGTGGTAAAATAATAACTTGCACAGAAAAGATATTATGAAAAATATAAGAAGGCGCGCCTATATTTTGAAAAAAGCGGTATATTACGGATCATTATCACTTGTTGCCGATCTAAAAGAATATTTTAAAGAATTGAATGGATTTATATCATCTGTCATAAATCGGGTATTCGGAAGAGTCTTTATAGGAAAAAATGTTTTGGTAACATCGTTATACCGTCAGCGCGGAAGATATACCAGACCGCTTGTTCACTTAGGGATGAGCGGATTGGCAGGGCTTTCGATGATCATTGCCCCGATCATTGCTCAGGAGTTCCCCGGAAGAAGTATTGATCCTTGGAATATTCCCCAAAGCATGTCAATTGTATCTGCATCGACTCAGGAGACAAGAATATCGACTAATTTTTCCGAGGATGTGAGAGGCGAGATTGTCGAATATCAGGTACAAAAGGGTGACACTATTGCCGGTATTTCTGAAAAGTTTGGGGTCAGTATTGAAACGGTTAAATGGCAGAACAATTTAACCAAGGATACGATCAAGGAAGGTCAGACTCTTGAAATACTTCCGATAACGGGTATTGCACATAAAGTGAACAAGGGAGACACTGTTTATTCAATTGCTAAAAAATATGACGTTGACCCGCAGGCGATAGTCAACTATCCATTCAATTCTTTTTCAAATGATGAGACTTTTCAACTGGCGATCGGACAGGTCGTTTTTGTTCCGGAAGGTGTAAAACCGGCCGAAATATTAACGTCTCCTGTTGCGAGGATCAGGCAGAGCACACCGGATGCAGGTACCGTCGCCGGTTCAGGAAACTTCGTTTGGCCTTCCGCCGGAACAATCACACAACGCTTTGTTTGGTACCACAAGGGACTTGATATTGCTAACCGCGCCGCGCCGGATGTTCTTGCTGCCGATTCGGGTAAAGTATTGTTGGCAGGCTGGCCGGATTCTTACGGATATGGAAATAGGGTAATAATCGACCATGGCAATGGTTATAAGACCCTTTATGCACATCTGCAAAAGATATATGTTTTGCCGGGACAGGGAGTTAACAGGGGAAGTGCGATCGGTAAGATGGGATCGACAGGAAGGTCAACGGGTACACATTTGCATTTTGAAGTGATACTAAATGGGGTATATATCAATCCTCTGGGTGTGCTGCAATAGGAATGTAAAGATATAAGGATGGGATAGGATAAGGGGTAGAAGGGGCCGTTAGCTTATTTGGTAGAGCACCGCATTCGCATTGCGGAGAGGGCGGTTCGAATCCGCCACGGTCCACAGTAAAAGATGAGATTCTTCGTCATTTTGTTCTTCAGAATGACGGGACGGTCAGGATGATATATGACTGAAATGGGGAATTTTAATGCTCCTCTGCCGGTCAAGGAATTGGAGAGATGATCCTTGCCGAGGAGAACCAAATATAAAGAATGAAGATATCAACAGCAATAATGATAAAAAGAGTAACCCCGAGAAAAATATTGGTTTTGTGACCCTTCTTGTCTTCTCTTATTATCGAACCTATTCTTTTTTCTATCTCTTCTTCGGACAAGGTTTGATCATTCTTTTGCGAGGGTAGAGTTATATTGGGAAGAGAAAAATCACTATCGATTTGTTGATCTACCGAAGATTGTGGTCCGTTATCTCTGGATGGGATAGGATTTAAAAGTGAAACCGTTTCTTCCTGTAGCGGTGCCGTATTCTGCTGATTAGTGACAGAAGCAGTATCCGGTGCGGATGGTTCCTGAGACTGCTGGACTACTTGTTGGGTAGGAGTTATTGGAGGTGGAGTTTCTGAGTTTTCAGAGCGGTTTGCGGTTTCAAGTGCCGGAAGTGTTACTGCTTCAAGCGGGTGAAGAAGTTCTTCTGACGGAATATTCTGAGAAGGAATGTTTTGATCGCCGGATGTCATTGTCGATAGAGGTTCTGTCGATCGGACAGCAGTGTCTTGGTTCATAACAGCATCTTTAAAGGGGGGAATGGATTCACCGGCTCTTCTTACTGTTTCGTCATCTCTCGTATACCTTTTTCCGAAGAGTGCGTCCAGATCCTCTCTAATATAATATCGATGGCCTCCGGGGGAGCGCATTGGAATTATTCTTCCTTTTTTTTCCCAGCGTCTCAAGGTGTCGATCGAAACACCGAGGTGTTCGGAGGCTTCACCTATAGACAATAATCTTTTTGTGTTTGGAGAATCCATACTTTAATATTTTCTATATATTCATTTCGTCAAATTTAAATTTTTAATGCGATTAAAATACTTATCCAGTCAAGAGCAAAATGCCCGATGAGATTCTGGAAAAAAAATTGATACATTTTATTTATTGAATTAACTACTATATACATTATTTTGCATAGATTCACAAGGTGGAAAGGAGGGGATCTATATACATATATTCTCACAAAAGTGGGTTTCAATATAAAAAATGGCATCCGACAAGATCGGAAATCCGGATAAATTATTACTATAGATTCCGTATCACTTTGATTTCACTCAGTGCAGGCAAGTACGGGATGACAAAGATGAATCTTAAATCCTAAATCTTAAATCCTAAATCCTAAATCAATCATTCTTCTATAGTTGGAGTAACGGTTGTGGTCGGAGTAGGTGTAATAACTTCTTCCGGAGGTTCGGAACCTTCAGGCAGATCAACCTTGGGTTCTATTGCCGGACTGGGTACTGCCGGCGGGGTCAGGTTTTCAGTTGCTTCCTGAGGAACGGTAGTGACCTTCTTTTGTGATTGGAAATCCTCCAGTGACTTCTTGGCAACGGCATAGTCCTGAGAATCCGGCTTAACAAGTCCCAGAACCAAGCTCATTTGCTGTATTGCAGAGTCGATCTTTCCCTGCTCTTTGTATGCATAAGCAAGATTAAATCTCGAATTAGCCAAATCCTGTTTGGAAGAGACTGCTAATTCAAAAACACGGGCGGCGATCTCATAATTCTTCGCGGCGTAATATACTCCTCCAAGAGATACTCTTAAATTTGGATTTATCGGATCAAGCGCAACCGCTTGAGCATACGCTTGAGCTGCAAAAGCATCGGCTCCATTTGCAAGAGGGATTATCGATTGATAGGTCCTTCCAAGAGATTCCCAATTTCCGGAACGGAGAGGGTTTAAGGCAACACTGGCCTTTCCTTCGGAAATTGCCTGCTGAATAAGTTGTGAGATCTGCGCTCTATCGGCTTCGGTAAGATTTTCTTTCCTTGCGGTTGCATCCGCCAAGATAAGATTGACTCTAGAGAAGGTTGAACGATATCTGTCAACCCGTGGATTAACAAGGATCGCCTGTCTCATTTGATCATATGTTCCCTGTGCATCATTTGCCAAAAGCGCCTCAAGCGAATTCTTGTAGTGGTATTCCGCCAGCAATATTCTGCTTCCAAGATACCCGCCATAAGAAAGAACGGCGATCACAGGTACGAATATGATCACTGCCAGCAATTTTGACGTTGATCTTTCTCCTTCACTCTCATTTTCTTTAGAATGCTGCATTGCAAGGTTGATGCTTGTGTGATGGGTTTTAGATGTAAGCGAAAGGTAGATAAACATCAAGACCATAAGAAGTATGCTTGCGGGATATACAAAAAGGATAAGAGCTAAAAGAGTAAAGGAAAGGAAGGGAGCGCTTCCGGCAAAACCCCAGTTTACGAGGTTGAGCTCTTTGATCTGCTTTTTGGCATTTTTGTAAAAAGTAAAGAGAAGGAGTGATATGCCTGCAAGACCGAGAAGTCCTGTTTCGGTAAGAAGCGTAAAGTAAAAGTTGGAAGCAGTAGTAAACTTGATAGCCCAAATATCGGTAGTGTTAAAAGATATTGGTCTGAAACGGTTAAAGGATGTCAGGTAATTCCCCGGTCCGACGCCGAAGAAGGGACTTGCCTTCAGGGAATCCATAGCTATCTCCCAAGAAACCCTGGTGCTTGGAAATCTCGGGGCGTTTTGTTTTCCCGGAATGATCTGTAAAAAGGCAATTAAAGCGCCGATGATTATCACGGTTCCAAAAAATACGGTCATCGCTTTAAATTTTATGTCTTTATTGGCAAGAAAGGACGCAACGGTAATAGGAAGGATCGTGGCAAGATATATAAAAGTGGGTAGGTATCCACCTTCGGGAGTAAATGTTTTTACTTTCATAAAAGCGGGTAGTTGTGGAATTTTTGCCATTAACCCTAAGTATGCAGACAATACGAAAAGGGAATAGACGAATGCGCTGACCGTGAGCACCAAATGGGTTTGCGATCTGTCTTTGATCTGATTCAGTGCATAGTATAAAAGAATTCCTCCGACGATTGCGGTAGTAGTTCCGGGAAGAAGAATGGCCTCCATTTTATTGGGAGTCCTGAAAATAGTACTTAATATATAGGAAAGGGCAATGATAAAAACGGGAAGATCGTAACCGCTTGCGGAAAAATTCAGTTTGCCGCTAACGATGACCCTTAAAGAGAATATTACAAGGTAGAGTAATAATCCGTATGTGAGAATAGTGAGTTTTGTAACAGTATATGGGCTTGATGAAGAAGCAATAACGGTAAAAGGAAAAAGGAATACCAGGGCGTAGAGAACATAATTTTCGAGTTTAGCGAGAATTTTTTCCATAAATTTATAAATTAAATTTTCTTAACTATATTTTCTTTACTTAAGACCTGTCAAGGGGCAATTTATTATGTATCAATAGTATAAATACTATATAAAATAATAACAATTAACAACAGAAGTATGACGATATGTATAACAATAGGACAAGGGATAGGTAACGGGTACTGCGAATTATATGGATGTGTGTCAATAGGAAATATTGTGTCGAACACAACTGAAATTGTTCAACATTGACCCCTATTTTTAACAAATAGACATAATTTTCAATATTTCCCATTTAACATTTACCATTTTCCATCTTATGTAACAATTATTAAATTTGTAAATTAAAAATTAGATGTTGGTTGATACCTGACAAATTGAAAATTACCAATTGAGTTTTGATTACCCCGTATAACATAGAAATTTAGTACAACTATTGATAGTAAAACAATTTATTTCGTCTCCCGTCTCCCTGTTCCTTCCGTATGTCAATATTCCGTTGACAGATCGGGAGCAGGTGATGAAGTAGGGGAAACCTTTAGGGTTATTGCCGGAGTGACAGGCGAGGTGGAAACCACCGCTTCGGGAACAGGAGTTGGTTCTTCTCCGATAGAAATATTTTCTCCCGCAACTTGCCCCGTTTGGTCGTTTACATACCCGACTTTAATAATCATTTTACTTGATGGTCTATATAAAATTGCTATTTTTTCCTGCATGTAAATTAAAACCTTATCGCCGAGAGCGGCTTTCTCAAAAAATATCTGTTTTTTTACTTCCTCAAGATTGGTAATGGTTGCAACTCTTGGTGTTTCATCAGGAAGAAGCATTATGGTTTTAACTTCGGCGACAACGCGGTCTACTTCATTTGGTTCATTCCCGCTTGAGGATATTTCTTCAGTCAATTCGGACTTATCTTTTTGACCGTCATCGTTTTTCTTTCCCGTACTATATGTGTAATAAGCGAGTCCGCCAGCGGTCAACAAGATGATCAAAAAGAAAATCAAAACAATCAGTAGTTTTTTCCGGTTTCTTCTTTTGGGATTTGACCCTTCTGAATGACCTGAGGGTTGATTAAATCCGTGATCTGTTTCATCCATGATTATCTGAGAGTATAGCACGGTAGACAAGAGGGAGGGTAGCACTAGGCAATAGTAACTAGATACTAAAGGGAAGCAGCTGGCAGCAAAAGGGGAAAGGGTATAATAGTAGTATAAACAGAATAGGTAGAAAAAGTAGAATGGGAAGGATATATATAAAGATATAGAGATATAAAGGATATTGCGATACTGTGATGTTGGGACACTGGGATACTGCGACATCGGGATATTACGGAAAAAGGTGATTAGAATGA
>Ga0075717_109_pt1 | contig 24954 bp, 25 predicted proteins | sample RifGroB1_FD_67778 | JGI IMG/M metagenome (GOLD analysis project Ga0075717, IMG submission 67778) | Microgenomates (Woesebacteria) bacterium GW2011_GWB1_38_5 | reverse complement strand
AATTCGATAGCGCATTGGTATCTTTGATACTGTGCACGGCGAATCCTATTGCCGGCTCACAATATAAGTTTACCCTGAGCCTGCCGAAAGGCTGAGGTGGCGGAGTGGACAATCGCATCCCGATAGATAATAATGCTGGAGTGGCGGAGTGGACAATCGCACCAGACTGTAAATCTGGCGCCCGGACGGGCTACATAGGTTCGAATCCTGTCTCCAGCACTTAAAAAGTTAAAAGTTGCTTGGCTGATTTGTAATCAGCCTTCTTCATGGGAGTGTTTTTTTAATTTTGTATAAAAGAAGTCTTCTGAAGCCTTACTCTTTCAAGTCCATTCTTGGTAATAGAAATGACCCTGAATCAGGGGGTTAAGGTGAAGTTTTTCCCCGAACGAATCGAGGTGGGTAGACTCAACCCAAAGCCCTCGGGCGATGGGTAATTCGTCCTTAGTAGAAACTTTTCTACTACCCCCGGCCAAGCCGGAGACCCAAATAAAGCTTTTTTGATGAGGAAAAAGCTTTCCCTTAAACCGACCTTAAACAGGGTCAATATAATAATAGCATACGAATACAATAGATGTAAAATTGAACTATTAATAAATACCAATTTCAAATTATCCAATTTCAAATATCCAATTAGGAATTGGTGTTCACTGGTATATATTGGTAATTATTTTGTTATATATATCCCGTTCCCGGTAGAAGAAGTTTCAGTATGAAGCCGATGATGGGAGAAATTATAGTATTTAAGGGTGAAACTCCACCGAAAGGAAAGATCAAAAACAGCAGGATAATTAAACCATATCTGTTCATAAAACGGTCCGCTTCTACTGCGTCTTTATCTGGTAAAAGCCCCAAGAATATTTTTCCTCCATCCAAGGGGTGAATGGGGATCAGGTTAAACACTGCCAGAGTAATATTTATCGTAATTATGTACAAAAATAGGATGTTTAAAAAATTGGAAGGAAAAAATGGATTTCCCATAAAACGGAGGATGATGGACATTGCTGCCGCAAGAATAAGGTTGGACGAAGGACCGGAAAGCGCTATCAAAGCTCCATCCTTTTTTGGATCCTTCAGATTATAAGGGTCAAACATTACAGGTTTTGCCCAGCCAAAGATGAAGGGAGATCTTGCCAGTATTAAAAATAGAGGTACAAGCACCGTTCCGTACAGGTCAAGGTGTTTAATGGGGTTTAAGGTTAACCTACCCATTAATCTTGCCGTAGGGTCGCCGAGACGGTCGGACATCCAAGCGTGGGCAGCCTCGTGAACAGTTATCGCTACGGTAAATGCAATTATTGATGCTAAAATTTCCATATTTTTCCCTTTTGCGAAATTTCTACTTTATTAGTATAATATCAAAAGCTCAAAGCTCAAAGTGCAAAACTCAAAGCTTCAGAAAATATCTCATAAGCTTTTAGTTTTAAGTTGTTGTTTTGACTTTTAAGTTTTAAGTTAAATATTATGTCCTACGTTTGTCAAATTTGTCATAAGAAGAATGTTATGGGGCGTTCGCAAACGCATAGACGCGGTGTTGCAGGGAAGCGCTGGAAGCATCGTTCCCAAGTTACTCCAAGATTGTTTAAGATAAATCTTCAAAAGAAAACGGTTCTTATAAATGGGGAATCAAAACAAATGCGCCTTTGCGCCAAGTGTATAAAAAGAATAAAAAATTTCGGTAGTATCAAAGATTATAAAAATATAACCTTTGTTTAAATTTTCATATTTTTACACAAACTGCGATTAAATCTGAATTGACAATCAGAAATTAGAATATCGCTTCAGGGTATCCTTCAGAAAACTGCTTCCAGGTTACGGGTGATTTACCCTCAAGCTGGACGGAGTCTAAAACAATAACATTTGATTTTTCTTCGACGTGCGCTTTAAGAATTTTTAACCTTAATCGCTTTATATCTTTATATCTTGATATCTTGATCTCCGACCATGCCCCCGGCCACGGTTCCATTGCCCGGATAAAACGCGCAAGGCACTGGGCACTAGGCACTAGTGAATAGTTTTTTACAAACGAGATTTTCCACTCGCCTTGAAAGGTGGCACCCTGCAAGGTGGCAGATAGAATTTCCGGTGGAATGAAGCCGTCTTCTTTTTTAAGCTCTCTGGTAAATGTTGCTTTTTCGTGGTCCTGTGGATGTATTTTTACCTTTCCGTTTATATAGGCAGTAATAAGTGACGGTATCGCTTCGGATGCCCGTTCGAACAGTCTTGATCTTAGACTTAGACTGTCATCTGTTTCAAGTATTTCATCCTTGAATTGGGAAATTATCGGACCGTGATCCAAAAGCGGGTCGAGTTTCATAAAAGTGACGCCGGTAATTTTTTCTCCCGAAACGATCGAAGCCTGAATAGGGGAGGAACCGCGCCATAGAGGAAGAAGGGAGGGGTGGATATTTACGATTCCGTATCTGAAATGGTTAATAACGGATTCGGGGATTATTTTCCCGTAGGATGCAAGGATGCCGATGTCGGCGGAAATATTGTAACTGACAATGTCCAAAGGATCGAAAAATATAGGTTTTTTGTGTTCATATGCCCACTTATCAACAGGAGAAAAGGTTTTGACTTGATCTCTTCCGGCAAGTTTCGGCTCTTGGGTTACGACGGAAGCGATAGGGGATTCGCTTCTGGCCTTAAAGGCTTTATGCAGATTTTCCAAAAAAGGAACGACATAGTCGGGTGTACCGAAAAATACAATCTTCATATTAAATTTCTACTTGTACCCATTCATCGTTGACCAACTCATAAAGAGGTTTTTTTTGTTCTATAAGACGGTCGGTAAACAGTACTCCTTCAAGATGGTCGATTTCATGCTGAATGATCTGTGCTTCAAAAGTTTCAAATAATTTGGTCTGCTTTTCTCCGTTCTCGTCCAGATAATTTATTTTTATATTGTCAGGACGCTTCAGGGGTCCATACAGGTTGGGAAGCGATAAACACCCTTCCATAAGTTTAATATGTTCGTCCATCAGATCCTTCGGGGTCTTGGAAACAGAAACAACAATCGGATTAACAATGATTGTAATATCATCTTTAGGCTTCATTGCAAAAATTCTAAAATTTCTTCCGATTTGCGGAGCGGCGAGACCTACACCGATCGGATCCTTTTGAATATACAAAGTTTCTTTCAGGTCTTTAATTAACGAAAAGGTCTTTTTATCAAAAACTTTGACCTCTTTTGAGATGTTTCTTAAAACGGGGTCTTTTACAGTAACGATCTTCTGGATCATATAATAAGTATTTTACATCAATCGAGGCTATTTTGCAGACCGTCAATTTCTTCCAGTGCCACCTTTGCTCTTGTATCATTGGGATCAATGTTTTTAAGGATGTATTCAAGCTGATATTTTGCCTCCTCGATATTGCCTTTTTCCTGCATAATAATTGCATAAGCATAGCGGGCATCTTTATAATTTGCTTTTAGATCGATCGTTATTTTCAGGGTTTCGGTCGGTTTTTCAACATCACCGATCCTGTAATATGTAAGACTTAAATTATGATAGAGCTTGGCTTCGGTGGGTGCCATTTCGATTCCTTTTAAAAGCGCGTTTTTAGCATCCAGTATATATATAGGATTTACTTCAGAAAGAAGGATTGCAACTCTTGCCTTATTCCGTAAAATGTTCAAATTATTAGGTGACAGTGTTTCTGCTTTTGTAACACTCCTCACTGCGTTTTGCGAAAAAAGTTTTGCAGACTCTTCATTATTTTGGCTTTTATAAACAAGCGCGATATCTGCAAGCTGGCTCGCCAACTCATCGTGATACACAGCTTCTTTGGGGGATATTTCGATCGCCGAATTAATTGTTTTTACAGAATCGATCAGATTTCCGGATTTTGCCAACCCGTCAGCTTTGTTGTACAGAATATCGGCGTACCAGTAGCGGGAGATGGAAAATAACAAGTAACAGGTAACAAGTAACAGGAAAAAAGAAAACACCTTTTGCTCCTGTTTTAATATTTTGTAACTTCTCACATTTAATTCGTCACTTTTGCCTGTCGCTTGTGGTTTATTACTTGTCACTTGTAACCTATCACCTGCTACCATCGCGACTGCCATTGCCGGAAAAAGAAAAAATAGAAGATTGACAGGAACGACGGAAAAGCCGAAGAAGTTTGTGATTAAAATCGAAATAAATCCTGAAAATAGCCCAATTGTAATCAGTAAATCGTCATTTTTAAAAATTGTGTTGTCAATTTTTAAGTTTTGATCTTTTAGTAGTTTGAAAATATGTGTTGAAAAAATGTATAAACTGCAAATTATCAGGATTGTATAGGTTAAGATCCCTACACTCCCCGTTGTCGCCATAAAATTTAAGTATTCATTGTGCGCTTTGTTATAAAGAAAATCCCATTCTGATACAAGATTGTGGGAAACGGGTCTGAACCGATAATACGAAAAGGCGAAGGTTTCAACCCCGCTTCCGAACAACGGGTAGTTTTTCCAGACATCGATTGCGCCCTGCCAAACGATCTTTCTGATCTCGACTGAGCTGGAACCTCCTAGTTCAAGTGCGGGAGATGTTGCTTGTGGTGCGTCATCCACGATAGCAGTTTTGTCGTTAATCTTGCCTATCAGTTTTAACAAAAAAATTAACACAAGTCCCCAATAGACCAAATTTGCAATTCCAAACCCCAAAATACCGGACCGTGACTTTGTGAACAAGAGGGTAATGAAAAATATTGACGAGATAATGTAGGGAATAAATGTCTTGATAAGAGTTGAATACTTTATGCTTTTATCTATCAGTTTTGAGTTCTGTTGATAGCCGATTATTGTTTGCCGGAGGATCGTAAAACCCCAACTTATACTTACCGGGATAACAGCTGCCAACCACGCTGCAAGCCAATTCGGTTGTCCGAATGTTGAAAAAACCCTGTTTTGAACATCTTGGACCCAAATGTCTTTATCAATGCCGAAACGTTCTAATATTCCGTAGACGGATGATAAAAAGGTAGAAAACAGGATCATCTTGATAGATGAAAGGACATCGTTTGCCTGAAGATTTGACACATAACCCCAATACAAGATCGAATAACCGATGATAGACAGAAGACCTCCGTTAAACCTACTGTAATAACCGAATACGGATGTTCTGGCATCGATGGAAATAATGGTTGAGATCGTTTGGCTGCCGATAAATATAAGTATCGGAATATCCAAGACAGTTCTTTTAAAAATTATTTTCTTTTCAAAAATACAGCGTAATATCCAAAAAAACAAAACAAGAACAGTAAAAATATATGTAACGACGATCTTATTAAACTCAAAGAGTTCAGAAGTATAAGGCCACAGGATCAAGGGAACAATAAAAAGAAGGCTATTGTATAGAACGGCTATTGTTTTTTTAATATTCATTGCAGTTTAGTATAGCGTATGCGGAAACATTAACTCAAAGATTAAAAACTAAAAATAATACGGGTACAGTTATATAAAGTATCACGATTACTGTCTTTCCAACTTCTCCTCTTAACTAATATACCTTTTACCATTATACTTTTTGGTGCTACGATATTTAAACAATTTATGGAAATAAGGCTCAGGAAATATAAATCTGTCTTACCGAAATTTTTTACTCATATTAATAAGATATGGTCAGTAATGACGTATGATATCGCCATTGATCTCGGAACATCGAACACCATGGTTTGGGTCTCCGGTAGGGGTATATTGGTCAAAGAACCATCGGTTGTTGCAAGACATAAAAAAACCAAAGAGATATTGGCTATCGGGTCCGACGCCAGAAAAATGATGGGTAGAACCCCTGCAAATGTCGAAGTCATAAGACCATTAAGAGATGGGGTTATAGCAGATTTTGATGCCGCGGAAGCAATGTTAAAACACTATATAAAAAAAGTTCACGAGACGGATTCCGGATTTCCGAAAATCCCAAAACCGAGAATATGTATAGGTATCCCTTCTGGTGTAACAGAAGTTGAAAGAAGAGCAGTTTCGGATGCGGTAATATCCGCAGGTGCGCGTGAAGTAAATCTTATAGAAGAACCGATGGCTGCAGCCCTTGGTGCAGGATTAAAGGTTGAAAAAGCAGGTGGTAATTTCATTGTCGATATCGGCGGAGGAACTGCGGAGATAGCAGTTATATCACTTGGCGGTGTTGTTGTAGGAAGATCAATCCGGGTTGCCGGTGATGAGATGAATGAGGCTATAATGAATTTTGTAAAACTTAAGTACTCGCTCCTTTTAGGGGAAATCACCTCTGAGGATGTAAAAATTATATTAGGAAGTTTTGTTTCTGCTAAGGAGAAATACCATGTTGTAAGAGGCAGAGACTTGGAGACAGGACTTCCGAAATCGATAAAACTTTCGTCGTCGGAAGTTCGTGAAGCTCTTGTTCCTGTTGTTCAGGAAATTATTGCGAATATTGTCAGCATATTGGAGGAGACACCCCCCGAGCTTGTTTCCGATATTATACAAAACGGAATTACAATGGCAGGCGGCGGATCTTTGATCCCCGGGATCGATAAACTAATTTCCGAAAATACAAAAATGCCTGTGATGGTTGCTGACGACCCAATTACTTGTGTAGTGAAGGGGTGTGCTAATCTTCTGGGAAGTCCGAAACTTTTGTCAAAGATCCGTATCACTAAAGGACTTTAATATGTGTTTAGACCGGTGTTTAAATTATGACAAGGCATATTCTTTATTTAATCAGAGCTCTTATAATTGTTGCCTTCTTAATATTGTTTGTCAGACTTTTTGAACTTCAGGTGATAAAGGGGGGTTACTACAAAGATCTTGCCGACGGCAACAGAATAAGGAGAGTCGTAATAAAAGCTCCCCGAGGAGATATTCTTGCAAGGGGTGGAGAGGTGTTGTCCAAAAACAGCGATCTCGAAAAATGGTTATTTTTTAATTATGAAAAGGGGTACTATGTTGAAACTGATAGTCCCGATAAAAAACTTACAAAGATCAACTCTTGGATAAGGAAATATCCGTTAAGAGATTCAGCTTCTCATATAACCGGTTATGTTGGTTTGGTGAATACAGATGAAGCGGGTAAGACTGATGCACAGTGTATCAATAAGGGGATGCGGTCTGCAGACGACACGATCGGACGATCTGGTCTTGAGGAATTTTATGATTGCCGACTGCGCGGAGACGACGGAGAAATGCTGATCGAAGTGGAAGCAGATGGTAGTTTTATACGGGAATTGGGTACAAAAGAACCCGAAAAGGGAGAAGATATAAAAACGACTATAGATTATCCTCTTCAGGAATATGTATCGACTTTGTTTGACGGAGTTACCGGCGCGATTATTGCGAGTGACCCGACAGGTCAAATTTTGGCAATGTATTCGTCACCATCGTACGACCCAAACCTTTTTGTAGAAGGATCGGAAAAAACAATAGAGATCTTAAATGATGATAAATTACCTCTCTTTAATAGATCGATATCGGGGAAATATCCCCCCGGATCAATCTATAAACCTTTGGTTGCCACTGCAGCTCTTGAAACAAAAGTGATAGATCGGGGTTATTACTATCAAGACACGGGCAGCATTACTTTTTCAACTGCCTATGGGAATTATTCATTTTCCAACTGGTACTTTACTCAGTATGGAGGTTCGGAAGGAAGCATAGATGTTACGAGGGCGATCGCGAGATCTACAGACACATTTTTTTATAAGATCGGGGAGTTAACGGGTATTGACAACATAGTTTCATGGTCTCAAAAATTCGGTTTATCACAAAAAACAGGCATCGATCTTTCGGGGGAAGTTGAAGGGTTGGTGCCAAACCCAAAATGGAAAGAAGAAGTGAAGGGTGAAAGGTGGTTTCTGGGTAACACTTATCATCTATCGATCGGACAGGGGGATTTATTGGTTACTCCGATCGCCATTCATTCGGCTATATCCGCCATATCAAATGGGGGGGAATTGTGTAAACCGCATTTCGTTTCCGGTTTTGAAACCGGCTACAACCCGAACTGTCTTGATCTTGGCATCGAAGAAAGTAATATTGAATTGGTAAAAGAGGGGATGAGAAAAGCGTGTTCGGCGGGCGGAACAGGATATACTTTTTTTGATTTTGAGGAAAAGTCCGGAGTCGAAGTGGCTTGTAAAACAGGGACGGCACAAGTTGGGACAGAGGATAAAACCCATGCTTGGTTTACTGTTTTTGGACCGGTAGATGAACCGGAGATAGTTCTTACGATTCTTGTCGAAGAGGGTGGGGAGGGGTCAAAGGTTGCAGGTCCCATTGCAAGGCAGGTTTTTGATTTTTGGTATAAGGACAGGGTTCAAGATACAAATGAACACGAATAAGAAATATTGTCTTATTTCCAATTTTCTCCGTTAAACGGGGCAGGAATTTACTATTGGCTAATATTATATTTATGTCTGATGACAAATATCTTGTAGCTCTATGTTCATTTACCGATTTTGGACCGAGAAGAGTTACTCTTCTTATAAACTACTTTAAAAATGCAAAAAGAGCGTGGAATGTTGAGAAAAAAGATCTTTTAGAAGTTGGAGTTAAAGATAATTTAGCGGATAAATTTATCAAATATAGAAATTCTTTCAACTGTGATAAATATTTTTCTTCGCTTGAGCAAAAAGGTATCTCGTATATTGTAAAAGGGGACAAACTATACCCAAAAAATCTCAAAGAACTGGATGATGCCCCTGTGGTTTTATACTCTCTTGGTAAATTGTCCATTTTCGATGAAAATGCAGTAGCAATAGTGGGAACGCGCAAGATGACATATTACGGGAAAGAGGTAACGGAAAAGTTTTCGTCAGAGTTGGCAAGTTTGGGGATTACTATCATTTCAGGCTTAGCCCGTGGTATAGATTCCGTAGCCCATAGATCTGCGTTAAATATGGGTGGAAGGACGATAGCCGTTATTGCTTCGGGACTTGATAATATTTATCCTCCGGAAAATATAAAACTGGCAAACGATATTGTAAAAAGCGGCGGAGCAATTCTTTCAGAATACCCTCTCGGTTATCCGGCTCTCCCGGTAAACTTTCCGTCCAGAAACAGGATAGTATCGGGTCTTTCCAAAGCAGTTGTTGTTATTGAAGGATACAAAAAAAGCGGAACGCTTTTGACCGCTTCCTCTGCTGCCCAACAGGGGAAAACGGTTTTTGCCGTACCGGGACAGATCACTTCACCGATGAGCGAAGCACCTCATTATTTACTTCAAAATGGTGCAAAATGGGCATTTTGTCCAAAAGATATCCTTGACGAACTGTCTTTAGAAGTTAAAGTAGATAGAGATAAAGTAGCAAAAGTTCTGCCGGACAGTAGGGATGAGGAAAAGATCATGAAATTATTGGAGGTGGAACCCTTGCATCTTGACGAGCTTGTTAGAATATCAGGAGGCAATGTTTCAAAAATTTCCTCAACACTTATGTCGATGAGGCTGAAAGGATTGGTAAAAGAAGTGGGAGGAGGAGTTTATAAGAAAATATAATTGTTAAATGGCTAAGTGGTCAAATTGTTGAAATCGCAAAGTAAAAACAATTTAATAACAATTTAAATATGGATTTAATTATAGTTGAGTCACCGACCAAGGCGAGAACACTTTCCCGATTTTTGGGAAGCGGTTACGTGGTGGAAGCAACAACAGGACACATTAAAGATCTTCCGAAAAATAAATTAAGTATCGATGTCGAGCATGATTTTAAACCCGATTATCGGGTGGTAGAAAAAAGGAGTGAGACGATAAGAAAAATTCAAACCGCTTCAAAAAAAGCAAAAAGCTTAAGGTCCAAAGATCAAAAGGATACTAAGATATTAAGAGAGAAAACAGATAAAAATCTCGCAGTATCTCAATACCGTAATATCGTAGTATCGCGTATTGTTTTCCACGAGATAACGAAAAATGCCGTCGAGGAAGCTATAAAGAATCCCCGCGATGTTGATAAAAATCTGGTACATGCGCAAACCGCAAGGCGTGTGCTTGATAGACTTGTTGGCTATAAACTATCTCCGCTTCTCTGGAAAAAAGTACGGCGTGGTCTTTCAGCAGGCCGTGTACAGACCGTTTGTGTGAGACTTATCGTTGAAAAAGAAAGGGAAATAGAGGCTTTTAAAAGTAAAGAGTATTGGGAAATTTTTGTAAATCTTCAAACTTCCAAAACTCCAAATGAACAAAAAAATACTTTTGAAGTTCAGCTTATCAAAATTAACGACAAAAAAGCGGAAATTCAAAATAAGGAAAACGCTGATAAGGTAGTATCCGATCTGAAAGCGTCGGAATATACAGTATTGGATGTAGTCAAACGTGAGGTAAACAAGAGTCCATATCCTCCTTTTACCACATCCACAATGTCGCAAGCGGCAGCGAGAATATTTGGTTGGTCATCCAAAAAGACGATGAGTGTTGCCCAGGCTTTATACGAAGAGGGTTTGATCACATACCACAGAACTGATTCGATGAACATATCTTTAGAGGCAATCAGAAAGACGCGCGATTTTATAAAAAAACAGTACGGCGGGGAGTATCTTCCGGAAAAACCGAAGTTCTACAAAACTTCCTCAAAAGTTGCTCAAGAGGCACACGAGGCAATTAGGCCGACAAGTGTAAATTCGAAATACGAATTACAAAATTCGAGATACGAGAGGGAGGGGGAAATGCTATATAAACTAATTTGGAAAAGGTTTGTTGCCTGCCAGATGACCGCAAGTGTTTACGATGAAACAACAATAGATGTAGTAACGGAATTTAAGAAAGAAAGAACTGAAGAAATAAAGAATAAATATTTATTACGTGTTTCCGGTCAGATAATGAAATTTGATGGATGGAAGATTCTTTATGTAAAAGTGGATTATGACAAGGTTGCTGTGGATTCGTCTTTACGTCATCCTGAACGTAGTAAAGGATCTTTTGATGCTGACCCCGCTCAATTGCCGGATGTTTCCAAAGATGAAACATTAAAATTATTAAAAGTTATTCCCTTGCAGAAATTTACCCAACCTCCGGCAAGATATACAGAAGCCTCGCTTATAAAGGTACTCGAGAAACTGGGAATTGGGAGGCCTTCAACTTATGCTCCGACGATCAATACAATTCAAATAAGAAATTATGTAGAAAAAAACGAGGGCAAGTTTTCACCAACATCTGTAGGGATTGCCGTCAATGATTTTTTGATAGGTAATTTTCCTGATGTTTTTGGAAAAATGTCCCGAATGTAAAAAGGGAGATATTGTTATAAGAACGGGAAGGTTTGGGAAGTTTCTATCGTGCGATAAATTTCCCGAATGCAAATATACTGCAAAATATTTGGACAAGATCGGGAAAAAATGCCCCGATTGCAAAAAAGGAGAAGTAATTGTCAAAAAAACCAAAAAAGGAAGAAAATTTTACGGATGCAGCCGGTACCCGAAATGCAAATGGGCAAGCTGGCGGAAGCCGAGTTAGACTCGGCGAAAACCCAACTAATCCCTCTAAACTCCTTTAAATTCCTATAAAATCCTGTAAAATGCATATTTAGTGCAATTATGATTCTCGGACCCAAAATTCTTTTGAAATTGGTTAAAGAAAAAAAACTCGTTGAAGATCTTTCGGAAAGAGAACTTACGAATCCGGAAGGTGCCGGTTTTGACTTGAGATTGGGTGAAGTTTATAGAATTAAAGGAAAAGCTTTTCTTGGTATCGAAGAACGAAAATCTGTTGATTCTGAATTAGTTGCGGAATTTCATAATTTAAAAAGAACATCTGTAAAAATTAAACCCGCCGAACACCTGCTTGTATCTACTATTGAGAGTGTTAATCTGCCGGACAATCTGACAGCTAATTTTTGGTTACGAAGTACTTTATATAGAAGCGGAATCATTTTAAGCGGGGGTAATGTCGCACCCGGTTATAGCGGGAAACTATCTTTTACTTTTTACAATTCAGGAAATTGCAACGTCGAAATAGAGCTTGGAGCAAGAATTGTTCACATTCTTTTTTATGAGGTGAGAAGCGGTGGGAATGTGTATAGAGGCCAATGGCAAGGCGGCCGCGTTACTTCTTCGAAAAAAGAAAAGCAGATATAACACTCAATATCCCTTCATATTACCTTATATTTTTTGACCGATCGCAGATCATATTGCTTGAGATAGATACTTGAATAATAGTTTTAAAACGGGTATTCTGATTTCTAATGACTATAGAAACCAGAATTAATAAGGATAGATTATCTCCATACGACTACGTTATCAGAGGCAAGAAAGTACCGGAAGAACTTGAAGAAATAGCGTTAAATGAGTTAAAAATACTTCCGGGCAGTAAACATTCCCCGACCGATAAATCTAACAGTTCAGAAAGTAAAGAACTGTTTCCCGGGCTTGCCGGAAAAAACAATAACCCTTGGTATAAATGACCAGCGAAAGACTAGTTGAAGAGAGTCAAAAAAAAGAACAGGATGAGCTTGAAAATGGGTTTGGTTATTCCGATAAAAACTTCGATCCCTCGAGAATTAGAATGAGCCTGGGTCTTGATGGCGGGGTTGCCGAAGTTATTCCTCAATTTGAAAAAACAAGAAGAGCAAATATACTCTTTCGAACCGGCAATTTAAGCATAAATGATATATCGCAAATCGGTGCGTGGAGAGTGCCGAATCCTGAATATCGAGAAGAAGGTAGAGTCATCTTCTATGATCCACCTCCGGGTGCCCGCAACAAACATCTTCGGAGATAGAGGAATTATTATTTTTCGTAAACAATAAAAGTGTAATCGTACGGATTTTTATCGTCCTTTTTGTGCTCTTCTTTTGAAACTAATTTCCATTTATTGAGATCTATTTCAGGAAAATATACATCGCCGTCGAATTTGTGATGGATTCTTGTAATGTAAAGTTTGTTGGCAATTTCAATAAATTGTTTATAAATGGATGCGCCACCAATAATAAAAAACTCGTTCTCATTTTTTGCACTTGCCACCCTTAACGCTTCTTCGATGGATGTGACAATTAGACAGCCTTCACTTCTGTAATTTTTATCGAACGTTAGTATTATATTTGTCCTTCCGGGTAAGGCTTTTCCTATCGACTCATGCGTATTTTGCCCTACAATAAGGCAGTGCCCCATGGTGATTTTTTGAAAATGTTTCAGATCAGCGGGCAAATTCCAAGGTAATGAATTTTTCTTTCCGATAACATTATTTTCAGCTACAGCTGCGATTATTGAAATAATCATATATTACTGCCAACAAGATCCTTCACTTCGTTTGGGATGACACTCTACCTTTTCAGGATGACGCTCCACTAAGATTGTCATTAACAACAATTTAGTAATATAACAATTTAATAGTTTAATTAGACCGATATTTCTGCTTTTATTGCTGGATGGGATTTATAATTTACCAGCTCGAAATCTTCAAATTTGAATTCGAAAAGCGACTTAACTTTGGGATTTAGTTTCATCTGGGGTAATTTGTACGGCTTTCGCAAGATCTGTTCTTTAGCTTGTTTGATGTGATTAAGATACAAATGTGTATCGGCAAGCGCCATAACAAGCGCTCCCGGCTTATGTCCGGTGACCTGGGCAACCATTAATGTTAAAAGGGCATAGCTTGCAATATTAAACGGAAGTCCAAGAAATGTATCAACCGATCTTTGATACATCATGCATGAAAGTTTGCCATAGGCTACATTAAATTGATACATCACATGGCATGGGGGAAGTGCCATTTTATCGATTAATGGTGCATTCCATGCATTAACGATCAATCTTCTGCTCCCGGGGTTCTTTTTAATTTCATTTATCACCCAGCTCAGTTGATCCACACCCGAAAAATTTCTCCACTGAACTCCGTAAAACGGACCGCAGTCACCCCATTTTTTTGCAAATTTTAAATCATTTTTAATTTTTTCAACAAACCGCTCTTTTTCTGCTAACCATTTGTCGCTATATATCGGATATTTTTTCTCAAATTTATTTTTTGTGATGTAATTTTGGTACGGCCATTCGTTCCAGATGTTGACTCCATTTTGAACTAGGTATCTGATATTGGAATTTCCCGAAATCATCCACAAAAGTTCATATATAACTCCTTTTGTAAACATCTTTTTGGTTGTAAGAAGGGGGAATCCTTTCGAAAGATCAAAGCGGAACATTCGTCCATATACCTTTTTTGTTCCGGTTCCCGTTCGCTCGTTTTTTTCAATCACCCCGTTTTTCAAAATATCCGAGAGTAAATTTTGGTATTGCAGCATTGCCCTAATTAGACTATAAAATAACAGAAATGGAAAGAGGAAAGTTTATTGTTATTTACGGAGCGAATAATTTGGGAAAAACGGTTCAGGCAAAAAAACTTGCGGAGAATTTGAATACGGAAGGAGTTGAAGCGAAGTATCTAAAATACCCAATTTATGATCTGGAACCTACAGGTCCGAGGCTGAATAATATATTAAGAAATCATTCTGAAAATCTGACACCGCTTCAACTTCAAAAGATTTTTGCTCAAAACCGGCGAGATTATGAACCTACGCTGATTCAGCAATTGTATCAGGGGACTTGGATAGTTGCTGAAGATTATCGGAGAACAGGTGTCGCGTGGGGAGTCACCTTTGGTGTTCCTCTTACTATAATGGAAAAGATTAATCGCGACCTTTATCCGGAGGATCTTGAGATATGTCTTGATGGAGAGCGTTTTACCGGCGGGATTGAGAGAGGTCATTTGCACGAAGAAAGCGGAAAGTGGGAGCAAAATAGGGACGTTCATTTAATGCTTGCTGATAAATACGGTTGGGAAATTGTTGGCGCGAATAGATCCATTGAAACTGTTTCGGTGGACATTTGGAATAGGGTTGCCGCGAAATTGTTATAATTAGGATATACTTGTTAATTATGGACGAAATATTTGATTTGATACAAAAAGAAACAAAAAGGCAGAAGGAAACGCTCTCCATGATTCCTTCTGAAAATTATACCTATCCGGAGGTGCGACGTGCGGTGGGATCAATTCTTATGCATAAATACGCTGAAGGAACTCCCGGGAGAAGGTATTATCAGGGAAACGCGGTTGTTGATGAGATAGAAAACATTTGTGAGGAAAGAGCGCTTGCGGCTTTCGGACTAAGCTCATCCGAGTGGTCGGCAAATGTTCAGCCACATTCGGGAAGTCCTGCAAATCTGGCCGTATATAATGCGGTTCTTGATCCCGGGGATAGGATCATGTCGATGTATCTTCCTGACGGGGGACATCTCTCTCATGGCTGGCAAATGCAGGGTAGGAAAGTGACACTGGTTTCTAAGATCTTTGATATTGAATTCTACAAAGTTGACCCCAAGACCCGCGTTTTTAATTATGATGCTATTGAAAAACAAGCGTTGAAGTTTAAACCCAATATGGTCATTTCCGGAGGTACCGCGTATCCGAGAGAATTTGACTATAAAAGAATGGGTGAAATTGCCAAAAAAGTGGGAGCTTATTATCTGGCAGATGTTGCTCATGAGGCAGGGCTTATAGCCGGAGGGGCTTGCAAGTCGCCTTTTCCATACGCGGATTTTGTAACAATGACAACTCATAAAACCCTCCGAGGACCACGCGGAGCAATAATTATTTGCCGGAAGGAATTTGAAGAAGCTGTTGATTTTTCCTTAATGCCGGGTTTGCAGGGTGGACCACATCTTCATACAATTGCGGGAATAGCGGTGTCCCTTCGACAGGCTCAGGGCAAACCCTTTAAGAAGTATGCAATCCAGACTGTCAAAAATGCTCAAACCTTAGCTAAATACTTTATAGAGAAAGGATTGGATGTAGTTTCGGGTGGAACGGATAAGCACTTGGTTTTAATTGATCTTCGTAAAAATAATACCAATGGCTGGGTTGTTGCATGGGCATTGGAGAAAGCAGGGATCATTGTCAACAGAAATACTGTCCCTAACGAAAGCGCAACTCCTTTTTACCCATCCGGGCTGCGAATGGGAACACCTGCATTAACAGTCAGAGGAATGAAGGAGAAGGAAATGAAAATAATAGGTGCTTGGATATGCAAGGTTATCGGAGAATATTCCGGTATTTCTATTCCTGCGGATAAAGCGGAAAGGAAAAAGTTTATCGTGGATTTTTATAAAAAGATTGGAAAAGACAAATTGTTAAAAAATATAAATTCCCAGGTCAAATCCCTCTGCTCCAAATTTTCCACACCCTAATTTCTGGCTTCTATCTTTGGGTTTTAAGCTATATACAATATACGATATACCATATACCGCTCCAGCAGTGCTAAAATACCTCCATATGCCATACGTTTTTGACGGGAGAAAGTACGCAGTTGAAAAAGAAGAGATTCTTAAAAACAAGGTGATCGCTCTAAAACAAAAAGGAATTATTCCGAAGCTTGTATCGATTATTGTAGGCAGTGATCCCGGAAGTGTTCTTTACCAAAATCTGAAAAAGAAAGCAGCCGAAAGAGTAGGAGCAGAGATGAATATTATAAGATTAGGTTCGGATTTAAAAACAAAAGAGATACAAGAGATTATTGGATCATTAAACAGGGACACGTCGGTTCATGGAATTATGATACAAATGCCCTTGCCTGACACTTTTACAAAAGAGAATAGAGAGGAAATAGTAAATTTGATTGAGAGATCCAAGGATGTTGACGGATTAAGAAAAGACAGTCCATATCTTCATCCGACTTCAAAGGCCGTCCTTGAAGTTCTTGACTACGCACTTGATATTGTGCGACCACCTTGCAAGGAGAGAACCTGCAAGGGGTGTGTTGTAGGAGCAACGGGAATGGTGGGAGGACCTCTTACAAAAGAATTAAGAATAATGAATAATGAATTAAGGGACGAGGGTGCGGAAGGTTGTCGTTCTGGTGAGCTTACACGACTCCGGAATCTGCAGTTTGAGATATTGGAAGCCGATAGTAAAACATCAAATCTGTCACAATTAACAGGATCGGCCGATGTAGTAATAAGCTGCTGCGGGGTTCCCGGGATCATAAAAGAGGATATGGTGAAGGAAGGTGCGGTTTTAATTGATGTAGGCGCGCCGGTTGGGGATATTGATAAAAAGTCTTACGAAAAAGCAAGCTTCGTTTCCCCGGTACCTGGCGGTATTGGCCCAGTTACAATCGGTTGTTTGTTGGAGAATCTAACAAAACCGCTTACATAAATTTACATCATATATAATATAGGATATAATATTCAGATGACAGAAATTTTACCGCATTGCTCCGAAAAGGTGATTCAGCCAAGAATGCAGTGGAATTTGGTGAATAAATTGGCAAAAGATATTTCGTTTGGGGCGAAGGAGGGGGGAATTGAGCCGTCTCAAATTGTATTTGTGGGTGGTTTTGCAGCGTTTTTACATGCAAAGATGGCAATTGGGAATAAGGCGGTTAATAAATGGAGGGGAACGGAGGATGTCGATATGGTAATTACAGAAAGGGGAGGGACAGGAAAGATCCTGGCAGCACTCCAAAAATCAAACGAATTTCAATTTATTGATTCTGCACCTTCCCATTTTGTAAATAAACAAACGTGGAGAGTTCAAAATAAACCACAGGGATATTTGACTGAACCCGATAGGTCTACGGACGTTGATGTCTATTTTCTGGATAATAAAGCAAATAAAGTTATATTTAATGATAGGAAAATATCACCATATCCTGATAAATTTATTGCAAATAAGGTAGAGCTGGTTAATTTTTCCAGAGGGCTAAAAAAATCAAGTATTGCAATTCCATCTGTTGAAGATTGTTTAATTATGAAGCTTGATGTTGCAAGGGTGAGCGATAAATTAAGAGAAAAAGATATATACGATATTATTTCGCTTTTTACAGTTGCGGAGAAGAGGGGAATAAAGGAGTCCGATTTGTTAAGAACAATTTATGATAATACTCCGGAGAGTGACAGGCAAAAAATAAAAGGTGAATTATTAAAAATCTTCTCAGGTTTAACCAAGTGTTACCAAGACGACCCAATTGCTGTTGAAGGGAGGGTTTTTCTACCATCAAATGTTTATGTCAAAAGCTGCAGAGACGTTCTAAACAAGTTTGTGTGATCGGGTAAATGAATCGTAAGTCTTGTACAATGGCAATATTTTTGTTAATATAGTCTTTGTTTACATACGCATACTGGGAGCTTGTTCCTGAAAGACTTCACCGTCTTCGCTCCGAGTAGAGGCTTGCCCCGCAGAAATGCAGTACTAGCCGTATTTGAATAGAATTGAAAAGGGAGTACTAAATGCGGGTGCGGGATTAAGGAACATTTTCATAAATATGACGAGTAATATTTCATTGGAAAAGTTGATACAGGGGGGTGCCCATTTTGGTCATCAGGTCCGTCGTTGGAATCCGAAGATGGAGGAGTATATTTACGGGCAACAGAAAAATATTCATCTTTTTGATCTTATAAAAACCAAAGCACTTCTTGAAGAAGCCTTGGCTGTGATCAAAAAGACTTCCAAAGAAGGGAAAAATATACTGATCGTAGGAACCAAAAAACAGATCAAGGATAAGATAAGAGATGTTTCTAATGAATGCGGTATCTATTATGTTAATGAAAGATGGCTTGGGGGAACTTTGACCAATTTTGAACAAATAAAAAAGTCTTCCCTTAAGCTTGAGAAGATGAGAATAGCTATGGCTTCAGGAGAATACGACAAACATACAAAAAAAGAGAAACTTCTGATCGAACGTGAGATCCAAAGGCTTGAAAGGTATTTTTCCGGAATTAAAGGAATGGATGCTACACCCGATCTTTTGATCATATTCGATATAAGAAAAGAAAAAGGTGCCGTTAAAGAAGCCAATTTCAAAGAAGTTGAAACCATTGCAATAGTTGATACCAATTGCGATCCAACCCCTATAGACCATCCGATCCCCATGAATGACGATGCCAAAAAAGCTCTTGAATATGTGCTTGATCTTATGAAGGAAGCGATACTTGAGGGGAGGGGAAAAGTTACACAAGTGAAGGAAGTAAAAAAAAGTGATATAGCGATTAAGAAACCAATAACCAAGTAATAAAATAACTATGTACAAAATTTCCGTTGATCAAATAAAGAAACTTAGGGAAGAAACCGGCGCGCCTGTTATACGCGTAAAGAAAGTATTGGAGGAACAAAAGGGAGATGAAAAGAAAGCCGTTAAAATATTAATGAGCGAAGGTTTTGAAAAGGCCGCAAAAAGAGCCGAGCGTGAAACAAGATCCGGTATTTTGTCTTCCTACTCTCATCATACGCAAAAAGTTGTTGGTGTTGCTGAAGTTTTTTGCGAGACGGATTTTGTGGCCAGAAACGAACTTTTCCAGAATCTTGGAAAAGAACTGGCTATGCAGGTTGCTTCGATGGGCGAGAAAGACTTTGAAAAGCAGGATTTTATTAAAGACCCGTCTAAAAAGATTTCCGATCTTGTTAAAGACGTGATCGCTAAGACCGGGGAGAATTGCAAAATCGGAAGAGTGATGCAAATAGAGTTGGGAAAGGATAATAAATAAGTACTAATAATTCTAATTTCAAATGTTCACCAATTCTCAATATGGCATTTGATATTTGGTATAGGAAATTGTTATTATTACATAATGGTTTAGGATTTCGATATTCGGATTTCGAATTTTAATTAGTATGGATGAATCTTCTATCCGCTCCAAGATGGCACAGGTTTTTTCTATGGTGCAATCCGATCTTGGTTCACTCCGCACCGGAAAAGCAAGTGCAGCACTCGTTGACGATCTTGCAGTTATGGTTTATGGAGGACAGCAAAAACTAAAGATAAAAGAATTAGCAGGAGTATCTTCTCCCGACCATGAAACGTTAATAATTGAGCCGTGGGATAAGTCTATCATCGGAGAGATCAGGCAAGGTATCCTTTCCGCCAACATAGGAATGAATCCATCGATCAATGGGCAGATAATTCGGATCTCTTTTCCTCCAATGACGACTGAAGACAGAGAAAAATATACTAAATTATTGGCAACGAAACTTGAAAGTGGAAGAGTAATGATCCGTCAGGTAAGGCAGGAGGGAATGCATGATATAAAAAAGGCGTTTGAAGAAAAATCTCTTTCCGAAGATGAAAAATTTGCTGAAGAAAAAAAGCTTCAGGAGATAACTGACGAATTTGTCGAAAAAATTAATGTAATGGGGGAGAAAAAGAAAGAGGAACTTCTACAGATCTAAATAAGCAATAAATATTTTAAACCTCCTAAAATTTCAAGTACCAAGCAATTAGAAAATATAAAAGTAAAAAAATTGTCACTTTTGAATATAATTTGTTTGGAAGTTTGAATTCTTGGATATTTGGAGATTATTGTGGATATGTTACACTCATAAAGTATGATTTTATCGGTATTTACATTTATTATTGTTTTGTCGGTTCTTGTTCTTGTACACGAGCTGGGACACTTTATCGTTGCAAGAAAGAACGGTATTTGGGTAGAAGAATTTGGGATTGGATACCCGCCAAGAATTTGGGGAAAACAGGTCGGAGAGACTTTATACTCTATCAATCTGCTGCCGTTAGGCGGTTTTGTCAGACTTCACGGCGAGCAAACGGAAGATGGGGTCACAAAACCCGATAGAGCATTTATTAATAAAAGTAAGAAAGCCAGATTTGCGGTTCTGTCCGCGGGAGTCATAATGAATTTTTTGTTAGCTGTGGTTTGTTTTGCAATATTCTACAGTTTTTCGGGGGTCCCTAAAGAAACGGATAAAGTTATCATATCAGGTGTTGTGACGGATGCGCCGGCGGATAATGCAGGCATCAAACCTTCTGATGTTATTTTGTCGGTCGATGGTGTTTTGATCAACACGCTTGACGAATTTTCAAGTCTAATTGGCGAAAGCAAGGGTAGAGAGATAGTACTTGAGGTACTGGATAGTGATGGGGAAAAAAGATCGGTCAAAATGGTACCCAGGGTAGATGTTCCCAAGGATGAAGGACCTTTAGGAGTGCTAATCACACAAACGGAAATATACTTTCCCCCTGTATGGCAAAGACCGTTTATAGGAGTTTATTATGGCTTTAAGGACGCGTTTTTTTGGGGTAAGCAAGTTTTTGTCGGACTTTATACAATGATGTCCGGTTTGGTAAGGGGATCAGTGCCCGAAGACATTGCCGGACCTGTAGGCATTTATGCTATGACATCAGAGATCGCAAAAGTCGGTATTTTACCTTTGATTAATTTTTTGGGAATTTTTTCTGTTAATTTAGCGGTAGTTAATTTTCTTCCTATCCCCGCGCTTGATGGAGGCAGATTCCTATTTATTGTTCTGGAGAAACTCTTGGGAAGAAAGATCCTTCCAAAAGCAGAAGCCGCAATTCATGGAGCAGGTATGGCTTTGCTTTTGCTCTTGATGCTTGTAATAACATTTGTTGAAGTTAAAAGGCTTATTATCGCAGGTAGTCTTCAGGGATTTTTAGAAAGTACATTAAAGTAGATTTTACTGGTATAATGATCGTATCCTATGCTTCAATCTCAACTTTTCCCTAAAACCAAAAAGGAATCGCCTAAAGATGCGGTAAGTATAAATCACAAACTTCTTGTAAGGGCAGGTTTTATTGATCAGCTGATGGCAGGGTCGTGGACTCTTTTACCTCTCGGCTGGCGGGTTATTAATAAGATCATTGGGATAATTCGTGAGGAAATGAACGTGATCGGCGGGCAGGAGCTTTTAATGCCTTTGATGCACCCGAAGGAAATTTGGAACGAAACAGGACGTTGGGAATCGGCAAAAGAAGTGATGTATCAGCTGACAGATGCACGCAAGAAAGAATTTGCGTTGTCTTTCACCCATGAAGAGATAGTTATGGATCTTTTAAGAAAACATGTTAATTCGTATAACGACCTACCTGTCGCGATGTATCACTTTTCCACAAAGTTCAGGAATGAACTCCGACCCACAGGAGGGATCTTAAGAGGAAGAGAGTTTTTAATGAAGGACCTATATAGCGCTCATCAAACAGAGGAAGATATGAATGATTATTACGAAAAAGTATCTGATGCCTATATAAAGATATTTAATAGGATCGGTTTTGATTCTTATATAACAGAAGCGGCAGGGGGAGTTTTTACCGAAAATAGAACCCGTGAATTTCAGGTTGTTGCGGAAGCCGGTGAAGATACGATCTATATAAAAAAAGATACAAAAAAAGCTCTGAATAAGGAAGTGTTTGAGGGGAATTTGGATGATTATGAAGAAAAAAGGTCGATCGAAGTGGGAAATATTTTTCCTTTTGGTGACAAGAAATACTCCGAGAAAATGAACGTTACCTATCAGGACCGTGATGGTCAGAGCAAACTGGTTTATTTTGCAAGTTACGGCATCGGGGTAACAAGACTTTTAGGTACTGCTGTCGAGGTTTTTCATGACGAACGGGGTATTATCTGGCCGAAAAGTATTGCGCCGTATCAGGTTCACTTGATTGAACTGAAGAAAGAAAGAAATGAAGAAATAAAGAAAAAAGCGGAGGAGATTTATGATAAATTACAAAATGCGGGGGTTGAGATTCTCTGGGATGATAGAGAAGTTATGGCGGGAGAAAAGTTTGCGGACGCGGACCTTATCGGCATTCCGGTAAGATTGGTTGTGTCGGAAAAATCGGGAGATAAGATCGAATGGAAAGAAAGAAACTCTGATAAGACGGAATTATTGCAGTTAGATGAAGTTATAGAAAGAATGTGTACGAGAGAGAAATGAATTATTGAATAACTATAAAACTATTTAACAATTTAGTAATTTAATAATTTAATATATTACTCACTGATGGATAAATTAAATAAAAACGGAAAGTCGTTACTTCAAACTAAGAAAATAAAACTTGTAGTTGTTGGTGGCGGAACGGGAACTTTTACCGTATTAACCGGACTTAAAAAACACCCACAGCTGGATTTGTCCGTGATTGTTTCGATGATGGACGATGGCGGAAGTAATCGTGTCATCAGGGACGAATTCGGGCTTTTACCAACATCTGATATCAGACAGTGCATAGTTGCCCTTTCTGAAGAAAACCCGGGCGATCTACTGCGAAAACTTTTTACATACAGGTTTAACGCTGGAACAGGAATTGCCGGGAATCCAGCAACAAGGGAAAAAGTGACGATCTCAGCAGTAACAGCAGATGGTGTTGAAGTACACGGTGAGGAAAATATTGATTTAGGCAAATACAACGGATCGAGAACCTTGCGACAAGTACTCTTAAAACCTGACAATCCACAGCTATCCGAAGGTGTGATAGAAGCATTAGAAAGAGCCGATGTTATTATCGCAGGACCGGGAGATCTCTATACGAGCATTCTTCCGAATGTTGTTGTCCCCGGAATTTCGGAGGCACTTAAAAATTCCCGCGCCAAGAAAATATTTGTTTTAAATCTCATGACAAAGTATGGTCAAACGGATCGATTTACAACAGGCAAATTTTTGAGTGAACTGGAAAAGTATGCGGGGGAAGGGGTAATAGATTATTGTTTGACCAACAAAAGTAAAGATTTCCCTAAAGGAATTCTCGAAAGATATGAAGCCGAAAAGGCGTATCTGGTGAAGGACGACCTGGTCGAAAGTGAAAAATTAAGAATTGTCAGATCAGATTTCATTTCAAGTGAAGTTTACGAAAAATCTTTGAGTGACAAAATTAAAAGAAGTCTCATCCGTCACGACCCCGATAAACTTGCAAGAGCGATAATGTCAATTATTAATGGTTGATTATCGATTATTTAAATATTAATCTTCAACCCCCTTTCCCCCTTGCCACTGTTTACTCCTGCCCTTATACTTATTTTCAGAATTAGAAATTAGAAAATTGAAAATATTAGCCTATGGATGATTGTATGTTTTGCAGGATCGTGAAGGGTGATGAACAGGCGAATGTTGAAAAAGAAACCGATAGGGTTATTGTAGTTCAGGATGCCAGACCCATTGCACCGATCCATTTGTTAATAATACCTAAACAGCACATTAAAGACATTCGTGATGCCGAGCCCTACTTGTGGGATGACGTAAGAAAAGTTGTTAACGATATTTCAAAAGAAAGAAAATTAACCGGTTTTAGGATAACAACAAATGCAGGCGATGCCGCAATGATGCCCCATATGGTGATTCATATGCTTGCAGGAATTACCAGTGACAGATCCATTTGAAAGTGTGCTAAAATCTTCTAACCAATGGACAAGAATTGCGTTTTTTGTAAGATCGTAGCAAGGGAATTGCCGTGCCATAAGATATGGGAGGATGATGATCACTTGGCTTTCCTTTCCATATTCCCCAATACGGATGGATTTACGGTTGTTACTTCGAAAAAACATTTACCTTCCTATGCTTTTGACAACAACGATAAGGACTTAACAAACCTGCTTCTTGCCACCAAAAAAGTCGCAAAATTATTGGATAGCTATTTTGACGATGTTGGCAGATGCGGGATGTTTTTTGAAGGATTTGGTGTTGACCATCTGCACTCGAAATTATTTCCGATGCATGGAACTGCAAATATGCATGAATGGAAACCGATCGAATCTGACATTCCGGAAGTATTTTTCGGGAAATATCCGGGTTATCTATCCTCTCATAACGGGAAAAAAGCTGATGATAAAAGTTTAGAAGAACTGGCAAAAATGATTAGAGAAAAATCCATAATACAATGATTAAAAACAACATAAACCTGCAAATTGCCGATGCGTTGAGAGCCCATGACGGGTTTCGTTTGACAACTCTCCGCGGTCTTTCCAGTGCGTTAAATTATGAATTTATTGCTAAACAGCACGAACTTTCGGAAGATGAGGAAATTACGGTTGTCAGACGTGAGGTAAAAAAGAGAAACGATACAATAGAAACATATAAAAATCTCCAAAACGCCAAAACTCCTAATGCCAAAATAGGGGACCATATCAAAAAAGAACAAAAGGAAATAGAGATCTTAAAAGAATATCTGCCGCCGGAGATGGATGAGAAGGAATTAAGTGATTTAGTTGATCAAGCGGTTAAGGATACAGGTGCGAAAGAGATAAAAGATATGGGAAAGGTCATGGGAATTGTAAAAGAA
>Ga0075717_120_pt1 | contig 27405 bp, 30 predicted proteins | sample RifGroB1_FD_67778 | JGI IMG/M metagenome (GOLD analysis project Ga0075717, IMG submission 67778) | Microgenomates (Woesebacteria) bacterium GW2011_GWB1_38_5 | reverse complement strand
TTTTTTTACAGCCTTTTCATTTGTTGCATCAACACCCGCGCCATACAAAGTTTCAGTCGGATAGATCACTAATCCGCCGTTCTGCAAAACTTTTACCACGTCGCCGACAACAACATCTTTTTCTAAAACTATCTGCATGGGAATATTATACCGTGAAGAATTGATAAATTGCTAAATGGTTCTATTGTTAAAGACAAATGTAAATTTTAAATTGTTTGATACATTGTAAATTATAATTTAAATATTATTTAGGATTTAGTATTTCGGGTTTGGAGTTTGGATATTGATTAGGTCAATTAGGTTAATGTCGAACAAGTTCTCTTGTCTTCGACACAGAAATTGGTAATTTGAAACCCTTTTACTAAAATATCCCTGAATTGCAACATCCTAATATCTTATCATTCCCCCGTTCCTCTTAAAAATTTCGCTTGCCATGGCTGATAGTTCGAGTAAAATATCTTTTCAAATAGCACGCCTCCGTTTTTTTCGACTTTGTAATTGAAATGTGCTTTTGCTCCCCAAGCCTTATAATCTATTTGCTTGACAACTCCGGCTTTTAGTGTTGGGTCGTCAATATATAGATCTTCAGGGGGTGGAGAAGATGATGTGATGACGGGATCACTTAACGTAACAATTCTTCCGTCACCGCTTCCGTAAAGATCGAAAGTAAGTTTATTCTCTTTTTCGTTGAACATTGTTTGAATGAGCAAATAATGTTCGGTATCGTTTTTGATTTTAAGATCGGTGCTCGGATCGAAAACGGTTGCATCAAGCCCCGGTGGAAATCCTTGTTCATAATACCCAACTCTATAGGAATGGCTTCTCCTTTCAGTTATCGGTAGTCCTGCATCTAAAGCTGCACGAAAAAGCGTAGTGGAAACTTGACAAACACCACCCCCATCGCCCAGTATGGTTTGACCGTCTTTGATGATGTAGGCGGGTTGATACCCTGTCACTTTTGAGACATCTCCAAGTGTCTTATTAAATGATAGTGTTTCTCCGGGAGAAATCAGAACACCATTAAATTTTGACGCGGCCAATCTAATGTTATGTATCCTTGAGGGTATTGACCCTTTAAAAGTGGAATATCCGGAACCGACCCTTTCGTTTATACCCAGATTATTTATGTCTCCTGTTGAGATCTTTGGAGGCATGGTAGTATAGTTTAAACCGATTGTCTTACTGCTTGCTTCGCCGTCAATTAGTTCTTCAAGAGAGGTTATAAGTGCCTTGTTAAAATCGTTCATATCAACCTGAACACCTTCTTCGGAAGGAACAAATTCAGAAACCCTCCCTCCTTCAAAAATAAAAACAGAGTCTTTTGGATCTTTTTCAAACACCCCGGAAACCTGTTTGGTTAGCAGATCAAAAGATGTATCGTTTTTTACGACACCATTGTTTAAAAGCCCGACAAGTTCAGTGTCCGGAACAATATATTCATCTTTTTCTAGGGTGATAACAATATTTTTACCAACAAGTTTTTCAGCCCTTTGGATAAGGGAAGCCTTTTCATCTTCGGGTAGTCCTGTTTCTATGGGGAAAACCTTAACCCTGACTTCAGGTTTTTGTGAATACAACGAAGCGACAATGTCCTGTCTTAAACGCTCAGCGTCAAGACCGGAGCCGTTCTTGCCGGAAACAATTTTTATTTGTCCATCAACAAGTGCAACCCTTTCGAAGAGGGGAGGTGTAGTAAAAACGATGCTTATTTTTTCAATTTCAGAGTTTAGTGCATCCGCGTCAATATCTATGATAGGCAAGAGATCTGTTTTTTTGTTTAGAGAGAGCATTGATAAGGAGAGCGGTTTTTTAAAATAATCCTTATTTATGGCATATGCAAAATTCCAGTATTCTTCCGGGTCGATATGGAAATCTATAGTATCGGCGTCAATTTTGTAAGTATCATTTCCGATATAGACTGTAATAACGTCAACGATAGATTTCCTGGAATTGATAAAAGAAATAAAGTCTTTTTTTGATAACCCTGAAATGTCTTGTCTATATAAGTATACATTGGGAGATATTTTGTTTTTATACAAAGCTCTTAAGGACACCTCACTGAAGATCAGCAGAAGGAAAGGAAAAATAAACAGCAAAAGAAGGAAATTAAAATTGAGTTTGTAGTTATTCTCATCATTCATATTCATGGTTTCAAATTTAGAAAAAAATGTAGAACGGACGTACGCGCTTGTGTTAAGATTAACTGTTAATGATATGATGATAACATATGGCAAATCCTAATATAAATAACACAGTTTACCCTTTAGCAGATTCTCAAAAACCGGTTGAAAAAGATTCCACGCCTGTGAATTTGCCGGCAAACATTAAACCAAAAAGAACTGATCAGTTTGTACAATATCCAAAACCAAGTGAAATTAAACCTGAAGAGTTTGTGTACAAAAAAAAGACAGGCTTTAATTCGAAGAAAGCAATGAAAACGTTCATGTCGATTTTGTCGCTTGCAATCATCTCAGTTCCGTTGGTGTTTTTCTTTATGAAATACAATCCTTTTTCAAAAGATAAAACGGTGCAAAAGGGAGAGGTTGTCTGGTGGAATTTGGGTGGAAACGAGACAGTCCTTAACGAAATGATAGGAGAATATTCGAAGAAAAATCCTGAGGCAAAAATTAAGCTTATTGTTCAGTCGGAAACAGATTACAGAGAAAGGCTCACCAATAGTCTAAAAGACAACAGGGGACCGGATATTTTTACAATTCACAATAGTTGGATGCCTATGTTTTTGGAATACTTGGATGTGGTTCCCGAAAGCATATATACATTGGAAGAATATTCCAGAATATTTTATTCTGTGGTGTCAAAAGACATGAGAACTTCTGAAGGGGTTGTTGGAATACCTCTCGAATATGACGCGCTGACACTATTTATCAATGAAGAAATGTTTTCGTTTTCAGGGAAATCTGCTCCTGCTACTTGGGATGAATTTAAAGTGATCGCAAAAGATCTAACGATCAGGGGTGCGAATAATTTTATACTTCAGTCCGGAGCAGCTATGGGATCAACGGATAATGTTGATTATTGGCCGGAAATACTAGCTACACTTATGCTTCAAAATAAATCAAACCTTGATTCTCCAACAGGCACAGGGTCGTATGAGGCAATGGTTGTTTTTGTAGAATATAATAAAACCGATAAAGTATGGGATACGACTCTTCCGGATTCAACAACAGCTTTTGCCGAAGGGAAAGTAGCCATGTTTTTTGCCCCTTCCCGTGTTGCCGGAGAAATAAATAAACTTAATCCGAACCTAAAGTACAGAACGATCGAACTTCCTCAGGTAAGAAGAGACGATCCGAATGAACCAAAAGTATCATATTCAACATATTTCGTTCAGTCCGTTTGGAAAAAGTCGGGAGATAAAGACCTTGCCTGGGACTTTCTAAAATTTCTTTCTTCAAAAGAATCACTTGAAAAGATCAACCAGAATTTAACCGGGATTGGCGATCAAAAAAAAGCTTATCCGCGAATAGAAATGAGAGATTTACTAATAAATGACCGTGTGCTCGGTTCGGTTGTGGCTTTGGCTCCTATTTCGACATCTTGGTATTTAGCTGATAAAACAAATGACGGGGTGGATGGTATAAATACAAAAATTAATGAAGAATACAAAAAGACAATAAACTCCATTCAAATAGGTAAGAGGGGTGCCGCAACAGAAAACGATCCGTTGTTAAAAGCCTTAACTACCAGCCTCAGAAAAATTCTTTCGAGTTATAATATTTAAACCAAATATTTTTTACCCCTTGACAATAAATTGACTTCTTTATTAAAATAGCACTCGCTACTTGGGAATGCTAATATGAAAACAAAAGCGCAAAGTAAAAACACAGATGTTAAACCAGCTTCAGGATATATGCTTATCCTACCTATGGAAGCTCAGGAGAAGACCGCCTCTGGTATTTATCTTCCTGATTCTGCTTCTGAAAAACCTCAAAAAGGGAAAGTATTGGCTGTAGGTGACAGTGAAATTACAGACAGCGGTGTTAAGAAAAATTCTCCGGCAAAAACAGGTGACATTGTTATTTACAAAAAGTGGGGAGGAAATGAAGTGAAGATTGATGGGGTGGAATATCTATTTTCGAAATTTGAAGATATTTTGGCTGTAGTTACGGCATAAAGTTATGGCAAAACAACTAAAATTTTCTGACGACGCAAGACAGGCCCTTTTAAAAGGGGTGGATGTAGTTGCAAAGGCGGTTGTCACAACTCTTGGTCCCAAAGGAAGAAACATTGCCCTTGATAAAAAGTGGGGTGCACCCAACATTGTTCACGATGGGGTTACTGTTGCCAAAGAAATTGAGCTAAAAGATCCCTTCGAAAACATGGGAGCCCAACTTGTAAAAGAAGCCGCCAGCAAAACCAACGACGTTGCCGGTGATGGTACGACCACAGCAACCCTTCTCGCTCAGGCGATCACCTCAACCGGTATGAAAAATGTAACTGCAGGGGCGAACCCCATGATCATTAAAAAGGGTATTGAGAAAGCGGTCGATGCGGTTGTGGCCGATCTTAAAAAAATCGCAAAACCAATAAAAAACAAGGAAGAGATTGAGCAGGTTGCCACGATTTCTGCAGGGGACGAAGCGATCGGAAAAAAGATTGCAGAAGCTCTTGATAGAGTTGGGCGTGACGGTGTTGTAACGGTGGAAGAAGGGAAGGGAATGACTATAGATATTGAATACAAAGAGGGTATGGAGTTTGATCGCGGTTATGTTTCCGCGTACTTTGTGACCAATCCCGAAAGGATGGAAGCGGAGGTTGAAAACCCATACATCCTTCTTACGGACAAAAAGATCGCATCGGTCCAGGATTTGTTGCCGTTTTTAGAAAAGTTTGTAAAGGTATCAAAGACCTTGGTTATTATAGCCGACGAGATTGAGGGGGAGGCTCTTGCGACACTGGTTGTAAATAAGTTAAAAGGTACTTTTAATGTGCTTGCAATAAAAGCACCGGGATTTGGCGACAGAAGAAAGGAAATGCTCGATGACATTGCGGTTTTAACCGGCGGAACTGTTTTAAGTGAGGATACCGGCAGGACCTTCGAAAATCTTGAAGTCACGGATCTGGGACGGGCAGATAAGGTGTGGGCAGATAAGGACAACTCAAGGATCATCGGGGGTAAGGGCGGCACTTCCCAGATCAAAGCAAGGATATCATTAATAAAGCGTCAGATCAGCGAGACAGACTCCGATTTCGATCGGGAAAAACTGGAAGAAAGACTGGCAAAGCTTGCAGGTGGTGTTGCGCAGATCAATGTAGGTGCGGCAACGGAGATAGAGCTCAACGACAAAAAGGAAAGGGTTAAAGATGCAGTTGGTGCAACTAAAGCCGCGGTGGAAGAAGGAATACTTCCGGGAGGAGGCATTGCCTTTATTAAAGCAAGAAAATCTCTTGATGGTCTGAAATATGACAATAACGATGAGAAGGTGGGTATCGAGATAGTGAGGACCGCTCTTGAAATGCCCCTTCGCATGCTCGCTAAAAATGCAGGTGAAGATGACGGTTATGTCCTCAGAAAGATCGAAGATTCCACGGTTATGTCCTCAGAAAGATCGAAGATTCCAAAGATTCGGACTATGGTTACAATGCCCTTACCGGAGAGTTTGGATCAATGACTGCTTTTGGAATTTTGGATCCTTTGAAAGTGACCCGTTCAGCTTTGCAGAACGCAGCCTCAGTTGCGATGATGGTACTAACAACCGAAGGGCTTGTTGCTGATCTTCCTGAAGAAAAATCTCCTCAAACAGGTATGCCTCCCGGAGGTATGGGTGGAATGGACTACTAAAAGATCTCCGTAACTCAAAAACGCCAAATTTTTAAGTAAGTATTAAGCTAAAACTCTAGTTTTTGATTTATTTGGATGTCTTGAGTTTTGGATGTTTGGAGTATTTTATTGTTGTAATATTTTTTGTCTGTTATAATCCTCCCTTAACCCTCTTAGATTATAAATTCCCCTAAAACCCCCCAAACTGCTATATAATCTTCTCATGTGGAAAGAGGCAGAGGAATTTTTAGCAAAAGATAAATACATTGCTCCTTTGATTACAAAATACGGACATTGCACATTGAAACCCCGCCCACAAAAATACTATTTTGAAGACCTTGTTGACGCGATAGTTCAGCAACAGCTTTCGATGAAGGCTGCGTCCTCTATTTTTAATAGAATCAAAATGGTTGCAAGCAGCAAGAGACAAGCGATAAGAAACAATCAACACAAATGGCGAAAGGAGGCGACGAAAAATGTTGAAATTACACCTCAAGGAATATTGGCTCTTGCTGATGAAGAATTACGCACATGCGGACTGTCGCGCGCAAAAATTGTATATGTGCATGATTTGGCAACAAAAGTGACAAGCAACCCTCCTTCGTTAAAAACTTCGAAAGGGCAAGGCAGGTTATGTTTGGGAAATTTAATTATATTATCCGACGAGGAGATAATACAAAAACTTACTGAAGTAAAAGGAATAGGGGAATGGACGGCACAAATGTTTCTAATGTTCACGCTAGCACGCCCCGACGTTTTTCCGGTCGGGGATTTGGGGCTGCGCAATGCTTTTGACAGGGTGGTTAAAAAGGGGTTAAATCGGGAGGAGATGGAGAAATTTGCTCTTCGCTGGAAACCCTACCGGACAATAGCAAGCTGGTATATTTGGAAAAATACTGATTAGAAGTCGGAATTTATGAACGAAAGGAAAGAAAAATTGTTAAATGTTTCCGGAATAATATACGTCTTGGTTGATGGAGAAAGACTGCTTTTAACCAGGAGAATTAAAGAGGGATCAGTTTTTTTTAATGAATATCTGTTTCCGGGCGGTAGATTGGAAGAATCTGATAGTACAACCTATGACTGTACTAAAAGAGAGATCGAAGAGGAAAGAGGTTGCACTGCCAAAGTTTGTAGTTCTTTGGGAGTTGTCGCTTATCGACATCCTGCTGCAGGGGTTATTTCGCTGGAAGTCTTTTTGGTTGAAAAAGACAATATTATTGGTGAAGTTGGCAACAAAGAACCTGAAAAAGAAGAGCTTGTTTGGGTCTCGGTTTGTGAGGCAGATATGTTATGTAAAGTTGAAGGTGCAAAAATTGTACTTAATTTGGTTAAACAGCGTTTACTTGGGTAGAACAGTAAGTGGATTAATCGGAACTCCATTATCCCTGATCTCCAAATGAAGATGGTCGCCAAAAGATCTTCCTGTTGCGCCCATTTCGCCGATCACCATATCTGTCGTTACCTCCTGATTGGGTGTTACATTAATTTTAGACAAATGGGCGTATAAACTTGTAATCTCACTTCCGTGATAGATTAGAATCGCATTTCCGTAAGCGTACCTTGAGTAGTTTATGGCAAAAACCCTACCATCCATGATCGGGTATATTGGATCCCCTGTTATTCCGTCAAGATCAATGCCGGGGTGGAACGATTTATACCCCTGAGTAATTCTGATCGATTTTACCGGATATTGAATACTTTTTTTGGCTTGTAAAACAAAGGGTGCTTTTGTAACAAAATTTTCGTCAATGGAAGCGGTTTCTTCGAATGGGTGCTGCATTAAAGATGTGGAAAGAAAGACTGCAGCGAGGTTTAACCCAAGAACTTTATGGATTCTTTTGTTTTCGAATATAAGTCTAAAAACCCTCGAGATCTTATTACCTCTTCGCGAACGCAAAACCACTCCCGGTTTTGGAAATAGAGGAATATCCGTATCTGCCGGACGGCTTTTGACAACTCTCAAATCCAGTCTTCGTTTAGCAGGAAGGTTTATAGATATTTGTATCATAGTCCCCAAGATTCCTTCCTTGGGGAGAATTTTTTATTTGACTCTTTCAAAAAAGATGCTTCAAACAAAAAACCACCACGTTAGACGTGGCAGGTCGGACACTTTTTTATTCCGTGCGTTGTTGCTGAATATAAAAAGTATCAGATATTTTATCGGTAATAAAAAATCTCGCACGTAATGCGAGATATCGCTATTTTACCTTATGAAATCCCAAAAAGCAAATTTTACAAGGTAAACAAAACAGGGTTTACAAACTCAATTGTTTTCTTAATTGAGAATATAGGGATTTTGTAATAGACTTAAAGTTCACCATTTAATTATGAAAAACATTCTTAAATATATTTCTTCGAGGAATGGGAGGACTGCCCGTTTTCTTATTGGTTCTGTTATTGTGGCGATGGGACTTTTTGTTTCTCCCATTCTTCTTGTTGTTGGCCTTTTACCCTTATTTGCAGCAATTTTTGATGTCTGCGTTCTTGCTCCACTTTTCAAATTTCCTTTTGAAGGTGAAAAACTCCGTGATGCCTTAGAGAAATAACCCTTTCTTGATCTTGACGAAGCAGGTCTGTCCTTTAAAACCTCTTAGTTTCCCACAATATCCTTTATGAGGCCGGAGCGGGAATCGCACCCGCGCATAGATGTTTTGTCGGGCGGAGCCAGATCCTGCTCGGCAGGACAGACTCTCTTTATGAGGCCGGAGCGGGAATCGCACCCGCGCATAGATGTTTTGCAGACACCCGTGTTTCTACTTCACCATCCGGCCTTTTAATTTCCTAGACTATTTTCCAACCTTCCGACAAGTTCTTTTTTGACTGCATGCATTTTCAATTTCTTTTCCCTTTTTGTTGCATCCTCTTTACTCCGATATGCTTCGTAATAGACCAATACCCAAGGTGTAGCCGATCTGGTTGATTTTACTCTACCCGAATTATGCAATCTATAACGATTTCTCAAATCCTCTGTCGAGCCAACATACAAGTCTTTATTGGTTTTACTTTTAAGTACGTATACGTAAAACATTAGTTTTGACTTGCCTTGCTGAGCAAGATATGACTTTGCTGTACGGGATAGGATCTTGCTTTTTGAGACAGACACCCGTGTTTCTCCTGCAAAGCAGGATCTCGCTTTGCGAGATACTTCACCATCCGGCCATTGAATTTGTATTTTACTACATAGCTGAATAAATGAAAAACCCCGCCCCTAACGGCAGGTTTTTTCCCTTTCTCCCTGATCCGCTTAATCACTTCTCCCTTATTCCTTGCCCGCCTTTAGAGAAAGACATATTCGATTAGCTTTTTCAAAGCTGATTGCGAAAATACGGCGGGTCGTCCAAACAATAATTGAAATCCTAACTGGCACTGTCACTATTCGAGTGCTAATAAATATTATAAATATTTGTATAGGTTGTCAAGTGTAAATCCTTTTGTTAAAATCCAGACTCAAGCAATATAATTATGAGGAAATTGAGAACGATACTTATTGTTCTTCTTGTTTTATTCACTCTTGCAGGTGCTGGGATTGCAGTATTTAATTTTTTAGTACCAAAATCAGGGGGACTTTTGATCGAAACAGGTCCCGCATCTACTGTTTATATTAACGGTGAGGAAGTCGGGAGAACTCCCTACACGAGTTTAAGGAAAGCAGGGGAAATCACCCTGCGTTTGATTCCCGACTCATTTGGTCAACCTCTTTCACCCTTTGAAGAAAAGATAAATTTAGTTTCCGGTGTTGAAACTGTAGTAAGACGATACTTTGGAGATTCCGCAGAAAAAACAGAAGGGGAGATTCTTTCGTTTGAAAAACTTCCCACAAAATCAGAAACGGGAATCATTGTTGTATCCGAACCTGAGGGTGCTCAGGTGGTCATAGACACTTTAAGTAAGGGTACCTCGCCGTACTCGGCAACTTCTTTGGAAAGCGGAGTACACACTCTTAAACTATCTGTAAACGGTTACAAAGACAGAAGTGTTGAACTGAATCTGATAAAAGGTTTCAAGCTTGTGGCTTACGTCAAACTTGCAAAACTCGATATACAGGAAAACAAGGTCGAGGAGGTAGTAAAACCTGTTACTCAAAAACTTGTGAAGATCTTAAGTACTCCGACAGGGTTTTTGCGCGTTAGGTCGGAAGCATCAAGTTCTGCAAAAGAGGTCGGTCAGGTTAAACCTGGTGGAGAGTTTGGATACCTTGGAGAAAGTGAAGATGGGGATTGGTATAAAATAAACTTTGACGAAGATCTGGAGGGTTGGGTAACAGGACAGTATTCGGAAATTATAGAAAAAACCGCAACAGAGTCTGCTTTGATAGTAAATTAGAAATGAAATTTCAAACAACTGCAACGTAATATACCCAGTAGACCATCATAAACCATATAAAAACTGAGGTAATGAGCCCTTTATCTGACAAAATGATTTTTTCAGGTGCCTCGCTTTTTCCTTCAAATATCAAACTTTCATAACGCATTATTGTGTATATAACGACGGGGATCGAAGCCATAAGCAATTTGTCGACCGTTGTTGTTTTTGATATTTCAGCAAGAAGCAACCACACATCGAGCGATGCCCTTGGCGACTCATAGAATGCAAACAGCGACCAGCTTAACCAGGATGCGTTACCAAACATTGTTACATAAGAATTCAAGAGCTCTTTGCTGTATTTTGAAAGGCTTGCTCTGGTAATACCACTCGCTGATTCGGGAATATTGAGTTCAGACCTTCTCTTACCGGCCGCCTGTAGAGTGCCTGCAAAACAACATAAAAAATAAGCGTAAGGTGGAAAAGTATATTCAAATTAATGGAGAAAATAAAAGAAAGCCCAAGTAGAACAAATACTTCGATAAGTGCTATTTTTTTCGATAACTTACCTGACGCGATAGGCCGATATTTCTTAACGGGATGCCTTTTGTCTTTTTCTGCGTCAACTATGTCGTTAAAAACGTAGGCAGCAGATGCCGCAAAACTAAAAGATATAAAGGCCAAAAGAACGGTTTTTACAAGAGAAGCCTCAAAAAAATTGGATGTAAAAAAAAGTGCTGCAAAAAGCGCCAAATTTTTAATCCAGTGAATCGGCCGTGCAACTTTCAAGATTTGGACCGGTATGTCAGCCATATAAAAAACCCTCCCAATAAAACTGCAATTCCGATTAAAACTGCAATTCCGATTACAGTATACAGTTTATAACTGCTTGTGAGAAATAGCGATATTATCCCCAAAACCGCGGTAGAAATCCAGTAGAAATAAGAAACCTGCCGTTTGGAAAGTCCTAAATCGAGAAGCTTGTGATGAAGATGTCCCCTGTCTCCCCAAACAGGTGATTTTCCCGAAAGAATTCTTCTCATAATGGTGTAGGCAGTATCAACTATCGGAATCCCCAAAACGATCAAAAGTGTTCCTACTTTTGTCGTTGAAAGAATTGAGAGTATTCCGAGATAGTATCCGGCTAAATTTGACCCAGAAAAGCCGGGCATGATCTTTTGCGGATATGCGTTATAAGGTAAAAATCCAAGGAAAGATCCGGCTAAGATCATTGACAGAACAATTACAGGCCACTGTGTTATATCTGCCGAATATTTCAGAGAGAGTGCCGATATGGCAAGAGCTGAAATTCCTGCAACACCCGGAAGCTGTCCGTCGACACCTTTTGCCCCCATGTTTAAAAAATTCATTAAGACCACGATCCACAAAAGAGCAAACAGATCGGAAATTATCCAGATATTTCTTGTTTCACCAAACAGATTAATTGAAAACTGCGGGTTTGAAAGATCGATCGTTCCACCACTTATGGGATTAGATATAAATGCGATCCCAATTCCGGAAATGATCGGGATGGATGCCGCGAGAAACTGGATAATTAATCGTTTGTAGGGATTGATGTCGTATTTATCATCTAAAAAACCCATGACTGTTAGCACTGCTGCACCCATCAAAATTGCAACAATGTGTGAGTCGAGCGGCAGAAAAATAATCATTGCTATAAAGGAAGCAATAAATATTGCAATTCCACCACCTCTCGGAACAGGGTACGTGTGGATTACTTTTGAGTGACGGTGTTTTTTAGGATCGTCAACGATTCCTGTTTTGTAGGCAAACTTGATTATTAAAGGTGTAGCAAAAAAAGCCAGGCTGAATGCCGTAACAAACGGGAAGAAAAATAAATTTAATATATTCATTAAAAGAATATTAGTAAACTAATGATCTGTATGACAGTAATGATCGATAGAATAACGGTGAAGTAACTTCCGATAATAAGAACTTTTTTCAAAAAAGAGGAAACTGTAAAATATGAAATTATCGAATTAATCGCCACAAATATTGAAGAGAGCGATATTGGAAGGATCAAGGATAGAGAGGACCCAAGCTGACTCTCTCCTCTTGGAAGTCCGTAATAAAGAGGAACTTGGGGGGGGATGTGATTGGAAATTACGAGTATGGAGATAATAAGACAAATGTTAATAAAAAGAAAAATGAGCGATGTGTGGATGTAAAGGATCTTGTATTTTTCAATATCTTTACGCAGTTTAGAGAGGGGGTTTTTTGGGATGTTTTTTCATTTTACCAAGTTGACAAGGAACAGGATTAAATATGTAAGTGATTTTACCATTTACCGGGACTTTGGAGAAGTTAGTAAAGAACGTGTCTTGAATATTCACTCCCAAGCTTCCAGATCTGGTATTTTTCTGTATCTTTGTAAAGAATATAGTAATTTCCGACAAACATACTCAGACTAGGTAGGGTATCGGAATCTTTAAGTAAAACTATAATTTTTGGTCTCTCGCGATCCAACAATTGGAGAAGTTCACCGTCAGATGAAAAATCTTTAATGTGATAGCCCGCAAGATACTTTGTTGGAGGCAGTCTCTTTGTTAATGCGTAAATTTGTGCAGAGTCTTCCCAAACGAATATTTTATCGTTTTCTCTTGTAAGCTTATTAATAACTGCCGCTATTTCATAGTTAGTCTTCACTCTTCCGCCAAACGATTCTATATATTTATCATCCGGTGATAATTTTGCGGCGTAGGAAATAAAGTTGCCGTAGTAGTTTGCAGATCTGTAATTCCAAAACCGGTAATAAAAAGGCGTAAAAAACAATAATGTTAAAGGTAATACGGAATACACCTGAAGCATACTTTGTGAAGTAAGAAGCAACGCAACAAACGTGGAAAATACGGCACTCGTTTGCAATAGGTAATGAGGATAGGGTCTTTCTGAAAGTGTGACCGCAAAAAGAGAAAAAGTTAACCACGAAACAAGAAAAAGAAATTTTTTATCGATTCTCTTTCTGAGTGTAAAAAGATATATATTAATGATAAATAATACCCCCGCCCTTATCAAAAGCGGTGCGTTTCTTGTCAAAAAGGGTTCGGTTTTGTCATCCGGTCTCCAGCTTGAGAGATAGCCGAAATTTTGCAGATAAGCGGCGATCAAATATTCTCCAAACGCGCCTTGTAGGGAGTAGTAAATAAAAGTAAGAGCTATCGGGGAGGCGATTCCCAAAAACAAAACAGCGGTATTTTTGACAATGCCCAAAAGGTCTTTCTTTGTGAATTTTATAAAAAGAAGCCAATAAAATATTATTGCAGGAACATCAAATAATGCAGGGACTTTATAAAGAGTAGACAGTGATAAAAATATCCCCGATATGAATATATTTTGGTATGAGTTTTTCTTATTAAGAAGAATATAAAAGGCGGCAATTGTTGTTAGGATCATAAAATTTTCTGCGTTGGCGATATTTCCCTCGAAAAAAGGAATAGTTGTCAGGATTGAAAAAATGATTGTTGCAGCAACGGGAAACGATTTTATCTTAGGGTATAACTTTTCGGAAAATTTATAAAAAAGTGCGATCCCGACAATGTTCGCAAAAAGAAGAATTGACTTGAACCAAAAAAGATTTCCGGCAATGGCGGCAGTGATATAAAGAAGTGGAGGTTTATTATCATGCAGGTCTTTGTATAAAGTTACTCCCTGTCTAATCCCTTGACCTAAAGTTAGATATATCGTTTCGTCACCGTATGAATAAGGCTCAAAAAAGTTAGGGATGCGAAAGATTATTACCAATAAAAGCACAACAAAAAGCCAAATGGGGATGTGGAAGAGGTCGTGTATTTTTTTTAACATGGCATGATTAATTTCTATATACTAAACAAACTTCTCTATCTGTTTTTATGTTTCTTGCTTTTTGTTTTCTCTTTATATCTCTATATCTTTATATCCTAATATCTTTCTTAATCCTCTATTGTCCTGACGTACCATCCAAATTTCAAATTACCCATCTCCTTTTTTTCTGACAGTGAGTATCCTTCCAATTGCACTTCGTCCAACGAACCGCTTGTGACAGCTCCGACCCGTTCCGTATTGACAGGAACCTCTCTGATTATGTCCGTTTCCTCCATTAAAGCCGTTCCGACGTAGTAGGGAAGTTCTCCGCTTCCTGAAATATAAATAGGTGCAGGGATGCCATAAAATTTAGTTTCCCAAAGATGGTGGGCTGAAGAATTCCAGTTGATCAGAAAATCACTCTCGTTCTTTGTCTCCTTTACATAGTTGGACATTTGCCTGAACGGAAGTTTTGCCGGTGTCAGGAAATAATGGATATCGATAATTGCGAAAGTCAGTATAGCGACTGCCAGCGGAATAAATGTGATTTTACTTCTTGAGGTGACCAGAATTATCATTGCGGCAGGAATGGTATACAAAAGATATCGGTTGAAAAAGATGGACGTAAATTTCTGCGATATTATCCAAGTTATCAAAATCGGACCCAAGAACCACAAGAGAAAGAAAATCGTCTTCTCTACACTTTTCCACCAACGCTTTGTAAGAAGTGTTAAAAAAACAAGATAAGGAGCAACTTCATAAATTTTCATATTTACAAATGGAACATTAAAACCCAGTCGTTTAATACCTTGTCCAAGATAATCATAAATTAAAACCTTAAGGTCGTTCAGGTCCGGTGTTCCAAGCCAGAACCCTCCTTTGACCATTGTTACCTGCTTATATAATGGGACGAGCCATGGAATGTAAAGTATGCCAACCAACACTAATGATTTGACAGTATTTCCCGCAGTCCTTCTTTTTCCGGAAAAAAATTCCTTTATAACCCATAATGCCTGAATGGCAATTGCAAAAAAGGCGAAATGATGGGAATATATTGCCCATAGTGTAAATAAAATATATCCAATATAATTTATTATTTGTTTGCCTTTAAAGGAGAATATCCGCAAGAAAAAATACATCGAAGCAGTAACGCCAAATGCTAAAATGGAATACATCCTGCCCTCGAAGGCATAGATGAAAAAAAATGGATTAAGTGCAGTTGCCAAAACCGCTAAGAGACCAGTTTTTTTGCTCCAGATCATTGAAGTGATTAGATAAACAAAAAGTAAACATAGCAAAAAATAAAAAAGAGACAATCCTCGTATCGTTATCTCGCTAACGCCAAAATATTGGAACGCCAAGTGTTCCGTGATGTTGTAAAGCGGTGGGGAAGTGTCGGTCGAAATGACTTTTATAATCTCAGGTATAGACTTCATTGACAAAATTGCCGAAAATCCTTCGTCGCCCCATATGGACTCATTGAATACAGTTTCTTTCATTATTTAAGTATAAACAGTAAGCAGTAAACAGTAAACAATAAGTAGGTGATAAGTTACAAGTGATAGGAGATAAGAACGTAATAGGAGTCAACGAGTTAGTGAATCAATGAAGCCATTTAGCCATTTAACAATACATTAGTATTGAACCCACATCGGTAATGGTATTAAAAATCGATTATCATATAATAGTGATATGAAGAAGATTGTCCCTGTCTTAATTATATTTTCGATTATCTTAGTAGCATTATTGGTAATACGTTTCACCCTTGGCGGGGACGAAGACACTTGGATTTGTGAATATGGGCGGTGGGTGAAGCACGGCAACCCTAGTTCCTCAATGCCATCTTCCGGATGCGGTTCAAAACTTGTTGATACGGCTGAGGAAGAACTTACGGATATGAGTGTATGTTATTCCCCAAATGGCAACAAAATGATATACGAAGATGCTTTAAAAAGAGCAGAAGCGGGGTGTGAAGGCGGAAAACTATCAGATGAGCATTTTTGCAATAGTTCAACCGGAACATGGTGGATCGAATTTGCTCCGAATGAGGTAAAAGAAGGATGTAATCCGGCCTGTGTTGTGTTTGTAGACACGGGCGAAACCGAAATCAACTGGCGATGTACAGGATTAAGGGAGGGGGGAGTATAGTATCAAATAAGAATATAGGAATACAGAGAATGGAGAATGGGGAATAAGTTAATTAAGTGATTAAGCGATTGAGTAGAAAGGGAAATATATAACGTATAGAGTATTACGTACCATGATTAAATTAATAAAGTCCGGCAACTATACCCTTGTTGAAACAAAAAGCGATATTAAAATTCTGACACTGGACGGAAAAAGCTACGTTTGGGTTTTTACAAGGTCTATCGGTGAAATGCTTGTTACAACAAGAATTACCCATAAAACTGATCAAAAACTTGCCAAAGGGGAATATCGGCTGTACGAAGTTGAAAATGAACCGAAACTTGTTGACACACTTCATTTGGAACTTCAGATTTGCGAAGGGGAGTACTATGCGATACCCCCCAAGGGGTGCTGGCAGGGGTATCTTCTCATAACCGGTTTTCCAAAAGACAAAAAGACCCGAAGCAGGATCATCCCCACTGAAGAAACAATCTCAAAGAGGTTTTAGTCGTTTAAAATATAGCTTTGACATTTGCGACCCCTATCTTATTTCGAATATTCACAAATTTGTAAGAGTACCTCTGACGGATTCAAGATGTTGATTATAGAGTAAAGCCTTTTCAAATTCTTGGCGGGCGGAAACGGTATTTTTCTGTTTCATAAATATTTCACCCCTCACAATATATAACTCTGAAAAAGCGCGGTTGCCGTTACTCAATATATTATTTGTGATATCAAAAACACGTTCGTAATCACCAAGTTCGAAGTAAGAAAGAATGGGTTCGATGTTGTACCAAAGTGTGCGGAATGGAAGTCTGTTTTTTATTTTCTCGAATTCGTTAACAGACCCCGGGTAGTCTTTGATGTTGTAAAGTGCGACAGACAAATTAAAACCGGCATACACATCATTTGGATCCTGCCTCAATTGTTTCTTGGCAAATTCGGATGCCAACCTCCATGAATTTACAAAGTCTTTATTTTCACCCAGTATTACCTCAACAAGTTTTTCCTGTTCGGGTTTTGCAAGCACAAGATATTCATAATTGAATGCTTTCCACAAGGTGTTAAAGGCATCAAAGGTATATGACAGGTCTTTCCCTTGCAATGAGTCGTCCTGTATTAACTCCCCAGCATTTTCGTTGTACCCCTTTATTACTCTGTAATGGCCGACGTCTTCACCCTCTTTTGTAATTGTTCTTGCAATTACAGGGATATCATATGTAATAAATAGTTTTATAAGTTCGATAGATCCATTTGGACGGTGATAATACATAAAACCATATTCTTTTGCTTTTTCTCCCAGTTCCGTAAGGGTTACCGATTTATCATCATTATCTCCTTGCGGGTTTTGGTAGGGGCGAAGAACTTCCCCCAGTTCTTTCTGGGTTGTATCAATACCGTAGTATGACAAAGCCATTGACAAGGAGGCGGGACCGCAGTTGTTAAAGGTTTGGAAAGTATGGTAGCCTCCAGGTAGCGTTTTTTCCATTGGGGGTATTTCAAGCACGATTTTCGGAGTTGAGGTAGGGGAAGGAGTAAAAAAGGGAGTATGGGAGAGATTGATTTCTTTTGTATTTACCCCGTCAGGTTGGTGATTTATGAAAATCACCCAGACCAAGAGGGTAATTGCATACACACTTAAGAGTGCGGGTGTAGTAAGAAGTGTAATTTTTTTTCTCATATAAATAAGGACTCTAAGTATACCAAACAGATTTCGTCAACAATGTTAAGAGTCTGACATATTGGTGATCTGATCATGTAATCTCTGTTACAGTAAGACTGTCGTATTTTTATGTATTATGTTATACATGACCACCAAAGAAAGATCCTCGAAACTGCATAGTTTTGGATTCACTCTGATAGCAACTCTGTTGGTTGTACCTCTTATGACCGTCGGGGCATATCTTGCCTTGAGATCAAATAACGGCAACAATGTGGCCGTAGCAACAACTGAAAAATTAACTGAAAAAATTAACATTGTTCCGACACCCTTTCCTTTTCAGGAAATGACCATTCCGGCACTAAGTTCACGTACTTATGAAAGTCGATTGGGATCGTTGGAAGAATTATCGGAAAATGTAAATTATTCAAGTTTTTTAACAAGTTACGATTCGGATGGATTGAAAATTAACGGACTGTTAACGATACCAAAAACAAAAAACGGCGGTGAAAAATTTCCTGCAATTGTCTTTGTCCACGGATATATTTCTCCCGGAGAGTATAAAACAAGCGAAAACTATGTTTCTTATATGGATTATCTGGCCAAGAGTGGTTGTTGATACGTTGAATGCGGTTGAAGCTCTTCGTTCCTCCGAATTTGTTGATCCGGACATGATCGGATTGTGGGGTCACAGTATGGGTGGAAATGTAGTTTTTAGAAGCTTTGTTGCAGGCAATATTCCTGCAGTGGTGATCTGGGCAGGGGCGGGTTACACTTATTCGGATCTTCAGGAATATATGATTAACGATAACAGTTATCGCCCTCAACCAACCGATTCTCCCCGGTCAAGAGAAAGACAAAAACTAAGAGATACTTATGGTAATTTTGATTCCGGACACTGGTTTTGGAAACAGATCCCCGCGACAAATTATTTGGATGGGGTTAAGGGTAGCGTTCAGCTGCATCATGCTGTGGATGATAATGTTGTAAGTATCGAATACAGCAGAAATTTAATTAAAGTACTGGATGGTTCCGGAATAGAACACGATTTAAATGAATACCAAAGCGGTGGTCATAATCTTACGGGAACAAGTTTCAATCAAGCAATGCAAAAAACCATTGATTTTTTTAAAGACAACCTTTCTTCAGAATAACCCCAGTTCAATATATTTAGTATGAATAGGATATAATTACTGAGTGGAAAACTGGCAAAAGATTGTAATATTTTTATATTTTTTTTTAAACGTTATTACCGTTATCAGAGGCTATCGTGAATGTAAAGACAGGAAGAATGCATTCGGAGAATCACCTTTACTCTTTTTTCTGGGAATGTTTGTCTGGGGTGATGCTGTAATATTCGGATTGTTTTGGGCATCAATATCCTTGGTTACATTTTTTTTAAATGATTGGATACTATTTCTTCTTATAATTTCTTTGTTTTGGCTAGTGAGAAGTCTGGGTGAAACAAATTACTGGATAAATCAGCAGTTTTCGACAATTGTCAGAAATCCTCCTGAAAAATTAAGATTTTATACTTTTTTTAAAAACGATTCTGTGTGGTTTGTGTACCAGATTATTTGGCAATGTGTGACAGTGGTCTCGGCCATTTTTACGATCTATTTGTTGGATATTTGGTTAAAGTCCTTTTGAAAGATAGCATAGAATTTTTTGAAGAGTATTACCACCCATGATTAAGAACAATCCTGCTCTGTCTCCTATCGCAGAAAACCGAGAGCGTAAGCTCGCGGGAGCTTTATTCGGGAAAAATATTATTGGTGAAGATAAAATCTGCTATGGTTTTGGACATCAGGATCACTCCGTTATGCGATGGATGAATGTAGTCATCCGGATTTATATATTTTAAGTCTCCATCACCTGTTGGGGTAAGCGATTTTTCGTAGACATTAATCAACGGAATATTGTTTTTATTGGCATATTCGACAACCGCTTCAATATACATTATTCTCTCCTTAGCCCACAAGGCTCTTTCTTCGCCCGATAGATCATATACACCTTTTGCAAAAAAAATAGTATTTGGTGCGATCGGGGTCATTAATGCAACTGCAGTTTTTGGTCTTGTCTGAATAATTTTCTTTACACTCTCGTCCAATATTTGTATATGTTTCGAAACATTTTCGTTTTCCGGTTTTTCTGAGAGGGGATTGTAGGCGAACGATTCTATAATTATCAGATCTACTGCCTGCGATAAAATTGCAGGAAACTCTTGTCCTCTATAGGAGGTGTTTCCGGTTAGTCTTTCGGGCAGGGAGGTGATATTTGTTGAACCGAAACCGTAATTATAATTAACAAACTCATGGTCGGGGTAAAGGTCGATCAGGTTTTGACGCAGTGTATCTGCATTGGGTCCGAGCGAACCAACAATCGAATCGCCGACGAGTAGTGTTAAATATGATCGGGCATATGGAATTTTTGGGAGGACGTACGGGAAAGGATTGAAAGGGGTTGGTGTGGAGAATTTTGATGTGATATTGCCCTGAGTTTGCTCAAGTTTTTGTGATTTTTTAACGATCGGCAGGAAAAAGATAAGGATGATGAAAAGTACGGTAAGCGATAAAAACTGCAAATTAATTTCTTTTGCCGATCTGTTCATTGTTTAATTATATAGGGGAAATATCGCTTATCTATCCGCAGGATTGGTTAATGTATATTTGTCTCTAATAAATTTAGTGTCGACATTTTTGACCTCTCTATATTGCAAATATTCTAAAAGGTTATATTCACGAATATCAAAATCTTTGTATTTTTCCTGTAAGAAATCTATCTTGTGGAGAAGTACGCGAAAACCCTGTGATTCAGCCTGAGATTTTTCCAGATCGGTTGCCGGATCGGAAAAGTCTTTCAGCAAAAGATTTAGTTGTGCTCCATAGGAAAGTGAATCGCTTGAAAGTCTTGAAAGATAATTGTAATCCACTCCGGCTCCGGTTGTTGCCCGACGGAAGTTGTAAATGAGATAATCAAAATTCGCAAGGTTTATTAGAATTAAAATTATTCCTGTGTAAACGGCTGATTTGGCAAGAAAAACGTTTTTTTCAACATTTTTGATGAACGTATATAAATAAATCGAAAATATCCCCAGGATCCAAGTCGCAACAGCAAAACCGTACAACCTTTTATAAGTAAAACCCCAGGCGTTTGAGTATTCATAGACGCTTTTATAGGCCATAAATGTGAGAAATATTCCTTCAATAATAAGTATCAACGCCAATTTTTCATTAACTTTTTTCTTTTCCGTATCTGCGTAAACAAGCCCCATTATAATTACCGCTACAATGGAAAGTTGGGCAAACACTTCATTGGCATAATTTGAGTATGTGTACCCAAGAGCCGCCAGCGTCTCTTTGGACGAAAAATATAGTTGGAATTGCGCAATGAAAAAGACAGCCAGTACTACTGCAACCGCGGTTTTCGGTATCAGTAAATTTAGAGCTAATCGACTTGTAATTTTGAAACCTTCTTTCTTGTTCACAAAGGTTGCTATTCTTGGAATTAAATATGCCAACCCTGTAAAAATAATTAGTCTTACAACCCATCTTAAGACCGCTTCATCTATTTTGAGACCTCTCAAACCAATTAAATCAGCTGCACTAAGAAGGAGTCTTTCAAAAAGGGGATTTGCTGACGCAAGAAGGGGTAGAATTATGGCCAAAATCGTTAAAGTTACGAGTAGAACGGCGATCATATTTAAAGCGCTCCCCCTTTTTTTTTGGGAAGCAACAGACCCCTCAAATTCCAAGCGATAGTTGTTCTTTATAAAAGCACTTTGCAGAAAAAGCATCAAGGGTGCAAGAATAATTGAAAATATACTGTCCGGATCATCCTTTTTGGTCAAAACAAAAAGACAGCTGAAATAAAATATTGCCAGAATATTTAGTAAAGTTATGAACGGTTCGCTTCGGATCGAGAGAAAAATTGATAATATTAACGCGATCGTAAAAAAAACTTTTGTTAAAGAGGTTTTGTCATTTTTTATGTAAAATGCAAGTAACAAAAATAATATAAATGAGACCGAAAATCCAAGATACGGGAAGAATCCAAAAGTAACCGATAAAAGGGAGAAAATTGCACACCCAAGTAAGATTAATACGTAAACTTTGCTGTTATCCGTTAATTGCATTCAGGTAACTTTATTATATATCAATAGTTCCAGTTGTAGGAAAATGTGTGGAATTAATTTTTCAATAATTGGTTCAACCTTGAAATAGTATAATTCAATTTATGAATAAAGAAATATTAATGGCTACAACTAACTCTCATAAAACAGAGCGCTTCAAGAGTTATTTAACACCACTTGGCTTGTCGGTAGTAAATTTTTCCGATATTGGGAAAAAAATAGAGGTAATCGAAGACGGGAGGACTCCTGAAGAAAATGCTTTGAAAAAAGCAAAAGCCGGGTACGATGCAACCGGTATGCCCGCCTTTGGTGTTGATTATTGGTTATACATTAAAGGAATTCCTGACGAAATACAGCCCGGTCCAAACGTCAGGAGAATATTTGTTGGTAGTGGTGGTGAGAGAAAAGAGGCGACAGATGAAGAAATGATTGACTATTACACTAAATTGATTAATAGATTGGGTGGAAGAACTCAGGGTTTATGGAATTCTGCCGTTGTGTTAATAACCGGTTTCGGAAATTCCTATACAGGTAGTTTTGAAAGAGAAACAATATTAACATCAACAATAAGCCCTAACAAAACGGAAGGGGAACCTCTAAACTCTATTCAAATTGATTCAAGGACTGGAAAATATTATACCGATCTCACAAAAGATGAGTGGTTAATGCTTCAAGACAAAAGAGAGAGGGGGTATATCAGATTTTTTGAAAAACATCTTGATGAAATTTAATTTGTCGATTTCCAATCCGATCACGGTTCCATAGTCTAGACCACGGAACCGTGTGATAAAATTATGGGTTATGAACGAACGAAGGGTAAACATGAGAAACACTCGTGGGCTCTTTTCTTTCAACCATTTCTTTGGAGAAGCAAAGAAATGGTTAATGTGTTCTTGAGAAAAGCAAAGTTGGTATCCCAAAATCAAGCAATTGAAGATATGTGTGGTCAATATTTGTGGTTTTTCGAAAGTCAGTTATGAAAACGGTAATTGTTAACGACAAAATGCAAAAGGGGTATAAGTATTATTTGACTGAACCGATGGGGAAAAATTTCGACCCTGATTTTGAACCGGAATTAACACCTAAAGAAATTCTTGAGCTTGGTGCATTTGGCGGGAAATATATGACGGATTGCAGGGGTGAATTTCCGAAAAGTTGGTTTAAAAAAGCAAAACTTTCTCCCGAGAGTAAAAACCCAAAACTGAATTATTTTGGCATTGACGCCTCCCAACCCCTGAAGATTTGGCAGAAAAAAGGTTGGATAAATCCGCAGGATCCAAGAGGGTGGTTTCAATGGTATTGCCGTTACTTTATGGGAAGGCGAACAGTAGATGACGAAAGACAGATAAAAAGATGGAAAGCAATAAAAAGACATGTTGCGCAAGTTAAGAAAAACTGCCGTCCGCGGGATTTGACCTGCCGGAAACGCCAGCGCCAAGCCCTTCTTCACTGGGCGTATGATCCACGGAAAATATAGAAAGATAGTAAATAACACAGTTTCCCACTATAATACTCCCACGTTATAGTTATTAAAATGGTAAAAGAAATATTTAGAGAAATGAAAGAAAGATTGGGGGGTGGAGTGTCGGTTGATTTTTGTTTGTATTGTGACCCTGAAAAAATTACCAATGTTCAGGAGCACAATAAGGCATGGAGAGATGCTGCAAGAAGTTTGCCATTTGGACAAAATGTGGAAGTCCAGTATGAAACAAGGTTTGACCTTGGATATTGGGAAATGCTACCCCTCTTCTTAAGAGGAAATGTGGATGGTGTACACGCCCCGACAAAAGGGAGGGATATTGCAAGTAGTGACGAGCCGCATCGAAGATGGTCACTGGAGGAAACGGAAAGATCAATGGATCTGGCTCACGAATTGGACGCAAAATATTTTGTGCACCATCTGACACCACAAGATGATTTTCAAGACAGAAACCGGCAGTTGGAACGCGGTTTTAAATCCTTAGATGAGCTGACGGAATATTATAAGAACAAAGGGTATGGTTTTAAAATCCTTCCTGAAATACTGGAACATCCAAAATCACCGGCAAACAAAACAGAGTCTGTAAATATTATAGAAAAAGCAAAGATTATTTTTAATAAATACAAAATGGAAGAAAAATTAGGTTTTTGTTTGGACATCGCACACCTCTGGCACAATTTGAAATCACTTCTTCCGGACAGAACCCCTTTTGATTTTGAGGAAGAATTGAATGACTACATTTCAGAAATATCAAAACACACTTCAATTGACGTTGTACATTTGGCTGGAGCATACGTTGAAGAAGGTGATAAAAACCAAGTACATGTAACCCATGCTTACCCTGGTTTGATGATGGGGGAACACTACTCGCAGACATCGAGGTGCAGAATAGATGAAAAACCTTCATCCTTTAATGGTGAATGGATGAACGCCGATTCCGTTTTGCGTTCAATAAAAAGTATTAAATCCATTCAGGGAAAAGATCCAATTATTACCATTGAGGCACACGATCCCAATATTGAAAATCAATTAGCAGCATGCAGAAAAATAAGTCAACAATATAAAACATTATAAATATGGCAGAAAGAAGAGTAGAAACACCAAGAGAATATTATTCTCACCCGGAAGTGGCAAGATCTATATTGAGACATTTGGGAAACACCGAAGAATTACCGGAAGTACTTTCTTTATTGGAATGTGAGAAAGAGTTCCACTATATAGATAGTGAATATTTGGCTATTTCAAATCCTGAAATAAAAAATCAAAAAGATAGATCACCCGCAAGGTCAGTTAAACCATGGGAGATTCCTGCATACCTTAGACATAACCCGGTAAGTGAAATATTTCGATCTTTATGGTCTAGAGATTCGAAAGTCAGAGTGGGTCATCCCGGTGCACAAATAATTCCGTGGGATGTTGAATATTTCAACCTCCCTAGTCCGGGCTATGCATTTATTGACCAACGGGAGGTTTTTGAAAAAATGGAACCGGCATTTCAGGAAATGGAGGCGACTTTTGGCCATTACGGAATTCAACATATGACTGTGATGACGGGACGAGGATATCATTTTTTAACACAGGTGCCATCGGTTTCACCTGTGATGCAGGATCTTATTGAAATTGGAAATGTGATTGAAGAACCGGTATCTTCTTTGCAAAGACAAGTACCTATGTTTTCAAAAAGGGATAGACCTGTTCCGCCGAACTCGCAATTGGCATACAAAGGCGCAAATCGTTTGATGCAGTACGTCTTTGGCCAAACAATAAATAACGCAAGGGCAAAGTCGGTTTTACCGATCGAAATTTCCGATAGGGGTGAGGAGGGTATATCTTTTGATGAAACTGGATACGTAAGACATTTGGGAACAGCTGTATCGGGAACATTGGGCTCCATATATATGAAACCTTTAATAAAAGAGGCATATTATGTTCCGAATACAAGATTAATAACAAGGATAGCGAGGAATGTAGGGGGGCAAGAAATTGATGAAGTGCCGGCTCTAATTCAGGTTAGACAGAATTATAAAAAATCTGTAGATAATTTGGCACAGTCAGGAGGTTTTATTCCTGATGGTTCCGCCGGTGTGGCGAGGCTGATAAAGGATTACAAGAGATCTGAACTCAGACAGCTTCATCTTGCTCTTGATAATGAACCCGGAGATCCACCGGAAAAATGGCGCGAAACATACCGCAAGGATGATTATGCATGGATAAAAGATATTAACACTCATCTTCATGAGAAAGTTATGAATGCAAATCCATTACTCTTGCAACCCGACGATTTGAATTATTTTATAAATACAATATATGATGCTTGGGGTGCTCAACTATCTTCTGCCGGGCACATAGCTGCGTTAATGAGAAGCATATATGAAGATAACTTTGGTTGGGGTAGTAGGTTTTCCAGACACGACAGCGCAACGGCACATGCGACAGCTTGGACCGCAATTATATTGGGACAAAGATTTGAAAAGCGTTAATAAAGGTTAAATAATAAATAACATTTGCCCCGGAAGAGGTTTGTGGTGGGGGAGTAGCAGAAGGACATAAGAACATTAAATGTTGCGATACTAACATATAAAGACAATGGAGAAATTAAAACAAATTAACACCATTTTTTAATAATTTAATTATTTTAAAACGTCGCACAATATTGTGCCTGATAAATTTTCTACAAATACATAGGCACATACTACAGGATGTATTTTTTTTAAAATACGGTGGGGGAGCAGGAGAAAGATATTAAGAAAAAACAAAAATCAATTAAAAATAAGCGCGCATCACATATTTCAAATTACGAAGCCCTACTAAATAACAAAGTATTCACAATTAATTTATACCTTCTCTGTGACACGATATTCTAAATACTTTCCCAGCATAAGCCTTGTGTGGGCATCGAGTCCGGGGAGAGCGGAAAAGAAGAATCCTGCGACAGGCATCAGGATATATTCAAAAGGGGTTAATAATGCCCGCCAAAGAGGAAATTCCTTTGGCCTTTTTGGTTTATAGATATTATCAAAAATGATCATTACAACAAGAAAAAGAAGTGCGACGGTCAATATGAAAGATGAGATTTTCGGAACCATATACCCCAAAGTAGTCCGTCCGAAAGCAGGATTGATAATTGTTGGAAGGGTGAGACCGATCGTGATAATGAACCAATTGACAGGCCACAAAAAGTGCGCCCACATAACGGTTATAAGCCTCATTGTACGGCTCCAAAATGGTATATCGGGATTTGTTAAATATTGCCGTATGATCCAAGGATCGTCCGATACACCCCACGCCCAGCGCTTATATTGTTCGTATTGATTCTGCAGGGTCTTAAAGAAGGATGTCGATTGGGCAGCGTCAACTTTTACCGGAAGATATATTGGTTCAACCTCTACATCTCCCCCATTTTTAAAATATGCTTTAAAAAATATTCCCCAATCTTCAGGAATTTTGTCGGCGTCCCAATAACCGGTGTTATGAAGTAATTTGAGCGAAAGAGCGTAGTTTTGCGCATTAATAAGCCGGTCTTTTCGCGGGAGTTGTGATAGATTCCAGATAGAACCAAGCGTATTAGGAACGCGGGTGATTGCTGGCAATTCCCAAATATTGTTATAAAACATTATCGCCGGTTGCCAGAACATCTTGTGCCTTTTTGGATTATCGAGAAATTTATAAGTCAGGCATGCAAAGTGGTTAGGGTGATACACATGGTCTGCGTCGCAGGAAGTTATCGTAATATAGTTGATATCCATTTTTTGATTATCAACCAATTCCTTTTTAACCCACATTGCCGCAAATCTTTCGTTGGATGCTTTACCAACGACTTCTCCTTGAACCAGATTGTGAACAGTAACAAAAAGATTTTTAGCTCTCGGACTCACTTCAACTTCTGAATTAAACAAAAAATATAGGGAAATGCTATTCACCACTCCCGAAATTGAAAACTATTTGGGCGGCGTTATTTTGTTTGATGAATCGGTTCGCCAGGGACTTCAAAAAGGTTTGGAAGCGCGGGGAATTGTTCCGGGAATTAAAGTTGATGGAGGGCTTGAGCCTTTCAATGGTACGGAAGAGCAAATTACGAAAGGTTTGGAAGGACTTGACAACCGGCTAAAAGACTATTC
>Ga0075717_103_pt1 | contig 29332 bp, 33 predicted proteins | sample RifGroB1_FD_67778 | JGI IMG/M metagenome (GOLD analysis project Ga0075717, IMG submission 67778) | Microgenomates (Woesebacteria) bacterium GW2011_GWB1_38_5 | reverse complement strand
AGATCCGAAAATCGGGACGGATGAAAATATCGGATATTTGATCATGGTTGATGCCTACAATCACATTACCGCTTCCGCTTCAGGAGAAACAAGAACAATAAATGTGACAAAGTAAATCCTAAAGAAATTGTGAAAACGATATTTATAATATAAAATCCAAAGCTAGATACGGATTTCATTATTAAATAAGGTCTATCTCTATTAATATAAGAAAAAATGACAACGGCTTCATTTAACACATTTTCTGACTTTGACGACCACAAAGTGATTAATTATTTTCAGGATGAAAAAAGCGGACTTCGAGGATTTATCACAGTTCACAGAGGGAATTGTAAATTTCCCGCATTTGGAGCAACAAGATACTGGAGTTATCAAGATGAAAAATCTGCATTAATAGACTCGTTAAGGCTTTCAAAATTAATGTCTCACAAAGCTGCTCTTGCGGGAATCCCTTGCGGAGGAGGAAAAGCTGTGATTATTAAAGATGCAAACATACGCAATAAGAAAGATTTGTTAAGGATTTATGCAGATAGGGTAAATTTATTGGGAGGGCATTTTATAACTGGAGCAGATGTTGGAATTTCCCGGGAAGACGTGATTACAATGAGACGAAGGTCTCCTTATTTTGTTGGAGTTATGGTAGATCCTGTTCGTTTCACAGGGTTGGGGCTTTTGTTGGGTATTAAAGCATGTTTGAGTGAGGTGTTCCACTCCGATTCGTTGGCAAACAGAAGCTTTGCGATTCAGGGTGTTGGAAAGATTGGCAATGAACTTATAAAATTAATATATCCATTCGCACAAAAGATATATGTTGCAGATATTGATCCAAAAGCAGTTAAGACGGTAGGTAGTAAGTTCCCAAAAGTGAAAGTTGTTAATTTGAATGAAATTAATCAACTTAAAGTAGACGTCTTTTCCCCCTGTGCGTTAAGCAATTGTCTGAATAAAAATTCTGTCAACAGACTAAACTGCGGGATTGTGGCTGGGGGAGCAAACAACCAACTGGAAAGCGAAGATGTTGCCGAGACACTTTTCAAGAAGAGTATTTTATATGCTCCTGATTATGTTGTTAATGCAGGTGGTCTGATAAGCGTTTACGATGAATATGAAAATGGAAATACAAGGGTAAGTAGAGTCGAGAAAAAAGTATTGATAGTTGAAAAAAACATGAGAGCAATAATTTTTCAGAGTAAGAAAACCGGAAAAAATCCTGCGGAAATTGCAAACAGTTTAGCAAGGGAAATTTTTGATAATTTAGTGTAGCAATTTGCGGAAGGATAAAGAAGACTTTAAGTGATGGTTTATGAAAAAAAAGGTATTTACATTTCTTTTCGTTACAGTTTTTATTGATTTTTTATCTTTCGGGATAGTATTTCCGTTACTACCCTACTACGTTGAAAGTTTTGGTGCATCTGCATTAACAATAGGCCTTATTGCCGGATCGTTTTCTTTCATGCAGTTTATTTTTTCTCCGATATGGGGGAGACTATCTGACAGGGTTGGCAGAAAACCCATTATTTTAATCAGCTTGATCGGAACGGCGTTTTCTTTAATCGGATTTGCCCTTTCCCCAAATATTTTTTGGCTATTTGCTACACGGATTTTGGCAGGATTTTTTACTGCTGCTTCTCTTCCCACAACCTATGCTTATGTTGCCGATTTTACGAAGGAAAAAGAACGGGCAGAAAAATTTGGGATGCTGGGTGCGGCGTGGGGGTTGGGTTTTGTTTTTGGACCGGCTTTTGGAGGATTATTAAGTAATATTTCAATACAAGCACCGTTTTTTGTCGCAGCTGCCATTGCATTTATAAACTTCGTATTTACAGGTTTATTTTTACCAGCCAATAAAAAGATAAAATCTGTAAAAATGGAAGAAAACGTATCATACTTCAATTTTTTAAGAATAATTAAAAATCTTAAAAGTGAAGTTGGATATTTGTTTATATTATTTTTTATAGCTGCATTTACTCTTTCGAGTTTGGAAATAATATTCCCTCTTTTTGCTCAAAAAAAATTCCAGTTCAACGAGACGAATATCGGATTCTTTTTCACTCTAATCGGTATTACTGTTGGTTTTACGCAAGGAGTTTTGGTTGGAAAAGTAGTAAAGCGTTTTGGTGAAGTGAGGACCGTTGCAATAGCAGCGCTTTGTATGATTATTGGATACAGTGCTTTGGCTATTTCTCCGAACGTAGTTTTACTTGGCTTTTCAGCCGTGGTTCTGGCTTTTGGTATTGCATTAAATGAACCCAGTCTCGCTGCACTTATTAGCAGTCGAAGCAAAGAGTCTCAGGGAGTGACCCTTGGCGCCACATGGAGTTTTGATTCCTTAGCAAGAATTATTGGACCAGCTTTTGGCGGATTTTTGTATGCAAGTGTTGGCGCATCATTCCCGTTTTTTATCAATTCGCTTGTATTGATTTTATCTTTGTTAATTTGGTCAAAAATAAAAAATGCCAAATAATAGCACCACTAATTACAAATACCTTGATTTTTACAGAAGAAATATCGGAATTTTGACCGAGGACGAACAAAAAACAATTAAGAATGCCAGAATTGCAGTCCTTGGATGCGGAGGGGGGAGTGACGTTGCAAGACAACTTACCCAGTCCGGATTTGTCAACTTTCTATTAGCTGATTATGATACCGTCGACTTTCACAATTTAAATCGCCAATTCTATTTTCAAAAGGATATTGGAGTGAATAAGGCAAAGGCTTTGGCTGAAAACCTTCACATGATTAATCCGCAAATTAAAACGGAGATATGGCAAAAACCGGTAACGGTAGACAATGCCAAAGAGGCAGTTGAAAAATCCGACTTTATTATTGATGCCATTCCGCCGGAAACCGCACTAAAAGAAGAAATAATTCTAAATCGTGAAATCAGAAAGTATAAAAATAAGTACCATCTGTATTTTATGGATATTGTATGGGGTGCAAAAGTTTTGGTTTTTTCCAATAGTAGTCAGACAATGGAAGAATTTGTGGGTTTAAAACCAAATTGTGATTTATCGGATGCAGACAAACTAAGCTTGGAGGAATTGACAAAACCATATATGGAAAATGCATCAAGTGAGATGATGAGGGTTGGGGGAATGATGTATAGACAAGAACTTAGTTACTTTCCGCAAATGGCAGTTACGATTTCATTGGCTTCATCAATGGTGGCAACTCTTTGTATATTTTTGGCAACCGGAAAAACCATCCGGTTTGCACCCCACATCTATAATATAGATTATTTCAAAGATTTCATTGGAGATTGATATGACAGATGATTTTATTTCATATCGTGATTTTGAAGACGTCGACAGAATTCTTTCCATCTTACCGGATAGGTCCGAAGAATATTGGCTTCGTGGGTCTTTGGAAAACGGTTATAAAGTATTTGAGCTATTAAGAGATAAAATTCCCGTATATAAAAAATACCTTTTAAAACATAATATAGATATTAGAAGCATCAAATCTCCGGATGACTTCCATAAACTTCCGATTATGGTGAAGGAAGATTATCTTAAACACTTCAAATTTGAAGAATTGTTAATTGGGGGACCTGACGATATTAAGAGCTTTTACATGAGCTCCGGTTCTTCCGGAGAACCGAGTGTCTGGCCAAGACTTGAAATATCAAATATAGCCTACAGTTACTTTGTTAATTTTTATTATACTTTTTACTGGAAAATTGATAAAAGAAAAACGTTATACATCTCAGCTTTGGATTTGGGTGTATGGGCATCAGGTAATTTACAATTTCATGCTGCGTCCTATTGTGCCCACCGGCATAGTTTTACTTTTGCTAATCCGGGAGCCGATTATCCCTATATCTATCAAACATTAAAAAAACTATCAGAATATTATGATCAGATAATAATTGCATCTTACCCTTCCTTTGCAAGACGACTTTTAGATTATCTGGAAAGTAAAAAGGATATAAATATAAAAAAACTTAATATCCATTTTATGTTGGGAGGAGAACCCCATACAGTTGAGTGGAGACAATATATATTGCAGAAAATTGGACTTCCGAAGGAAGATCTTACTGGAGTAATGGATTATTACGGAACTAGTGATTCCGGAGGTCCGGGTTCAAGTACTCCTTTGACAACGCTTATTCAGAATTTATGTTTGAATGACAATAATCTTTGTTTTGAATTATTTAATCAAAGAACTGTTCCTTCTCTTTTTCAGCAAAATCCAACCCTTTATGTGGAATCAGTAAATGGAAACATTTTGGTTTCATATCCGGGACAGTTGCCTCTTTGCCGTTACGATAGTGGTGATACGGGTGGAGTTCTTAAGTATTCCGAGGTAATTGATAAACTAAGTAAGTGCGGATATGATGTATTGTCAATTTTGAAAAAAAGAGGTTTTTACAACTCGGTCTGGAAATGGTCGTTTGTGTATTTGACTGGTCGAAGTGATTTGTCTATAAATATTGGAGGTGCTATTGTTTATCCTCGGGATATTGAAGGCTTGTTTTTTAGCGCTTTAACAAGAAATATAAATAGCTTCAAATTATCTGTAGAAAATGATGAAGAGCAGAAACAACGGTTTATTATATATCTGGAATTGATTCCCAATTGTAATCTGTCAAAAACAGAAACAACTGTTCTTAAAATGAAAATAAAGAAACAAGTTATGAGAAAACTGTTGGACGCGAATTTTGATTATCGTTCCTCATATGAAGCCGATAGGGTTGCGTGTGATCCCCAAATTAAAATATGTAAATTTCAGAAACCACCATTCGACCTTGATGTTGGAAGACCAAAACCACTTTTTGTAAGAAAAGCTTGTTGATTTTTCATCACCATTTTATTTTGACAATAAATGTGTAATAGTAATATATAGCGTGGAAATTATAAATAATCTTTTACTTAATTCAATTGTTGTTGTGTTGTTGTGTGGTTGTTCATTTTATTTGGGTGTGTTGGCATACAGACAGAACAAAACATCACCATCGAATAAAATTTTTACCAGATTCTCATTTGCAACGGGATTTTGGATATTGTTGGCATTCTTAACGGATTTGCCATTTTTACGTGGATCCTCACTTTTCAACGCAAAGTTAACATATGTGGCTTTGATCACATTAAGCTATACTTTGATAGAATTTCCATATCGGTTTCCACATGTACGGACCTTGAACCGTTTTATAAAATACCCCGTATTAATAATTGGTTTATTTTTAATAGTCTTAACTCTATTCACTAATAAAGTTATTGATCACCTTGAGTTTTTTAGTTGGGGGTCGAGTTTTATTGACGGTGATCTTGCCGGACCCTTTTATTTATATATGATGGTAGGACCGGTCAATTCAATTGTACAGTACATATTTTTATGGAGGAAGTTTGAAGAACAGGAAAAGCGACAAGTTAAGTTTTTTTATATAGGTCTGACCATTTTTATGGTAATCAATATAGTTTTGCAATCTATAGTGAAACCACTTATTACTCACACCGATGAACTATACAAAATCGGTAATTACTCCGCGATTATAATGATAGTTCTAACTGGTTATGCAATATTGAAATATAAACTTTTTGATATAAAAGTACTTGCCACAGAATTATTTACGGTTGTGATTTGGATTGTGCTTTTTTCAAGAATTATAGTATCCCAGTCATTTGCAGATGTCGTCATAAATAGTTTTGTTACCTTCATGTTTAGTATTTTCGGAATTCTTTTAGTAAAAAGCGTAATCAATGAGGTTAAGCAAAGAGAACAGCTTCAGATTTTGAACGACAAACTTAAAGAACTAGATAAACAGAAAGATGAATTCGTATCAATGGCTGCCCATGAACTAAGGTCTCCATTAACTGCGATCAAGGGATATGTTTCAATGGTCATTGAGGGTGATACCGGAGACATTCCCGAAAAAGCCCGTCAATATCTGGCGGATTCGATGGCGGTCACCGATAGGTTGGTAAGGCTTGTCAACAACATGCTCAATGTTACAAGAATTGAGGAAGGAAGGATCGTTTATCAACTCGAAGAAACAAGTCTTATACGTGCCGTTCAGGAACTTTATAATTCATCAAGAGTTGAAGCGGAAAGAAAAGAATTGAAATTTGTGATCAATATTCCAAACGGTCTTGAAGATAATGTAAAAGTTGATCCTGACAGGATTAGAGAAGTGATCGGAAACCTTGTAAGTAATGCAATTAAATTTACCGAGAAAGGAAAAGTGCAAATTATAATGACCAATCCAAAACCGGAAATCGTGAGAGTTGAAGTATCTGACACTGGACCCGGAATATCTCAGGAAGAACAGGCGAAACTCTTTCAGAAATTTTACCGCGCGGAATCAACAGCCGGTAAAACATTCGGTACCGGTTTAGGGTTGTACATTACCAGGATTCTGATAGAAAAGTTCGGAGGGAGAATGGGTGTTATATCCGAGCTTGACAAAGGAAGCAACTTTTGGTTTGAACTGTCGGTAATAAAAAAGGTATAATGAATTTCTATAATGATTGATGGAATTCCAGTAAATAGTACTCCCTTGCCGAATGCTTCTGTTTCTGACAAAAAAATAATACTTCTTATCGAAGACGACCCCTTTTTGGTTGGAATGTATAAGGAGAAATTGGAGATGGAGGGGTTTGAGGTTGTGACCGCTGAAGACGGAGTACAGGGCTTGAGTTTTGCTACAAGTCAGAAAGTGGATATGATACTCCTTGATATATTGATCCCAAAGCTTTCCGGTATTGATCTTTTAGCAAGGTTAAGACAGGATGAAAATAGAAAAGATATTCCTGTTATCGCACTTACAAATCTAAGTGGATCAGTAGATGAAGAAAAGATCAGAAGTTATGGTGTCAAAGAATATCTGGTGAAATCAAACTACACCCCCGGCCAAGTGGTCGAGATCATGAGGAAGCATCTTGTCTAATTTCTTCTGTACTTTTTTACTATCTTGGTCTGGTGAGAACAAAAACAAGCCCGAGGATCGAAACCAGCGCAAGTCCGGTTGCAAGCCCTGCTCTTTTGAAGCCGGTTATCAATCTTTCTCTTGTTGAGAGGTTGCTTACCTTAGGTGTTGGCGAAGGGGAAATTTTTTCTTCTCCATCTTCTGTTTTTTCATCCGAACTATCAGTTATCTCCTTTTCCAGAAAGAGTATTGGTTTGATACTGCCCTTCATAACAACGTTGCCTGCCGGTTCTTTGGTGTTGACATTTTGTTCCGTTGTAACGAATAAACTGGCGAAAGCAACCTTAGTGGCATATTCTCCCTTGCCAAGTCCGACAGACCCGATTTTTACAGGTTTGCCTCCGGCCGAAGGATTTGCCCAGAGCATATAAGTAAATATCGTTTCATCAACGGGGAAAAGAATGTTTCGGCAGGAAAGGATTATCTTGTAATTTAAATTTTGCATAAGAAGTGAAGCGGCATAGCACTTATAATTATTATCATCGGTACTCCTGAGCTCGAAAGTGCCCTCCGAAGCTGAAACTGTATTAACTATGGAAAAATACAGAAGACCCGAAATAAAAAGCATAATAATTCTCTTCATATAGATATATTATATTATCAACCACGCTTTTCACAAGAGAGTCTTTTGTCATTGAAATATATGCAGGTTTTGCTTTAATATGAACATAGCCTTATGTATCAAAATGTTGGACAAGCACCGGCAGTAGAAGTGAAAAGTAGAGATATCGACATAAATAACATCCCTACGATCTTGATCGTTGAGGATGATCCTGTGCTTTCGAAAATGTACTCAGAAAAATTTAAGTTTGAAGGGTTTAAGGTAATAACTGCTGCAAATGGAGAAGACGGTTTAAAACTTGCGATTTCGGGAGAAAAGCTCGATATGATCCTTTTAGACTTAATGCTTCCACGGCTTTCGGGGAGTGAACTGCTGGCAAAATTGCGTCTTGATACTAAGCGGGCCGATACAAAAGTCATTGCACTTACCAATTTAGCAGAACAGGAGGAGAAGAAAAAAATGACAGAACTGGGAGTTTTGGATTATTTGATCAAGGCAATGCAGACACCGGAGGAAGTTGTAAAAAAAGTAAAGTCACATTTAAATTAAGAAAAATATACCTTCTTACAGTATTCATCAAGAACTCTCTCTGTAGAGAATTTTTTTGCAAGCTCGATAGATTTTCTCATTCTTTCGATCCAGGCGGTTGGTAATCCATTTCTCTCTCTTTGGTAATATAGAGGAATTATTTCTGTTTCTAATTTATGATAAAAATCCTCAGAAATGTTATTCCTGTCAATCGTCCACCCAACACCACTCCATTCAACTTCATATGTCCACCCGTCTAAAACGGTACAATTCAAGACACCGTTCGATATAGCTTTCATTCCTGAAGTACCACTTGCTTCAAGATTGCCCTGAGGAGTGTTGAGCCAAATATCTGAACCCGACGTCAGATGATTCGCCAAAGCGATATTATAGTTTGGAACAAAGATGGCTGAACCCGAAAGGCTTGTAGACATCGTTTTGATAATTTCTTCAATTATCCCCTTCGCATTGGTATCAGCAGAATGCGAATTTCCCGAAAAAAGTATTTGTACTGGGTGGTCCGGATTTTGAATAAGACCCTTTAATCTCTCAATATCCGAGAATATAATTTTTGGTTGTTTGTAATCTGCAAGTCTTCTGGACCATGTTATAACCAGTTTATTCGGATCATATCCGATACCCGTTCTTTGAATAACTGTTTTTTCAAGTTCACGCTTTTTTGATAAGTGAAGCTCCCAAATATCGTTGTCGCTTAAGTTATGATTTCTAAAGTCGCTATCTTGCCAGCGAGGCATATAAATGCCGTTTGTAACATATTCCCATGTATGGTCGGGCCACTCCTTTTGAGAGTTTTCAAAATGGGATTTACTTACGGCATTTCTCTTTCCGGAGATATTTAGCGCAAACAAGGTGATGCTAAAAGTGTGCGGATCAACAAGCCCTTCACCAATAAGTTGTTCAGTATTAATTCCAAGATCTTCGGCAAAATATTTTGCCCAATTTCTTATCTGTTCGATAGGGTATTCAAGATTGCCGGCTCTAACGAGAGTATGGTTTGTATAAACGATCATAGTTTTTGCTTTTTTCCAAGCTTCTTCAAAAGTAAGACCCTCCTTTTCAGAGATATTCTTTGCAAGTTCCCAAATCAAAAATCCGGGCCTTCCTTCATTTATATGAAATATTTGTGGATTTATATTAAGACTTTCCAAAAGCTTCATTCCACCAATGCCAAGTAATATTTGTTGCCTGATTTGGGAGTTTATGTCTCCCCGATACAAAGTATCCATATCAGAGATCCATTCCGGAGGATTACCGTCTACATCGGTAGATAAGAAATATAAGGTAGTTTTGTCTCCAAGACGAATATGATACGATTTTATTTTAACCTCCTCGTTTGCAATGAGAAGTGTAATTATCACAGGCTTTCCGTTAGTGGTGGTTTGTCTTAAGAACGAAGTGTCATGGTCAAATTGTGAATCTCTTTGTTCTTCTTTTCCTTCTCCGGTAATATGTTGCACAAATTCTTTACCTTTGTAAAGAATTCCGACCCCCACCATGGGAAATTCCTGATCAGCCGCCTCACTAATGATGTCCGAAGCCAAAACGCCAAGACCTCCGGAATATGTAGGAAGATCACTGTCAATTCCGAATTCGGCACAAAAAAAAGCAACGGGTGAATCTTGGGCAGTCATATATTAAATATACAGGGTTTGCAGGTAACAATAAACCGGGAAGGTCGCTAGGCATTAGTAGCCAGGCACTAGTGGGAAAGTATGTGCAGTCTAGTGTATGGGGTTTATAACTCAAAATTCAAAACACAAAGTTCAAAACGATCCAACAACTATCCGTCAGTGCATTTCCGATCTTCTCTCCTTCAAATATTCGCTCCACCCCTGAATGAAATCCAGTACGGCAACAAAAGGTGTTTCAATCACAAAATTAAAAAATATTGCCACAATATTATACTCTCTCCATTTTTTGGCCAGAACCGAACCCACTTTTGCGATCGGCAATGTTAAAATATCAAGAACAAAATCGGAAAAATTTCGGTCTTCGTCAACGCTTAATTCTTTCGATTGATTTCTGATTACTACTGCTGCAAAGACTGTAAGAGCGATCGTAAAAGTGTCAAAAATAACGGAAGTGATCGGTAATTTTGCAACATAGAATACAAAGGCGATACTTGTGAAGACCAACCAGGCCGAAAGTATAAACAATAAAGTCATAAATACATTAAAAAGTCTAAATCTCTTTCCTGCAATTCGGATCTGATAATGTTCCTGTCCGCCATCTTTATACACAAAACTTAGAGTTGTAGAAATGATTTTTTTCAGATTTTCTTTCTTGGGAGGTTTAATTATGATAACAAGAAAGAACATAACTAAAGTTGGTATCAAAAAATCAATGATCGCGGCAGATAAATTAAAACCTTCATAAAAAAGGTGTGCCAGAGGTACCTCGATAATATAAAAAGTCACCCAGTTAGATAAAAATACTGATAATGTTGAAAAAAAGGCGAGGTGCAGTAGTCTTATTTTCAGAGTTTTATAGCGTTTATTATAAGATTTGGTAATTAGATCCGTAAGCTTTTCTTTATTTTCCAAAGTCGATCTTATCTTGTTGGGTTTATCCTTCAGTTCTTCCAATACATCATCTAAAAGCATAAATACCGTATCCACTCCTTCGGATACAGAGTCAAATTTTCCATTGATCCGGGTATTAATTTTTTTATAAGCATTTTTCCACCAATCAGGTATTTTATTTGACATTTCTCCGATCCTGTCAGGGCTAGGATTATGCCAATCGGGATACTCTTCCTTCAATAATTGATAGATAATGAAATTGTCATCAAGATCGTAAAGAGTCCTCTGAGCCGAGATCCTTATTATTTTCAACTTTTCATCAGAGTTTAAGGAATCAGAGGGGATGACCGATATGCGATCGTTTAGGATATTTGTCATTGCCTTGGTGATCTCCTGTTCTTTTACCGGGTTTGTCAATATTTCCTCAATTTCACAGGCTGCAATTTCCAATATAAATGTTGCAAGGTTTGTTTTTTCCTTAACTTTGAAGGATCTGTCATTTGAAACGTGTTCAAAAAAATACAAATATTTATATAAAGCTTCAGAGACACCGCCGAGCCGTTCTCTTGGTATTGTATGGTTAGGCAAATGACCGCCGCGGATAAGCTCTATAGTGATGGTTTCGGCAAGCGTTTCGGGGTCGTAGTTCTTGATTAAAAATCCGGCCAATTTTGGAAAAAGGACCCTTTTTAATATTCTTTCAATTGACCCCCGTCTTATTGCATTGTCGTCTTTCCAGTCAATAACTTTTCTGATTTTTTCGTAGAATTTTGCCAGACGGGATGTCATCTCATCTACATGGATCGGTGTATAATCTTTTTTTGAACGAATAAGTTCTTGGGCATAGGTGTCAGCCAGAATTTGTATATTGGGATTCAATGTTCCGCCATGGTCAACAGATTTCTCGGATGTGGTTTCATTGACAATTTCTTTATGTTTGGTATCCGGGGAAGAATTCTTATCAGAAATTTTAGATTCTAAGTTACTTATATATATATTTCCTTTAATATTCATAATTGTTCATTTGAAGTGTTTTGATTTGGAACGGTCATTAATTACTGGACTTAAGAATGTTCTTTTCATTTTAACACGTACTTGTGCGGGACCATAGCTTTTCCTTTGGTGATTTAAAATTTAATGTAAAAAATTCAAAGAATGAAGGAAAATGTAATAGAAATTTTGGATCAGTTATCAAAATACCCCTCTTGGAGACCTTCTAAAATACTTCCGATTATTTCACCCGTTGCACGGGCTAGATTTTTCGGCCATTCACCGGCTTCTGAAAAAATAGAGTCTTTTGGACATGTCTGCGTTTGCTGATTTTTGTCCAATTGATAGGATGTTCCGGTGATTACGGGTATTGTTCCTGCCGACCATTCGAGAAAAATTTCTCCTCCGATCTTTTCAAAATGGACACTTGGTTTCCATAAGCCGCTTATTGCCGGAGATGTATCTGAACCAACCGGTCGTCCGAGCAAATTTTTATCTTCAAGCATTTCAAATCCGCAGTCAAAGTTCTCAATTATTCCAACCCCTTTTTGCTTACCGTCTGATTCGATGGCGTAAACACCATAAACGGCATCCGTACCGGGTCGGGGGATTTTAATAACATATGATATTAACGCTTTTTCAAGTTCAATTTTTTCTCCACCTTCCACTGATCGGATCTTTTGCAGATTTTCCTGATCAGAGACTGAAATAGATCTTGTTCCAATTTCTTCACTTGGCGATGGTGTAAAAGTATTGGGGATCTGACGAGTTGTTAAGGCAGCTTGGGTAGCTTGCAATTGTCTATGTTTTTCTGCTAAAGCATCTGCTGTGGCATCCAGCCATCGGGAAAAATTTTCTACGGCTTCCGTAGTTTTATTTGGGTCTTTGATACACGAGACTACAGTTAACGACAAACTACCAATGAATGCGGCTTGCAAAAACTGCTTTCTTCCGACACTTCTATCTGCGCTCATAGGTGTATTATACCTTATGGGGTGAATATATTCCTATAACATATGCTTTTCGAACAATGAAGCGACATATTTCCAATCGACAATATTCCACCAAGCGTTGATATAATCTACCCTTTTATTTTGGTATTTGAGGTAGTATGCGTGTTCCCAAACATCAATTCCCAAGATGGGGGTTTTCCCTTCAGAGATTGGATTATTTTGGTTTGATGTGCTTATAATCTCCAATTTATTGGAATTGATAACAAGCCATCCCCAACCGCTGCCAAAAAGTGTTAAAGCGGCATTCGAAAATTTTTCTTTAAAAATATCGATACTGCCGTATGTAGACTCGAGTGTTTTTAATAACATTCCGACAGGATTAGAACTGTTTGGGCTAAGTGTTTTCCAGTAAAGGTTGTGATTTACATAACCCCCGCCGTTATTGATCACTTTCAATTTAATATTTTCCGGAAGAGTAGTGGAATTTTTAAGAAGTGACTCAGCGTCAGTCATCTGGAAATCCGGATATTGGGAAAGTGTGTCATTAAGGTTGTCCAGATATGTTTTATGATGTTTTGTGTGATGAATTAACATCGTTTCCTTATCGATATAAGGTTCTAAGGCGTCGTATGGATAATCCAGCTTCGGTAATATATACATCAATATCCATTTTACTACTTGTAAAATATAAATCTGTAACATAAACTACAGCTCTTCATACTTTTTGATTCATTATTTTTATTCGTCTGCCTAGCATTTTATATATGTATAGCATAGGAGGTGAGGGAGCTTTTTATCTGGTAATGTTTTTTTCCTTGGCGGCTTTTTTTACGGTCTTAATCGCCATAGTGGGATTTATCATCTAAAAAGCATTCCTCCGAAAACAAAAAAACAGTAAACAATAAGCAGCAAAATACTTTAGAGGTATGAGGGTTTGAATGTCCACACTTGATATGCGACGCTTCTTATTTGTTGCCTATTGCCTGACGGATGAGTCGCATAGTAACCCGATATCCTTATATCTTAGAATCATTTCCCCCTACCAATTGAGTGTGAAGATGATCGTGACGGCAAGATACATTACAAAAAGTATTCCTGCCAGTGGTTTATCAAAAAAAGAGATAATAAGTGCTACGATCGCCGCAACAATATGCGGAACATATTTTCTTATAAATCTATTGATCTTGTAGTTATTCATTACATCCATGGTATATATAATTATGGTATTAATTTATAATTAATGTTACCATATTATTTGATGTTTCAAGAAGAGGACCATCTTGCCGGTCTTTATGCCGCTTCAACTGTGGTATCGTATTCGAAAAAGGAGAAAATACTGCGTTCATATGCCGGATATGAAACATTATATATTGTTAAGGACGGTGTTGTAAGATCTTTTTATACGGACGAAAAAGGAGTCGAGCTGACAGTAAATTTACTTAAACCCCGTGCAATATTTCCCTTAAGCGGATACCTATCAGGAAAAGAAAACCTGTATGATTTTGAAGCTTTTACGGACACAACTTTATATAAAGCTCCGAAGGAAAAAGTCAAAAAACTCATTTATAAAAATGCCACTCTATCGTCATATTATCTGGAAAGATTCGCTCAAGCAATCGAAGGGTATGTTATAAGAAGCCGTTTTTTGGCAAACGGAAGCGCTACGCAAAAAATAACATCAGCACTATTAATGTTATTTAGAAGATTCGGAAAAGAGGTGAGGGGGCAAATGATCATAAATCTACCGCTTACTCATCAGGACATTGCAGATTTGGCGGGTGTTACAAGAGAGACTGTAAGTATCCTGTTAGGGATGTTAAAAAAAGAAGGGATAATTTCGACAAAAGGAAAGTACCTTACCATTTTGAACTCCGATCAGCTCTCGCTAAAAGCTTCTGAAAACGATGATGGCAGTCTTCTGAATCTTTCTTTCTGATCTTGTAACTAATATTACAGAATATATTTAATTTCGGTTGTACTATTTCCCTATGTGAAATATTCAAAGGTATCTTAAATAACAATTTAAAAAATTGAGGGTTGGTCAGGAGACTGACCCTTAATTTTTTTGCTTGATGCAAAGTTACCCGATCTTTTCATAAAATTCATTTTTTATTACTTATATAACCGTTAAGTCAAAGACAGAAAATGTGCGTCACAGAAAGCAAATTCAAAAATGAAAAAAATGTTTGAAGGGATCAAAAAATATTTTTAGTGTTTCATCATCTTGACAAATAGTTGATGAAAATATCATAATTCAGTCCCGGGAGAACATGAGATACTCGGGATTTTTTTTGATAAATAACATTAGAGCCGCGAGGCTCTTTTTTTTGAAAGGAGGTGAAAAAATTTGACAGGAGTTGAAATCAGAATCGACGCAGAGGAGTTAATTCATTTTCAGGACAATATTGGAAGAAACAATGACGGTAAAATACAGGACACTGATTTTTCAGGCATTGTTGATTACCTAAAACTTAATCCTCCGGTGGAAGGAAGTCTGGATCCTACCGCCAAACCGGTGTTTAAAGTAGTGAAGTAAACAGTTTTGTTTTTAGTTACTCAAGGTATATGGATTGTTGGGGACTGGAGTCCCGAATATAAACATTTTTCCTCCCTATATTCAATATTCTACCTAATATATACTAAATTAATGCTTGCCAAGATTACTTCCGGAGCTACGGTAGGACTCAATGCAACGCTTATTGACGTTGAAGTCGATATCCAAGACGGACTTCCCGCTCTGCCATTAAAAACTCCGGTGCCGATTTTCCGACGACAAGAATTACCGTAAATCTTGCCCCCGCCGATCTTCCGAAAATGGGCCCTGCATATGATCTTCCAATCGCTTTGGGGATACTCATTGCATCGGGACAGATCGCACCGAAAGTGGAAAGATTATTGTTTTTTGGTGAACTTTCACTTGATGGGGGACTACGACACACGAACGGGATACTTCCAATGGTTTATCTTGCGAAAGAGAAGAATTTTCGTGGTGTTTTTATTCCAAAAGTTAATATTAATGAAGCATCGGTCGTAACAGGGGTAAAAGTATATCCAATTGAGTCGCTTTTAGAATTGGTTAGGTTTACTGCCGGAACGGTAAAGGTTCCGTCCGCAAAACCTGTTGGTCTTTCAACACTTCTAAAGACTGCAGAAGCGGAGTTTGATTTTTCGGAGATTGTTGGGCAGGAGGGTGCAAAAAGAGCGATGGAGATCGCGGCTGCAGGATCACATAACATCTTTATGAAAGGTTCACCCGGGTCGGGAAAAACGATGTTGGCAAGGGCTCTTCCCGGAATTTTACCAAGGTTAACCGAAGATGAAGCGTTGGAAGTCACAAAAATATATTCAATAACGGGAAATCTTCCGATAGGTCAATCAATCATCACATCCCGTCCTTTCAGGAGTCCTCATCATACAACTTCAAGAATTGGTTTAGTTGGCGGCGGAACAAATCCTTCACCCGGGGAAGTTTCCTTAGCCCATCGCGGAGTTCTTTTTTTGGATGAATTTCCCGAGTTTCCCCGCCATGTCTTAGAAAGCTTACGTCAGCCAATGGAAGACGCGGTAATCACGATATCACGCGCTAAAGGTACAGTGACCTATCCTGCACAATTCCTATTGGTGGCGGCGAGCAATCCTTGTCCTTGCGGATATTTCGGCGATCTTAAAAAACCCTGTAAATGTATGCCGGGTATAATATCCCGCTATCAAAAAAGAGTATCGGGACCGATCCTTGACCGTATTGATATTCACATATCATTATCAAACGCTTTAAGGGGACAAAATATAAATCAAACAGCGAAATGAGTTCGAAAGCAGTTAAAGAATTTTGCCGGTTATCACCGGAATGTTATGCCATTCTTCGAAGTGCAGTCGCTACTATGAACTTAACAGCCCGTTCATATCATAAAGTTATTAAGGTTGCACGAACTATTGCAGATTTGGCTGGAGAAAAGGATATAATGACTAATCATATAGCCGAGGCCCTTCAGTATAGACCGAAAGATGAGGATGAGATTTAATTTAAAGTGAGCTAAAATACCTGCTAGAATGTTAATAGTAGGTTCTAAGAACTCCTTACCCTCACAAGTGTCATTTGATGAGCAACAATTAGTTTCGCTTTTATCAAACATATTCGACGGGAAAAAAGCAAAAGAATTATATCCGTTACCCTATTCATCTTCGAACAAAACATTAATATTAACTTTTGATGACAATTCAAATATAGTAGTAAAAGTTAGTGTGAGAGAAAGCCGGTTCGATAGAATTTCAATGGAGGCAAACTTAATTAAACAACTGAGTAAAAAAACAAAATTACCTTTACCCCAGGTTCTTCACACTGACTTTAGCCGTAATGATTTTCAATATCCATTTGTAGTCTACTCTTACGTAAAGGGCATAAACTTGGTGGATGCTATTAAAAAAATTAAGAATAAAAAAATTATAGGGACAGAGTTAGCAAATATTGCAAACCAAATACATCAAATAGAGTATATGTACCCTCAGTTTTCGCTAGCAAAAAGCCCGATATCAAAAAATTGGAAATCGTTGATACAAGAAGCTTGCAATCTTGGCCTTACAGCATTGGATAGTCATGGGTATAAAAATATTATAGCCTTAGAAAAATACGTTCATACAAAAATGAAACTAATCGAAGAACCTCGGTCTTATAGATTAATACATAGAGATTTGCAACCTCAAAATATTCACTGGGATCTTTATCTTAATAGAATTAACGGTGTTTTTGATTTTGAGGCAGCTATGAGCGGCGACTATCTTTTTGAATTTGCTTATTTAGAAACAAGACTTTTTAAAGAGCATCCAGAAATACGCGACTCATTTTACGAAACATACTCCCGATATAATCCGCTAAGATCAAACTACAAAGAGATAGTAAAATTTTACGAGGTTGTCAGGGATTTAATATTTTTTGAGCGAGATATAAGCTATAACGAGCTAGACAGGGCTAAAATTGCACTAGAATCTTTAGAGAGAATTGCTCTTGAAGATTGATATTTTTTGGTATTTAATTACTTCTATGACAGTAGTCAACCTTAAAGTGTGTTTACTGATAAAGGATAACGACAAAGTACTACTTATCAAAGAGAAATCGGGGCAAAATAATGATTATAAGTGGAATATTGTTAAAGGAACTGTGGAAAATGAAGAAATTATCAAGGCAGCAATCAGAGAGGCAGAAGAGGAAGCAAACGTTAAAGTTAATTTAAAAGATTCACTGGGTGTACACGTTAAGTTCTATGGAGAAAACAAATATACGGTGTACTTTTGTTACATTGCTGAAATTTCAGAAGGTACTCCCAAAGTGACTGATTCAGAAAAACAAACAGGAGGAGAGGATATTGCTGAAGTTAAATGGTTTACTAAAGAAGAACTTAAAAAGCTAAAGGATTCAGATTTTGTTTTAGATGTGAGTTATCAACTAATCAAAAAATATCTTGAAGGTACTAAATATCCTACTGAAATTGTACGATCGCAAGATCTATCAGTTTCCTAATACTGCCCTTACAATAAAAACTTCGTGGTAATATTCCTCACCATCACTTTCGAAAGAATATGATGGATATTTTTCCATTATATATTTTAACGATTTTTCAGTCTCCCCACCCTTTCGAACTAATCTTTTTACTCTTTTAATAATTTGCATAGAAAACCCATATTTTTCAAATATTTGTTTAATTGATGGAAGCTGGTTGTAACATTTATCAACAGCTAAAAAATCAAACAACAACATATAAACCTCGCCATTGGGAAGTAAATATTTTGGAGCATTAACTATGATTTTTTCAATTATTTCCCTGCCATATATACCACCAGAATCATGTAGAGATTCGTCAACCATTGGCATTTGTGGAGGATTTGCAATAATAACTTCGAATCTACCTGTCACATTCTCGAATAAATTACCTGTTTTAAAACTGATGTTTCGTAAGTTATTAAGATCAGCGTTATAGTTAGCCCAATCTACTGTTTCTTTATCGACATCGACTCCAACAACTTCTTTCGCCCCATAACTTGCCGAATGTATTGCAATTACTCCTGTTTCACCTGTGCACAGATCTAAAACTTTTTTACCTCTTATTTTGTTCTCAATACTTTTTGCTAATAGCAAGCCTGTTTTAGGTTTATAACCATTAGGTTTAATTTCTAAAGTATAGGATCCTGCACCATTAACATATTGCAAATACCTAACCCCACCTTCCGCTGTAGAGTAAAGATAATAATTCTTGACGCTATCAAAAGGTATATAAACTGATTTATTTAAACTTTTAAAATTTCCTTCCATACTTCTCTTGGCGAGTTTTGTAACTCTATAACTTTATCGATATAATCTTTTGCCGTTGGAGCCTTTTCTAAATAAATTAATGGGAAAAAAGGTTCACCATCTACATTAAAAGGCGTAACTGTATCAGACATCATTTTTTGAGCATGAGCTAAATCGGTTGCTTTTACTTTTTTTCCTTGTTCTCCATATAAATAAGTTAAAAGTAAAAGTTGGCGTCCACTTAATATTGATTGTTTATCAATATATGTGTTCTCATTACCTTCCCATATGTTTGGAAATACTCTTTCTTGCTCCTCCTGAAATAGAAATCCACTAAACTCCTCGTGGATATTCCCCCTAACTAAGAGATTAAAATCTTCTCTTTCAAAGCCCTCAGGATTTAATACCAAAGGTCGTTCAAAATCTACCAGAATGACTCGTTTACTGCTTGTATCGATTAGAGTGTTTCGAGGCGCAGCGTCACGCCATAAAAAACCTCTATTTCTCATCCACTCAAATATTTCTACTGAAAAATCAACAAACTGGATTCTTTCGGTTCCCCTAGCAATTTTTAGTTCAGTTTCCAAGTTATTACCTGAGCAATATTCCATTTGTAAGGTTCTATTCTGTTCATCCCACGATGCAAATCTAGGAACACCGATAGAATATTTGCTTCCATGCCATTCTATTTGATTTCCAAAATCATCTTTAAAGAAATATTGCAACATAGCCAATTGTATGGCTTCAAGTTTTCTAGTTCTCTTTTTTATAAAAAGACTACCTTCGCTTTCAGTTAAGTCAATTCTTCCTTCTTTTTGTGATATTACTTGAGGTAGTTCTTTTGCCATATAAAAAAACGGGTAAAATCATACTTAATTTGTATTTTGACTAGCTAATATTTTTTCAATAATTTTTGTAGTACTTACATCCGTGTATATAGGTTCAATAAAAATTACCTTTAAATCTGGAAATTGACCCATTAATTTTTTAGCGGTCAGTATTCTAGATTTATATCTATCTTTTTCCTTGATTAAGATCAATACATCTGGCTTGAGAGTATTATAAATTTCCAGATCGTATAAACCTTTTTCTGTACTTTCTGTAATGAAAGTATAATCAACAGATTTTAAGTTGTTTACAATTTCTGCCCTTTGCATTTCAGATACAATTGGCCTAAAAGCTGGTTTATATGTCTTTATGTGCGCATCGCTATTTAAACATACAACGAGAATGTTGCCATGCTTTTTTGCTTTTTCCAAAATGCGAACGTGTCCAACATGGATTAAGTCAAAGCTACCCCCAATCATAACTACCTTTTTGTTATTAGATTGCTTTTTTATCATCTTTGCAACGTAATAAAGACTGTATTTGTTATTTTTATTTTTCATTTTTGAATTCTACCAACCTCCTCTTCAAAATATTTTGCAAATTTATTAGGATTTAATCGGAAGGATACAAAATCAAGAATCCCGTGCTCTACACCCTTACAACCTTTCTTATTTAATAAATAGTTAACAATGCACATAAATAAGCTATTATTTCCCAATTCAAATAAATGTGAATTAATGCTTAATTGATAAAAATACGCAATTACTGATAAACCACCTTTACCAACGATTATTTTCTTAAGAGATTTTAAGCTTTCCCTCAGATAATCTGGATAATAAATTGGGTGAGGATAATAATGTCGAACTTTATTAGAAGAAACATAGACGTCACAAGGTAAACCTGCTTCAGGGATATTGTTAAAGTTGGGACCTTTAGAATCGTAGGGGTATGGATCACCCAACCTCTTTGCAATAGGTATTACATCTCCAAAGACGACAATTGTATGCTTAGACGTTGGGTCATAATAAGTCCAATGCAAATCTTCCGTTCCTCCATTACGTTTCATTATACAATGTAACTCTTTTAACCATTCAAGATACTCCAAATAGAACTTAAAGTCTTTTACCTTTTCAAGGTTTTCATCAAGAAACTCCCTACCTTTCGTGTTGGAATTAACGAAGCTAACAACTTCCTGATCTTGCTTGTGATCGAAATAAAATTTCCAGTCCTGCTTTCCAAAAAAATATGTTGAATCGGAATGAGAAGATTTAATTCCAACATATTTTTCCCAACGTCCTTCGTAATCCCGCACCATTCCACGCCAGATATCAGGACTAATATAGTATTTTTTACTATTCATATTCATTAAAAAACTAGTAGGATTTTACCAATTTCGCAGTAAATACACAAACTATGGGCGTATATTTAAACTAGTATGGTTGTTATTAATAATTGTTTCGTAAGTTTTGCAGATAATATATAATTTGGACTGATATTTTTATTATGAATAAAAGCTTGAGAGAAATCGACTTAACCCATAAAACAGATAAAATTAGACATCACGGTTATCATCGATTTTATCCAATCTATTTAGAACATCTAAGAGATAAAAAGTTCGCCATGTTGGAAATTGGAATCTATAAAGGTGAGTCTTTAAAGATGTGGAAAGATTACTTCCCCAAAGCTTCAATTTATGGGATAGACATTAAAGAGGGGTATAAATACGATAAAGGTGAAGTTTTCAAGGGTAGTCAAGCGGATTCTAAATTTTTAGGCAAGATAGTTAAAGAAATTGGCAAAAAGGTCAGTTTTATAATCGATGATGGATCTCATAAACCTGAACACCAAATATTGACTTTTAACTTTCTTTTTCCCAATTTGTTAAAACAGGGTGGAATTTATATTATTGAGGATATTGAAACGAGCTACTGGAAGAAAGGTATTTATCATGGATATACAGTTAAATGTGGTTATGAACACAAAAATAATGTAGTGAATATATTTAAACGTTTGATTGATAATTTAAATAAAGAGTTTATAAGTGATAATGAAATAAAATATCCCAAACAGATTCCAACCGAAATCAGTGATGACATAGGTTTAATTTCTTTTCAATATAATTCCGTAATTATAATAAAGAAAGATAAAAGTTTTGCTAAATTCGAGAACAGAAAGTATAGATTTAGTAAATACATGTAATAAAAAGTGTAATTGCTAATATAGGTATTGATATGCACATTGATGTTCCGAGCGTCGAGACGCAAAAACTTATTGACAGTAAGAATGCCGGCAAGAGCACAAGTTCGGTAGATATACAGGAAATGGTTCAAAAAGCAAGAGATATACAAACTGAAAGATATGAAAAGTCTAAGTTTAAATCAAACAGTGAATTGACAACAAGAGCGGTAAAAGAATTTTGCCCGTTGTCTGCGGAATGCAGAACAATGATGATCAGTGCCACATCAACTATGAATCTGACAGCGAGGAGTTATTTTAAGGTTATAAAAATCGCAAGAACGGTTGCTGACCTTGCAAAGGAAAAAGAGATAACAACTTCCCATCTGGCGGAAGCTTTACAATACCGTCCAAAGGACGACGGTTTCTAAAGATGACGTTCTGAATTTGTAGAAGGACTGGATCACTGCAACACAAACCCAAACAGGATAATATTCTCTTAAAGAAAGAAAACTTCATTCTAAAACATTTTCCCTACACACTTCAAGACTTGAAAAAGGGCTATGTAATAAACCTATAATTAATTATGCTTGAGAGGGGTGGGGAAGGGGAAAAATGCCAAGCAGCGATACATCACCCCAAATGCAATGGCTATGCCGACAATATTGATCATTTCACACCAAAATGTATCTTGAAACTATTCAGGATTGCGCCTGAAGATCAGGACAAAAATAATTTGGTTCCCATAAATATCCACTGTCATAGATTGAAAGACGCCTCAACCCCAAATAGAAAAAAACTTCTTTGTGGTCAACTTTTTAATGGAAATGTGGTATCACTTGATGATTATAGGACATTTAGGGACAAGTACGATCTTGTTTACGTATCTTCACCTGATGGAGATTAGCAATCTTCATTATTCAATAAGTCTGTTAAAATACGTTTAATGAAAATTGTTATTCAAAGAGTAAACAGGGCAAGTGTAATAGTTAACGAAAAAACCGTTGGGGAGATTGGAAAGGGGCTTTTTGTTCTTTTTGGAGCAGGGGTAAGTGACACGAAAAGAGAGGCGGAAGTTTTGGCGGAAAAATTAATAAAGTTACGGGTAATGGCAGACCCACAGGGTAAGATGAACCTATCTGTTGCCGATACCAATTCTTCAATTTTGGTTGTTTCCCAATTTACTTTATTTGCTGACACATCGGGCGGAAACAGACCTTCGTTTATTAAAGCCAAAGAACCAAATGAAGCGGAAGTGTTATATGAGTATTTTATAAAACTATTAAAAAATAAGGGAATAAACGTTCAGACAGGAGTTTTTGGAGAGTATATGAAAATAAATTGTATATTAGATGGTCCAGTGACGATAATTTTGGATTCTGAGGGTGTAGAATAGGATATGCCAAATTCCAACCGTTGGAAATTTATCGAAGGAGTAATTGCGATAATAGTAAAAACAATTCTTTTTAGCGGTATGGCAATGCTGTCGATCGCGGTTTTGTTTGCTGTATATAGATATGGTTATATAAATGGATATCTTGAAGGTCAGAAGAGTATGGATGAGTACTTAACCCAAATATTTACTCTTCCCGATGCTACAAGTTATGAAATTCAGGAAGGTATTCCCAAACCTACAATTACATCTTTACCAACAGTTAAGAAAGTCTCTCAGGGTGTGTCTTGGGGCGGACCAGAACTTTGGGAAGCGGTGAACAAAAAAAGAATTGAGTATGGAGTAAACCCGTTAAGTAGCAAGGATGATTTGTGTACGATTGCCTCGATAAGGCTCAATGAACTTTTGGAACTCGGCAAACTTGACGGACACGAAGGTTTTGGCAATATGACAGAAAGACGTCCGGATCTGAAGTGGATCTTTGAAAAATATTCGACCATTGCAGAGTTTTTAGCTTACGGTGGAATTACTCCTGCCGAAACGGTTAGTCTTTGGGATAATACACTTGGACATAAAAAACTCCTAAATGGTGGAGAATTTGTCTGGGGATGTATCTACGCTCAAAACACCTTCGCTGTGGCAATAACTGCGTACTGAAAGTAAATATAAATTGTAAATGCTAAATAAGTTTTTTATTGTGCAGAAATTCTGTAATTTTTCTTTTTGAATTGTATTGCCTTCCAATGGAGACAAAAAGACGGTTAATTTCCGGCCAATATTTTTTAGGCAATATTTTTATTAGTTCTTTTTCCGTTTGCTCCGGGGTTTTTGTTTTAACCCAGCCGAGTAAATTACTGATTTTATGAACATGGGTATCAACGGCAATGGCAGGAATGTTAAAAGCGCGGTTAAGAACTAAATTTGCGGTTTTTCTCCCGACTCCCGGCAATTTCATCAATTCCTCGCGATTATCGGGTATTTTTCCTTTAAACTCCTTTAATATCCTTTCTGAAAGCATTTTTAGTTGTTTTGCCTTTACATGGTAAAACCCAACCGGATATATCAACTTTTCAATTAACTTAATATCTTGATATCTTAATATCTTTATATCTTTTGCTACTTTGAATAATCTCGTCGAAGCTTCTAAAGTAACTTCATCTTTAGTGCGGGAAGACAGGAGAGTAGAAACCAAGGTTTTATAAGGATTGTTGCCGAATACTTCGAGTGGGACCAATTGATATTTTTTACGAAATATGGAGAATACTTTCTCAAATTTATATATGTTCATTCACAAACAAAAGGGACCCCGTTAAACAGGGACTGCCCTTTTGGTTTATAGATTCAAAACCGGTTCGCCGGTTGGCGAATTAACCTCCGATCCTGAACATGGTTGTGCCGCAGACTTCACACTTTCCTTTCTTGGCTTTCTTACCATTTTTCATAGTTACTTCCTGAATATCTTTACCTTCTCTTTTGGCACGACATTTTACGCAATACATTAAAACTTCACCTCCTCCCTGAAGGGCAGAATGTAATAAATTAAACCCTTGGTTATAAGGTACAAACAATTATTTGTACCAAAATAAGTATAACACTATCTCTAGGCACAGTATGAGGCTGGCAACACTTATACTTACCAATAAATCTTTTCTGATTAGCTTCAAATTGGTCAATACCCCCGATTTATTGGCGTTTTGTACTTTACCTACAGAATGTTTGATCGTGGTGATATCAGTTTTGAAATAGCCCTTGACAGCCTTACCTTTTGTTGTCTCAGGTTCAATTTTTATCGGTTCAGAAGAAATAATTAATTTGTTCTGAGAGCGTATCTTTTTAGCCCGAGTTCTTCTCTTTTTTGACATTAATTTTAATTATCACAAAATTGAATCAAACTCAACAAGATATCGTAATTCGATACGTTTTTGTGTAACATTAATAATATGAATATTACATTAACAATATTATTTTCAGTACTTGCAGTTTTTACTTTGGGATCTCTGTCGCTCTCTCTATATATACTGTTATTTTTTAGAAGACTTTCCAGAAATATTGGAAGATCAGATCTGGTTAATATTCTGAATCGATTGTTGGATGTTGAGAAACAGAATTCCGAAAGTGTAAAAAATATTAATAAAGTTATTGAGGAGATAAAAAAGACAGATCTGGATCATATTCAAAAAGTGTCCCTAACGCGCTTCAACCCATTTTCTGAATTGGGTGGCGATCACAGTTTTTCTATAGCGATACTTAATGGACATTTAACAGGTTTCTTGCTTACAGGGCTTCATACGAGAGAGCGTACAAGAGTTTATGTAAAAAATGTGGAAAAAGGGAGGTGTGAACAGGAACTGTCCAAAGAAGAAAAGAGGGTTCTTGAAAAAGCTTCAGTGCAGAGTTAGCTTTAGCTATTGATAAAACACATCTTTTTAGATTAAGATGGAATCTGTATGAAAAAAATATCATTTGCTTTGATCGCAAATTTTATTGGATTGTATTTACTTTCAACAGGTGTTTCTTGGGCAGCCTTTTCGTATCTAAAAAAAGAACCTGATGGATCCTCAAAAAAACAAAATGTTTCCGACGAAAGTTCTGCGATCGATCCCGGATTACCCAAAACTGAAGAGTGTCCGATTAATGGAGCTATGTATTCAGAACCTGTTAGAGACATTTGGGAAACAAGACGTCCCCTTACCGCTATGGTAGAAAATCATCTTGATGCGCGACCCTTGTCAGGAATATCTAGAGCGGATGTTGTTTACGAAGCTGTTGCGGAAGGTGGTATCACAAGATTTTTAGGTGTTTTTTACTGCGATGCGGCAATTAGTGACTTTCGTTTGGCTGTAATTCGGAGTGCACGTGTGTATTATATAAATTGGGCAGCTGAGTATGGAACATATCCAATATTTTTACATTGGGGTGGAGCAAATAATATTTGTAATAGTTGCTACCGAGGAGTTAAAGAGCAGGGAAAAATAGCTTCCGAGGTTGATGCTTTCAAACTTTTAGATAAGATCGGTTGGAGAAATGGAACATATGGAAACGATATGGATGGACAATCGAATTTGGGTTATCCGGCACTAAAAAGATTGCCAAACAGGCTTTCAGATACCGAGGATGCTGCTACAGAACATCAACCAACAGCCTTTATAAATGATGTGTATAAGGAGGCAGAAGATCGTGGATTTTCTTATGTAGATTCTGATGGTAAAAAATGGAATGAAAATTTCCGTCAGTGGTTGTTTACAAACGACAAACCAGTGAAAGAGGAAATAATAAAAGATATATCATTCGTTTTTTGGAGCAATAAAGGGGACTATGATGTTTCCTGGAAGTACGATGAGGAAAATAATTTATACAAGCGCTTTAACGGAGGTAGGGAATTTGTAGATCTTGAATATGACAATAGGCAGGTAAGCGCAAAAAATATTGTCATCCAATTTGTTAAAGAAAGAGGCCCTGTCGATCAGGAACTGCATATGAACTATGACATAGTCGGAAAAGGGGATTTCCTGCTTTTCAACAATGGCACCGTCACAGAAGGTACTTGGAAAAAAGAGGGAATAACCGCAAGAACGGCGTTTTTTGATGAAAAAGGTAAAGAAATATCTTTTGTTAGAGGACAAATTTGGATCGAAGCAATTCCTACTGGAAATAAAATAAATTATTGAGTAAAATATTTCCAAGCGAGTAGCCTGCCTCACTAGTATTTTTGTAAACGATAATTGAATATTTATGGTAACCCTCTTAGACATTATTACCTCAAAAGTTAGAGTAAAAATATTGGATCTGTTCTTTTCCGACGTAAAAGAAATGTACCATGTTAGAGGGATTGTTCGGGAAATAAAGGAAGAGATCAATGCTGTGAGGAGGGAGTTGGAGAGAATGGAAAATGCTGCTCTTTTGAAAAAGGAGGCTAGAGGGAATCGGGTTTATTATTACCTCAATACTGATTACCATTTCTATGGAGATCTTCTTTCTATAGTGTGTAAAACTACCGGTTTGGGTAATGATATTATTCTAAATAAGAACAAAATTGGAAGATTGTCTATTGTTATGTTTTCAGGAAAATTTGCTCGAAAAAAAGATAGAAAAAGAGAAGATTCAGTAGATATTCTTGTTGTTGGTGAAGCGGCACTTCCGGAGCTTACAGCAATAATCAAGAAGGAAGAGTCCAAAAGAGGGAAAGAAATAAACTATACCGTGATGAGCAGAGAAGAACTTGAGTTTAGAAAAAAAAGAAGAGACCCCTTTTTACAGGAAATATTAGCTGGCAGCCGTGTTATGATAATTGGAGATGAAGAAGCTTTAGTATCATAATGCGAACGAAAAACCTCATACGGAATATTTCTATAATTATTTTATTAGTGGTGTTTTGCATGATGGTTGATCTGCCTAAAGATTTACCACTAAGATCTGACTTATTTGGTTTGAAACTGGATGGTAAATTCGTAAGGCCGGATCTTGAGATTTCTATTTTCGGACGCACATTTAGAAGAGACCTTAGTTTATCATTGGGCTTGGATCTTGCAGGTGGAAGCCATTTGGTTTTTGAAGCAGATACTTCGGGAGTAAGTAAAGAGGAAAAAAAACAATCAGTTGAGGGGGTTAAGAATATAATTGAAAGAAGAGTAAATTTATTCGGAGTATCAGAACCATCCGTCCGCACTTCATCTTATAAGGATAAGGATCGGATCATTGTTGAGCTGCCGGGGATAAAGGAAACAAATGAGGCAATCGGCCTAATAGGTCAAACGGCACAGTTGGTTTTTGCAGAAATCGGAGAAGATGAAGAGCAAAGTTTATTTCCAAGCGACCTGACAGGGGCAGATCTTGTCAAGTCAAGAGTTGAATTTGATCAAAGTACTTCAAAGCCTGTAGTAGCCATTGTTTTTTCAGATGAAGGTGCGGAAAAATTTGAAAAACTGACAGAAAAAAATATCGGAAAACCACTACCGATAATTTTGGATAACGGTATTATATCGGCACCTGTCGTTCAGGATAAAATTTCCGGCGGCTCTGCTGTTATAACCGGAGATTTCACCGTTGATGAGGCGAAAAATCTTTCAATACAACTGAATGCAGGTGCGCTTCCCGTCCCAGTTTATCTGGTGGAACAAAAAAATATTGAGGCGACTTTAGGTTCCGAATCCGTTGCTGAATCCGTTAAAGCGGGTATTATCGGCTTGTCGGTCGTACTTTTGTTTATGATGATCGTTTACGGAAAGTTCGGAATTATTGCCGGAATAGCTCTTCTGATTTTTGGAACAATCACACTTGCTCTCTACAAGATAATTCCCGTTACACTTACTCTACCAGGCATAGCAGGGTTTTTGCTGTCTGTGGGAATGGCTGTAGATTCCAATATATTAATTTTTGAAAGATTTAAAGAGGAGATACTCGTCAGACCGTTTGCTGATGCTTTGGAGGTGGCTTTTGGAAGAGCTTGGGATTCTATCCGCGACGCTAACATTGCAACACTGGCAACCGCTTTTATATTGGCAAATCCTTTGGATTGGAAATTTCTGCATGTGTCCGGTCCTGTGCGCGGTTTTGCTATAACTTTGGCTCTTGGGATCGGTGTAGGTCTTTTTACAGGAATATTTGTTTCAAGGAATTTGTTGAGGGTGCTAATTAAAAGCAAATGAATTGGCTTAAACACATAAAAATTTACTTTATATTGTCCGGAGTTCTTTTGGTGATTTCTATCACTTCTCTCTTTTTATGGAGATTAAAGTTGGGAATTGATTTTACCGGAGGGGCTCTTATCGAGTACAAATTTTCCAAGGAGATGGATGATACAAATATTTATGATATTTTTGAGGAGGCGGGTGCTGAAAATATCTCATTTGAGTTATCCAATGACTATAAATACCTAATCAAAACCAATTCCCTGTCGACGGAAACAAAGAATCAAATAGATTCGGAATTAAAAAACGAGGACGAAAATTATATTGAATTAAAATATGAATTGGTTGGGCCTTCGATCGGTCCGGAATTGGTTCAAAAAACCATATATGCAATAATACTTTCAGCTTTTGTAATACTTCTTTGGGTTGCTTATCAATTTAAAAATCTAAGATATGGACTTTCCGCGGTTCTTGCAATGTTTCATGACAGCATTATCTTGCTGGGATCGTTTTCACTGTTAGGAC
>Ga0075717_101_pt2 | contig 34472 bp, 38 predicted proteins | sample RifGroB1_FD_67778 | JGI IMG/M metagenome (GOLD analysis project Ga0075717, IMG submission 67778) | Microgenomates (Woesebacteria) bacterium GW2011_GWB1_38_5 | reverse complement strand
GATGTTCCCATAAACAGCATATTCTTCATATCCGATATCATCACATCTTTTTCTATAACCACCTCATGATCTTTTTCAACCGGCATAGATTCACCTGTTAAAACCGATTCATTTAACAGGAGCTCCTCGGAGCCAATAAGCCGAATATCAGCAGGGACAATATCACCGATCACTAGTTCAACAATATCTCCCGGAACAATTTGAGCGCTGTCGACCTGAACTATCCTGCCGTCCCTGTAAACGGATGCCTTGTGTTTAATAAGTTTTTTCAGTTTAAGAAGTGTCTTTTCTGCCTTATATTCCTGAACAAATCCAAAAAATGAGGATAAGATCACCAACGATAATATCACGACCGAGTCAATGTGCTCTCCCCGTGCAAAGGATACAATTGCCGCAAAAATAAGAATGAGAGTAAGCCAGTTTTTAAATTGTGAGAGAAGAATGTTTAAAGCATTGTTTTTATTTCCTTTTGAAATAGTATTTTCTCCATATATTTTTAACCTTGCCTTCACTTCATCCGAAGAAAGTCCGTTTTCTTTAGAAGACAACAATTGCAATACTTCTTCTTTTACCTTATTCCACCAAACCGTTTCGGTATCGGTAATATCCATACTTTAATAATACTACTCGTAGGAAGTTAGTAGATAGTAGATAGTAGTTAGTGCGCCTGGGAGGACTCGAACTTCTACAATGTAATAAGATAAATTTGCTAGTGCGTCTGGGGGGAATCGAACCCTCATTCCCTGTTCCGAAGACAGGTGCTCTATCCGTTGAGCTACAGACGCAAATTTATCCAAATCTTCGATTACGAAGACAGGTGCTCTACTGTAAATGTTAATGAACAGCAAGGTTCTGCACAGCAGGTTCTTATCCGTTAGGCTACAGGCGCCCTTCGACATGCTCAGAGTAAACAAGTATAATTATACCTCAAATGTCGGATTTCCAAAAACAAATAGAGGATATTGAAAAAGAGATCAGAGAAACCCCTTATCATAAAGGAACGGAGCACCATATCGGGATTTTGCGCGCAAGACTTTCCCGAATTAAAGACAAGGTTCTTGATTCACAAGTCAGGGCAAAAGGCGGAGGGGGCCGTGTCGGATACTCTGTAAAACACCAGGGTGATGCCACAATTGTTCTAGTCGGACCACCGTCTGTCGGTAAATCCACATTATTAAATGCATTAACAAATGCCCAGAGTAAGGTCGCACCGTATTCTTTCACTACGGTTTCCGTCATCCCCGGTATGATGAATTTCAGGAACGCCAAGATACAGATTCTTGATGTTCCCGGTCTTATTGAAGGAGCTGAGGTTGGAAGAGGTAGAGGCAAAGAAGTTTTATCGGTTGTCCGCGGATGCGATCTATTGGTGATCATTACAGAGGTCGGAAAAGAAAATGCGATAGAAAGAATTAAGAATGCTCTTGAAAAAAATGGTATAAGGATCGACAAAAAGAAACCCGATATAAAAATTGATAAAAAACTCCAAGGCGGATTGGAAATTCACTCAAATATCAGGCAATCAATTGACAAAGAAACAGTTAAGGAAATTGTAATGGAGATGGGAATAAAAAACGCAGATGTTACCATCAAAGAAAAGATCACAATGGAAAATCTTTTTGATTCCCTTTCCCGCAACCGTGTCTACATTCCCTCAATCTCCGTTATCAATAAATCCGACTTATCCGTTGATAAACCGAACACCGATCACTTATCGCTGGACACTATTTTCATCAGTGCCGAAACAGGTCTCAATCTTGATAAATTGCGGGGTCTTATATGGCAAAAACTGAATTTCATCACCGTCTATCTTGTAAAAGAGATTTCCGGGACAGGAAGTTTCTTTATCTGCTTATGCTGTTGATGGAATGCAGATAAGGTTCATTTAAAATGATATTCTTTCAAGGTTATTTATAAAATTGCTCTTCTTTAGTATAATTCCCTTTATAGGATCACGGATAGCCCTTGTGGCGAAATTGGCAGACTTACCTGCGCAGGTAGGCGCGTAGCATCAGTGTTTTTATATATATGCCGAGGTGCTGAAATTGGCAGACAGGCACGCTTCAGGGGCGTGTGCTCTCGCGAGCGTGCGGGTTCAAGTCCCGCTCTCGGCACATAAATAAATTTCGCGCGGGTGGCGGAATTGGTATACGCGTACGCCTAAGGAGCGTATGGAGAAATCCATGCAGGTTCAAGTCCTGTCCCGCGCACACTTCGGCAAGCTCAGTGTAAACTATTGAATTTGCTGAATTTAAAATGAAGATAAGGGATGTTTATGGTGAACACGCCGAACCATCCCGCGCACTGATTACTGCAAAAATGGTCGCTTGGCTCAGTTGGTTAGAGCGTCTCGTTTACATCGAGAAGGTCGGGGGTTCGAATCCCTCAGCGACCACCACAATAAATTGTAGAGAGGGTCGGAGGAAGTGGCACCACGCTAAGCGTGGACGAATCCCTCAGCGACCACTTTTTTGGTATAATACTTATGTTTACCGGGATAATTTATATAGTTGTTTCCAAACTATATATGTAAACGAGTCTATCTTTGTTCTTATTTTATTCGAGCTTAGGTAGCCAAGGGGGTGATAAAATGCTAATGGATGATAGCCATTAATTACTAGCTGAGATAGCCAAGGTGGTCACGGCGGGCGCCTGAAGAGCGTCAGATGCGGGTAGCTGAGATAGCCAAGGTGGTCACGGCGGGCGCCTGAAGAGCGTCAGATGCGGGTTCGACTCCTGCTCTCAGCACATTATGCGGGGATAGTTCAGTGGTAGAACGTCTCCTTGCCAAGGAGAAGGTCGCGGGTTCAAGTCCCGTTCCCCGCTCAAGATACTAAAAATAATCTATGTTATATAAAATCAACTCCACTGCTTCGTAGTATTTAGTATGATCCTTCTAAGTATTTCGGAAAAATTAACTCCGTACATGTTAAGAACTATTCCGACAGGGGAGTCGTGGTTATAAGGCCCCAGTTGCGGATTGGTATTTGCATCCAAAAAAAAGTATCTCCCGGATGAATCGATCCTTATATCAAATCTGCCATAATCGCTCATATCAAGAATTTGGAATGCTTTCTTAACATATTCGCAAAGTACCTTATCCTGATATTTTTGATATTTAATGACCCCCTCATATTTTTCGAGCCATTCATATTCAAATTTTTTAAATTTATATTTCCCGTCGGATTCGTCATTTATAACGATCTCACCTAAATATACTTTCTTCTTAAACCCCTCCAAAAGAACTGCCGTAACTTCAGTTCCGACGATATATTCTTCAACAAGAACAGACTGCTGATATGTACCAATTAAATACTTTAATCTTTTCCTTAAATCGCCTTCCGATTCAACGACGGAATCATCAGTAATTTCAACACTACCGTGAATCTCGTTTAGCTTTGTGATCAGCGGGAATCTAAGTGTTGAATTTATCGGTTCTCTTGATGTGTTAAAAAGCTGATAATTGGGAACAGGGATTCCATTTTGGATAAATATCTTTTTTATTAAAAACTTGTTGTAATTCAGCGACTGCCCCAAAAGTCCCGCACCGGTATAGGGGATCTCAAGCATCTCCAATACACCTAAGACCGCCGACGCTAAAAATTCATTGCCTTTAAAAGAATCCACAAGGTTAATTACCATATCCGGTTTTCCTTTTTTAAGAAGAAATGGAAGTTTTGAATTGCCGGGGTACAATGCAACACTTATCCCCATTCTTTTCAGATAACCTGCCATTATTTTGGCATCGGAATACGCACCTCTTTCAGTTATATATTGCATTTTGGTAGGAAAATATTTTCTTTTAACGTCGCTATACAAAATTCCTACTTTTCTGGGGAGATGATAATTATTATTCACTTCAGTTAATAGTAAAAACTACAGGTGATTTACCAAATTGTCAATATATTTAAAAATACTGTCTAGTGAATGCTATTATATTCAGGTTGCGGATAGGGGATAAGTTCCTTGCCTATTGCGTCATTCATTGTGTTGACCATCAGTCTTTTTAATATTTCAATGAAGGAGACACCATACAGGTCAAGTATGCTTGATATGGCAACATCAAGTTCCTTAGGACCAAACGCTGGATTGCAGTTTGCATCAACGAAAAAATATCTCCCGGACTGATCGATCCTAATGTCAAATTTTCCATAATCGTACATCCTGGAAACATCGAATGCCTTTTTAACATATTCCCGAAGTATCGGATCGTCATATTTCTCATAATAAAAGGGGGTCTTCCCATGAGACTCCCATTGATCCTCAAATGTAGTAAACTTGTATTTATCTTCTTCTTTATTAAAGACCTTTTCGGCAATATAAACCTTCTTGTTAATTCCTTCTAGCAGTATTGCCGTTACCTCTCTTCCGACAATGAATTCTTCAACGAGTACGGATTGTTTATAAGTAGTAACTAAATATTTAATTCTGTCCCGAAGATGTTTTTCATTTTCCGAAATACAGTCTTTTGTTATTTCAACACCTCCATGAATTTCATTCAGTTTTGAAATCAAGGGAAAGCGGAGTGACGGATCCAGATGGTCGTTGTAATTACTGAATAATTGATAATCGGGAATAGGAATACCGTTTTGCTGAAGGAGTTTCTTCACTAAAAACTTGTTCGTATCGAGCGATTTTCCCAAAATATCTGCACCGGTATATGGGATATCCAAAATTTCTAAAATTCCCGGAATGGATGAGCTTAAATACTCGTATCCTTTCACAGAATCGACTAGATTGATGACCATTTCCGGCTTATCCTTTCTTAGTCTTTCAGATAAAACCGCGTTTCCGGGATAAAGCAAGGGTTTAATATTCATTTTTTCTAAATATGAAGCGATTACTTCTGCATCTTTTTCGGCATCTTTTTCAGTGATATATGCTTCTTCGGTCGGAAAGTACTCACGCTTAACATCGCTAAATATTATTCCAACAGTCTTTGGGAGATCGTAACCGTTCTTTTGATCAGCAACGGCAGTATTATTAATTCCATTCATTTAACTTCGTAATCAAATTATATAAATAGTTTTAATGTGTCAATACATAAATTTCAAAATTTTGGTAAAATATACCAGTTGGCCCAGTAGCTCAATGGATAGAGCAGTTCCCTTCTAAGGAAAAGGTTGGTGGTTCGACTCCACCCTGGGTCACAGATTTTCTGGTATATAAGAGACAGACAAAGTGTCTTACTATGGATACTGAAAAAGAAAAGGCAACGCATTTAACGCAACAAGCCATTCCAACAGAACTACCACCACTCACTGGATGGAAAGAGATACCTATTAACGAAAATGGAGAACCTCTTGTTCCTTTAGGTCCTTTTTCTGAGAACAGTGAAGTTTACACTCACTCGATTTATTATGGCGAAAAATCCGATTCCCCATACTCCAGCGGGTCACTCGAAGGAAGTTTGGTTACAATGTTCGTTCGAAAGGAAGTTGCTGATCAACTTAAACTTGCCCAAAGTTTACTCCCAAAGGGAATGCATTTGATAGCTTTTGACACATATCGAACACTACAAGTACAACAATCCTTATACGATGTCTATATTGATGAGCTTAAAAATCAACACCCTGATTGGAGTGATGAAAAATTATCAGAAGAAACGCAAAAATTTGTTTCTATACCGTCAACAGAGCCAGATCGCCCTTCCCCCCACAACACTGGCGGGGCTGTCGATGTGGCTATTTTTAAATTACCAGACAATATTGAACAAGAGATAAGGGAAATTGATGTAGAAATCTCTCGATATGGCTTGAGTGACTGGGAAAAAGTATATCAACTTGAAATGAAAAGGATTTCGTTGATCGAACAAAACATGCAAGTTCTTAACTTTGGTACCAGCTTTGATTATGGAGGAAGTGAAGCATCATTGTCATATTATGAAAAACTATCTTCTCAAAAAGAATTGAACCTTGATGAGAATGAAGCCATGTTAAACCGCAGATTGCTCTACAACATTATGACAAATGTAGGATTTGAACCATATGAAGATGAGTGGTGGCATTTCAACTCTAAAAAATCACAAATGGGTGCAAAAGTTGCTGACCTTGATCATGCAGAGTATGGTGCAAAAGAGCTCAGTCAAAAAAATCAAGAGCATGAAAAAATGCGATCAGGTCATTTGAAAGGATCACAAATAATTTATAACAATCAGGAACTATATAAATTAGGTGTTCTTCCTGCAAATTCACCCTTCATGAAAGCTGCAATAGCTGGCGTCGATGAAGTGGGCAATATTAGAGATACTCAATCTCCAATTGCAGAGATAATCAAACCTCAAAAATAAAAAACTGTTTTTACTGTAATTTGAAAGAACCTGCTCGCAATATTTTAACTGCTTCTACATAAACCAATATTTTTTCGTTCGAAATGAAATAACTTTTGCTCATCCTTCGACAGACTCAGGGTTCAATATAGCGAGGTTTTTTTACATAGTGTGGAGAAGAAGTTTATCTCCTCAAGTCCAAGTAACCTAGTAGACAGAGATCTTAGTAAAATCGGACAGTCTCCACAACAAGCCACAGGAAGCCGATTAGTCTTATAAACCGTCAGGTGTCTAGCTAACACACCCGACGGGTGAACAAGCTTCACACCCTATCATATTCATGTAGTAATTGTAGGTTTCGATATAAACCAATAAAATGTCTCCATACATAACCGCATCTTTTTTATATAATGTATATATGAGGAAAATATTAATTGTCTTTGCATTTTTGGCATCCTTAGTCATTCCAATTAAAACCGTAAACGCCATCGAAACCCCCACTTCTGTCGATAACAACAAATTCGGTATTCATATCACAGATGAGAACGATATCGAGGATGCTGCAAGACTTTTAAATTCCTCAGGCGGGGACTGGGGATATGTAACATTTGTCATACGCGAGGATGAAAGAGATATAAACCGCTGGCAGAATGTGTTTGATAAGCTGAGAAGGCAACATTTGATACCACTAGTGAGGATCGCCACAACACAGGATGAAGGAAATTGGACAAAACCCGACCCCGACGATATTTCAAGCTGGGTAAATTTTTTCGAATCCCTTAATTGGGTTGTAAAAAACCGGTATATTATAATTGGCAACGAGCCCAACCATGCAACTGAGTGGGGTGGAGAGGTTGACCCCACGGAATATGGTGAATTCGTCACAAACATTTCCAAAAGACTTAAACTTTCTTCTCCCGACTACTTCGTTATGATGGGAGGACTTGACGCTTCTGCTCCTGATAACAAAAGTCATTTAAGCGAGGAGAAGTTTTTAAAACAGTTAACATTAAAATATCCGAAGATATTTGAAAAATTGGACGGATGGGTATCGCATTCATATCCCAACCCCGATTTTTCTGCTCCACCCACCAACACCGGCCAAAAAAGCATAAAAACCTATGAATGGGAACTTTCTCTTCTCAAAAGGATTGGTGTCAGTAAAAACTTGCCTGTATTTATTACAGAAACGGGTTGGGCTCATAGAACAGAAAAAGAATCTGATTATTTGGACCCCGAAATATTAAACGGGTATTATCAAAAATTGTATGAAATATATCTTGCCAATAATAATATTGTTGCATTTACCCCTTTTATTCTGAACTATTCAAGTCCGCCTTTTGACATTTTTTCATGGATGGATAATAACGAACATTACTATGGATTTTTCGAGGAGACCCAAAAAGTCCTAAAAATTAAAGGTTCTCCCATTCAAATTACAGAGGCAGATATTATTTTTGAAATCGCTCCCGAATTTATCAAAAAAAACAATAAAACCTATGCAGTCGGGATCGTTAAAAATACAGGTCAGTCTATTTGGATACAAGGAAAAACACGCGAGGCGAACGAAAAAGGAAAAGAAAGAAAGCTGGAAATCGATTCACCGATATTTACAGATATCGAACCGGGGAAAATTGGAATAATTTTGTATAGAAAGATATAATACTGCAGTAAACAGAAAACAGATATCAGAAATTGATCAATGATCCAGCGATTCATTGCCGGGCCGCTAGCTCAATGGTAAGCTGATCCGATACAATCGGATCACATCTTTAAAGATGAAGCTTGGCCATTGATACTAACTTCCCATTCACTTTGTTCATGGGCCGCTAGCTCAATGGTAGAGCAGTACCCTCTTAAGGTAACGGTTACAGGTTCGAATCCTGTGCGGCTCACTCACTTCGTTCATTCACCTTACAGCGTTCGATGGCGCTCGGGAACTTCGGTGGTTTAAGCTATATTTCAAATTATGCGTATATGTGCGCTTTACTGAAACGGTTACTGTTAAAAGTGTATAATAGGGTTAGACTGCAGGCATATGATCAATGACCAGTTGGTTGAACATATTAAAAAAGAAAAGGGTGGTGGTCTTGATAACGACAAGATCGTAAACAACCTTCTTTCAGCCGGTTGGAAAAGAGAAGATGTTTACGCAGGCTTTGCCGCCGCCGGAATACCGCTTCTTCGGGCAAAAGAAATAAATGCTCCATCAGAAGTGCCAAACAATACAGAGATAATTGAAAACTCCGCTTCGTTTATCCCTGAAACAAACACTGTTCAAGATCCTGCTTCACAAAGTTTGTCCGATACCAACAAATTCTCCGACCCGTTTTTGGACACTGTCAGCACGGTATCTCCAAGAAACAATAAAGCTCCTTCGTTATTGATACTTCTTTTAATATTAATTCTTCTATCTGTTGGTGGCTATTTTGCATACACAAGGTATTTCAAACAAATGGCACCTGAAACTGAAAATAATTCCACCCCCACTGAGTCTCCCACTCCGATAGAAGAGCCTTTACCAACTCCCGAGACGTCCATAAACACTCCTACAACTGCTTCAACACCAATCCCTCTCGCTTCTCTAGATTGCAAAGACAACGATCAATGCTTCATTCAAGCATCCGCCGACTGCAAACCGTCAAAACTTACGAGTATAGATACTTTTAACATTCTTGGGGTTACCCAAAAAACTACTTCGTATATGGAGATCAGAGGACTGGAAAATTCGCTGTGCCTGTTTTACATCCGGACACAAGACATAAGCCTAACCTTTCCTTCGGGAACATCTCAGGAAACAATTGATCAGCAAAATACAATTTACAGCGCCCTCGAAGGAAGAGACGGGGTATGTAAATTCAAAACCCCCGACCTTACCGCAATGCTTACAAGGTGGAGTGGGGGTACATTTGACGGGATTAATCTATCTTGCAGTCTTACTCCGAACGGAAGCGACTGCGAATCGGTTTCCGGTGACGGAGATTTTTCGGTTGCGCAATGTCAAGGTTCATATTTTGAAACCGATTAATCATTTTTCCAAAGTAAACGCGCCACTTACAATTCCTTCTTTGATAACTGCATCGCTTTTTTCAGACAATATATCCAAAAACCTGATCTTTTCATCATCAGGCATTAAAAACGGCTGACTGTTATGGCTTTGAATAGCTATCAGCCGATACGCAACACGGTTTTTGAATATTTCTACACCTACCGCCAATCCTTCCTGTGTTTCTTTGGAAAAATATTGATCAAATATAAAATTGCCGAGTGAATAAAAAATTGCTTTATTTTTATAAATTTCTATGTTCTGGACAACGTGAGGGTGGTGTCCGATCACCAAATCGGCTCCCGAATCAATAACGATATGGGCTAAAGTCTTTTGGGTAGAAGAATTTAAAGGCTGATATTCATTTCCCCAATGTAATATTGCAACAAAAAAATCGTTTGGATTTACCGATCTAACTTTTTTGATCATTTCAGACACTTTGTCATCGGAACAATTTTGCGGGAAAGTTTTATTAAAAGCCGCAAAAACCACTCTATCTTTTTTTAAAACAGTTTCATCAGTGCAAGTAATCGGATCCCCGACATAATCTACACCGGCTTTTATTAATAATTCTTTTGTTTCCGTCAAACCCTGCGCTCCTCGATTTTGTGTATGATTATTTGATAACGTCAATATATCAAAACCCGCCCAATAAAGAGCATCCGCCGCCTCCGGTATAAAATTAAACATCAACGATTCGCGTGCAAATTCAATGGGTTTATAAACGATCGGTCCCTCCAAATTTCCAATGGCAATGTCATAACCGGTAATTTCATCCTTAATTTCTGAAAAGGGATAATTAACACCTTTTTGGTTTATAAACACTTCAACATTCCGGTCAAGCATTATGTCCCCTACAAACAAAATAGCCTGACCGTCTTCTTCTATGGTTTTAGTAAAACTACGATCATTGACAGTTTTTTGAACGGCTTTATCCGAATTTTTCCGGGATTGTGATATTAAATGCTCTTCTTTTTTTATCAATAGGCTGATACTTATAAGTGAAAGTGTTAAAAGAATAAATTTTAATGTAAACCGATTATTTTCAAACATTATAAATATGATAACAGTTGGGCTAAATGAATATTGGGAAATATATGTTAAGTTATATTCTATTATTAATTATTATCGGTAATTAGCCACCGATTTTTTATAACTTCTAATTCTTTGTCATATATTTTGATATAATATAGTTTAGTATGTCAGTGATTAATAATAAACTTGTGGTCACACTTCTTTCGATATTTCTATTTTTTACTTTAACTCCGGTTATCATTGCAATGTCGCTTATAACACTCCTGACACTTGATAAACAGGAAAGCGGCAATGTTGATCGGAATACTTTACCCAATGTTCAAATTTATGCGGCTTACCCAAATACACTTTCTTCAACCTCAATAAATTTAATTTCATCTGATGCCCGCGGAGATATTCTCAAGGATTATTTCCAAAAATATAATTCACCTCTTGAGCCATATTCATACTATATCGTCAATCTCGCAGATGAGCACAATGTTGATTTTCGTCTGATCACAGCAATCGCCCGTCAGGAATCAAATCTTTGCAGATTCATCCCTGAAAATACATTTAACTGTTGGGGGTGGGGAATTCATAGCCGCGGGACAATGGGTTTCCCATCATACGAAGACGCAATCAAAACTGTAACAGAGGGACTCAAAAATGATTATATTGACAAGGGTTATAATACACCCGATGAGATCATGAAAAAATACACTCCACTTTCCGACGGCAGCTGGGCAGCCGCCGTTAATCAATTCATGGAAGAATTGGAATAATTTTGACAATTATCGGTATTTAGACTAAGCTACGTTTTGCTCAAATAATGTCATCACACTACGACAAATTTGACTACCCCGCTTATTGGCAGGGTAGGGAGTATGAACATAAAGCCGAACTGATCGCACTCTCCGGTTTTTTTTCCAGTATTAAAAAAATTAAATACCTGCTTGAGATCGGCGGAGGTTACGGACGACTGGTTCCTTCATATATTTACAGAGCAAAAAAAGTATATCTTTCAGATTCATCCGCAAAACTTATTTCGATCGCAAAAAAGACCTTGCGTGCAAAAAACATTACCTTTCTTCAATCGTCGATTTCAGTTCTCCCTGAAAAATTTAGGCCTGAAAAATTTGATGTCATTATTATGGTCCGCGTACTCCATCATATCAAGAATGTAGAAGACTCTTTTCAAATAATTCATAAATTACTTAAACCAAAAGGCTATCTTATTCTCGAATTCGCCAACAAAATACATCTGAAATCGATCTTTAAAGAAATTCTCAAAGGAAACTTTACCGCTTTTTATGATATTTTTCCTAAGGATATCAGAAGTGTCAAATCAATTAAAAAAAATTCCATATCGTTTAATAACTATCACCCTGCATATATTATCGAGTATCTGGAAAACATTGGTTTTAGTGTCGTTGAAACAAGATCTGTATCAAATATAAGAAATAAATATTTAAAATCCCATATCCCATTTGATGTGCTTCTGAGTATTGAGACAGTACTGCAAAAATTATTTTCACGAGTCTATTTTGGTCCCTCTACATTCATACTGGCAAGGAAAATTACATAACTACTTGACAGACTTATAGTATTATACTATACTACTTTTACATTCTGAGGTTATTACAACTTTTGTTGATAATGACGTTAGGATTTTCGAAAAGAGAGGAACCAGTCGGTACCTCTCTTTTTTTTTAGAGATACCATACGGAACCTCCTTTTTACAGCGGAAAAATTATATAATATTCGTATGCGGGGATGGCGGAACGGTAGACGCGCAGGATTTAGGATCCTGTTTCCTCAAGGAAGTGGAGGTTCAAATCCTCTTCCCCGCACTCGTAAACTCGTGCCGGTCAAGTCTTTGATAGCGCCAAGAAATGAAGAAATGAGGTTCAAATCCTCTTCCCCGCACTCGTAAACTCGTGCCGGTCAAGTCTTTGATAGCGCCAAGAAATGAAGAAATCTTTGCACACAAATCCTCTTCCCTTATGTGATAATTTTTGAATATAATAATAAGTGATATGCAAACGGCCAAAACAGAAAATATCGATATACATAAAAACTACAACAAAGAAAACAGTTATATTCTACTTTATCTTTATCCCTTACTAACTTTTTTCATAAGCACCGTCACTCTATACATCATTTTCAATTCATTCTTCTGGTAAAAAGTACCTCTTGACAAGAAAATTGTTATATCATCATAATGGATATGATGAAAAGGTATCTTTTTATAATTTCGTTTTGTATTTTCTTAATTCTCCCCATAACTAAAGTTATAGCTGCTTCTAACGGATCATCCGTCAGGAACCAGACCAGTACTAAAGTTCAACAAAAACTTGAATCCCGTCAGGATGCTCTCACCAAAATTCAAGAAACCGTACAAGCAAGAACAAAACAAAGAACTGCTACGGGGGAAGGAATGCTTTCCCAACAAAAGCGGGGTCTTGTAACGAACTATTATAATAAAATGTCCGATCGCATGTGGGCTTTGGTTGATAGATTGAGCGTGTTGGTTACCAGGATCGAAGCCCGGATAGCGGTTGTTGATAACGAAACGGATAAAGACCTTACATTGGTCATATCCGATGTTAATGCGGCGAAAACATTACTTGCCGATACCAAAGCTGTTCTTACCTCTTCCGATGAGATGTTCCAAACGGTAATTGCTTCATCTGATCCAAAAGAGTCATTTGAGATATTAAGAGAAAATATTAACGATATAAAAATGAATCTTGTTGCAGTTCACAAGTTGCTCGTCAAGGTTATCGGAAACCTTGAGGGGCTGACAGGAGGTGTCAAGTATCAAGCCCCTACAGTGACACCCGGAGCCATTTAAAAAAGCATGAATAATAATATATTTACCGACAAGAAAATGATCATCTTTGTCCTTTCGGCAGGACTTCTTGTTCTTATAGTATTACTTCTTTTTCCAAATATCTTTAGCAGAGAGATTGTTGTTAAAAAGTTATTAAAAGATGACCCTGAAATAACATTGATCAAAAGTCAATCCAGTGACACATCTATCGATTCTATAAAAGAGGATTTGGAAAAGACCGAACTTGATAACATCGATAGCGAATTCGATTTAATCGAAGAAGAGATAAATGTTGCACTCTAAAAAAAAGGGGTCACCTCTTACTTTAAACCATTTGCTTTTTCTTTTATTTATAGTGTTATTTTTCGGGATTATTACTGTATACAACTATTCCAAAATCAATCGAAGATCGGGTCAATTTAACTCCCAGATAAGTACCCCAACATCTCAAAACGATCAGGATAAATTAGTAGAAATCCAAATTGGCGATAGGACCGTAACAGCAGAGTTAGCAAATACGGACTCATTAAGGCAGAAGGGTTTATCATTCAGGGAAAATCTTGAGGCAGATTCCGGAATGCTTTTTATTTTTGAAAAACCTCAAACACCTTTTTTTTGGATGAAGGATATGAATTTTCCGTTAGATATTATCTGGATCAATGAAAATACGATAATTGATATTGACGAAAACGTCCCATTTCCGGAAAAAAATACGCCTTTGAACCAGTTACCAAAATATACCCCAAAAGAACAAATTAATTACGTTCTTGAGATCAACGCGGGATACACGGATAAATATGGTATAGAAGCGGGAGATGTGGTAATCATTAATTTCTAGTTAAATGATCAGAATCCTTCGCGTCATTCACACTGAGCCTAGCCAAAGTGCCCGGAACAAATAATCACAATCTATAAATAAATCCCAATACCTCATTTGTTTGATCATTGTATTCGCATTTATTCAAATGCATTGGTATTATTCGGACTATTCGGATCATTTATTGTAAATTCTTCCAGTTCCTTCACACCGCCAAACGCAATGCGGTCCGGAACCATCTCTTTAGACCCCATTTGCATTCTTGCAGGAGTAATAATGAAATCTCCCCATCTTTCGTTCACGCGGTCAACAGCTTCTGATAATTTCTTCTTTCTGAGAACGTCTTCAAAAATATTAAGCTGAAGATCGGTATTTTTCTTAAGATCGTAAACGGAAATAAAAATATTACCAACGGGCAATTTATGGGGAGAAAACTGAAAAAGCCGAATCATTTTTTTATAAATATCCCTTGATTCAAAAAGCTTTTCAGAAAGACTTACTCCCTTATGCCAGAAAGAGCCGTTTTTATAAAAAATAGCCAGATGAACTCCGCCTGCGATATATCCGGCACGGCGAAGACGGAAGCTGGTTTTTTCCGTCAATTTGGAAATAATGGGCGAGAGATCGGAAAGGTCGGTAAAAGCTTTCGGCAAAGCGTAAGAATTTCCGTACGAGCGTCTTGCAAAAACAATGTCGTCGATCTCGTGTCCATGAAGACGAAGGTACCAATAGTAACTGTTTATCGATTGAAAAGCGGATTTTAATTTCCAAAGGGGAGCGTTATAAAAATCCTCCACAGTATAAATCCCAACGCTATTTAAACGCATGGCGTTTCTAAGTTTTATGTAAGGCAGATCGACAAGTTTAAGTCTAAAAAAACAGTCCAGATAATTCTTGCTGTTTATCTCATCCAGTCCGTCGGGTTTGTGAAGATTTGAGGCAAGTTTTGCCAAAAATCTGTTAGGGGCAATGCCGATCGAGACCGTCAGCCAATCGCCAACACTTTCTTTTATACGCTTCTTTATTTCCAAAGCGAAATCCTTTAAGGGGGAACCCCTGCAAGATGCTTTTCCAAAGTCCACCACAAATTCATCAATCGATTTTGGGGTAACTTCGCTTGAATAATTATCCAAAAGTTTCTTCAATTTCAAATGTACACACCTGTATTTCCACGGGTCGGGCGACAAAATAACCAAGTTCTTACAAAGCAGTTTTCCTTCTTTTACCCTCATTCCGACTTTTATTCCCAATCCTTTTGCTTCAACCGAGGGGGCAACGATGCATCCCGAAGGTGTCGTGTATGCAGCAACAGCAATGGGTTTTCCTCTCAAAAAGGGGTTTGCCTGCTGCTCGACCGATGCGAAACAGGAATTAAGGTCGATGTGCATAACCGACGAGGAGGCCGTGTTAAATTGTAAAGTAAACTTGTCGTAATATGTTTTCATATAAGTTTCAGGGCGCAGGGTCAGATCATATTTTTACCTCTTGATATACAACATCAAAAAGATGTAAACAATGTTTAGATATGAAATGCGAATTTCAAAAAAGAAGTGGTCGTGTGGTTAAAACAATACATATTAAAACCACACCGCCACCCCAATTAACTAAAGAGCATCCGAATACCACCGCAACAAGAAATTATAACTGGCGCGAATCACATCTTCAGAGAGAAAGAAAGCCGGGGCAATAGATTGTTATCCTCATATAAGATATACCCGTATACTAACCACTTTCCCCATCTCCAATCTCTTCCAGTCTCCAGTGCAGGGTTTCGGTATTAAGGACCAAGCGGAAGAAAAGGGTGTCGGAGACGGCACTAAACACATGGAAAAGGACTCTTCCGGTTCTATACGTATGATGTAAGCCAACTTTTATAATTTTATATATCCGTCCATTCCAGACTATGGATTTTGGCATAACCCGACGGGTGGTGCTGTCGTAAATTAATGTGGCACTGATAGGTACATCTATTTTTGTAATCATATTAAATGATGCAAATATTGCGGATGATTCGAATGCCGCGAATATATACAAATACGTTGGTGTAAGTATTCAGTATTCAGTATTTGCACTTATTCGTAGATTGGCATTATTCGGACTATTCGGATTATTTTATTTAATTTGTATACCGAATATAAACCGAAGTCAAGGGGGTGGTTGCTTGGTTAAATTGACAGATTTTTTGAAAACACTTAAAGATATTGGAAAATGGTTAACGCAAAATTTCTTATTTTCAATTCTCAATTTTCTATTACTAATTTCTAATTCCCCTCAACTAATTTTCATTTTCTGTTTAATGCCTATCATCAGGTGTTTATTGCTTTTGATGAAATCTCAAGCTTTGCTTATTGCTTCCTGTTTATCGCTTATTTATTATTTATTAGATGGAAAGAAATATTCCAAATCTTAACAAAGACCTTCCACACCCCCCACCTCTTAGAAAAATGATCGGTCCAAGTTTTATTCTTCTTGGACTGGGGCTTGGCAGCGGCGAACTTATTCTGTGGCCATATTTGTCAGCCAACTACGGATTGGGGATAATCTGGGGAGCCGTTATCGGTATAACCCTGCAATTTTTCTTAAATATGGAGATCGAGAGATACACGCTTGCGACCGGCGAAAGTGTATTTGTGGGACTATCACGGATATTTAAAAAATTTGCGCCTTTATGGTTTATGTTAACTACATTCATTCCTTGGGTATGGCCGGGTTTGGTTGCCTCATCTGCAAAGCTATTCTCTTTTGCATTCGGAATTACCTATAACAAATATCTGCCTATGTTTTTCCTGATCCTTATCGGAATAATTTTATCACTTGGAAAATATCTTTATAAAACGCAGGAGGTCTTCCAAAAAACTATAATCCTTATCGGTATACCTTTTGTGCTTATACTGGCTTTGTTTTTGGCAAAACCTGTTGACTATCTTGCTTTAACAAAAGGCCTTATTGGGATGGGTGACGGATTCTGGTTTTTTCCGGCAGGACTATCGTTTGCAACTTTTCTCGGGGCATTGGCGTATGCAGGAGCGGGAGGTAATCTAAACCTATCCCAGTCCTACTACATTAAAGAAAAAGGGTTCGGTATGGGGGTACATACAGGAAAAATAAGCAGTCTCTTCTCAAGTCATAAAGAGGAGATGAAACTCGAAGGTGGACTTCCAAAAAATACGACCGAAAATATCAGTGTCTTCAATTTATGGTGGAGGAGAATCAATCTCGAGCACGCAATCGTCTTTTGGATCACCGGAGCAGTCACAATGCTGATGTTAAGTTTATTATCATATATCACTACTTATAAAAAAGAGGGTATAGAAAACGGCATAAACTTCCTCTTTCAGGAAAGCTCCTACATCTCAGCGCATACGACCACAGCCATAGGAACTGCTTTTTTGCTTATTGCTTCCTTAATGCTTTTTGGTACGCAGTTTTCAGTCTATGCTTCTACAAGCAGGATCCTTTCCGAAAATCTTGTTATCTTTTCCCCCAAAAAGTTCCGTATCGAAAGCTTGTCAAAACTCTTTTATATATTTTTATGGCTTCAGATACTAGGAGGCTGTGCCGTCTTTATGGCGGGTTTTACGGAACCCCTTAATCTTGTCATTACTGGGGCTGTAATGAATGCGGCCACTATGTTTGTTTATGCAATTATGATATATATACTAAACGTAAAATTGCTGCCAAAAATGATGGCGCCCTCGACTCTCAGACGCGCTATAATGATAATTGCAACACTTTTCTACGGAGGGTTTAGTATATTTACAATAGTAAAATATATATTTAAGTTTTAAATATGGAAAACGGACTCAATACCATTCTTATAATTTCATTGGTCATGGTTACAGGATGTCTTGTAATATTTTTAGCGCTTCTCATTCAAGTCTTAAATATATTTAAGCGAATTCTCACAAAGATCGAACTGAGAATCGACAATCTCTCTCTAACTCAAGAGGAAATTAAACTCAGGATACTTAGCTTTATCGAGGAACTATTAAATAAAGTTAAAAATTACGGTAGAAAATATAACAAGAAATTTACTGTCAAGAAAGAGGGTGAGAAAATATATGAAGAAAAAGACTAAACAGAGATTAATTAGAGGAGGAATTGCGGGTGCTCTTGGAGCAGCCATCGCAGGAGGCACAGCGTATTTACTATCCAACAAAAAGGCAAGACAAAAACTTGGAAATATTTTAAAAGATGTAGAGGAAATGGGAGAGGAAGAGTTGGGAAAAGTTCTTAAAAATGTAAAGTCCGCAAAAGTTAAAACAGAAAAAAAGGTAAAGTTGGTGAAAAGCAAGGTTCTAAAAAAGACTAAATAACTTGCCTAAAAATACACCTCAAGCTTTCCGGTATAATAATTATCGGCTTGTGTTTTTGGGGAAGGGACCATCTGTTTTGTGTCCACACCTTCCAGAGCTTGCTTGACATGTTCCTCAGGAAAAATAACTCTAATTGAGTTTTCGTATTCGTCGCCGTCTTTAGGAGTAATTACCGAATCAAACGTTAGTCTTTTCCCATCGTTCTTAAAAGCCAATTTTATTGGTTCTGAAACACCCGTTCCCAAAGTGATCGTTTCACCTTTGATATAATATTCTTCACAATAACCCCACAAATACACATCTAATATCAAATCCTCCGGATCAACGTTAAACCCAAATATCTCACTCGCGCAAAATACTTTACCCCCAAATTGGGGTTTTAAAACTTCCAGAGGCATTGTATAAAACACTTGTTTTTGAATTTCTTTTTCAGTCAAACTCTCGAGGTATTTTTGTTCTTCGGATAAAAATCCTTTAGACAATGAACCTTCATCATTCCACTCTTCATTTGAAAAAATAAAATAGTAAGCGACGATCATTACTCCCGCAAGTAGCAATAAAGGTATAAATCTTTTCATCATATTCAGTATCGGATATTATAGAAAAAGTATCAAGTATTGTAAGTTGAATTGCTTAATGATTTAGCCACGATATTTCTTAAACCCCTTCTTCCAATTTTTCCCACGGGAACCCATCACGACCGAAGTGTCCGTACGAAGCGGTGTCTCTGTATATCGGTTGTCTTAGATTTAACTCTTCAATTATGGAAAGGGGGCGGAAATCGAAATGCTTTCTTGCATATTCGGACAGATCCTCATCTTTCTCATAAATTTTTTTACAGAGATCCCGAGCAAGCACGTACTCCAATGGAAGAAATGTGGGGGTCTCACTAGTAGCATATCCTTTCATTATTCCCTGATCACCAGCCCCGCCGGTATCGACCCCCTGTGAAATATCGGCGCTTTGTCTAACAATATTTGTTGTTACTTTTAGTTTATCAGTGTAACCAATTTGGTTATATACATTTTTCGCAATTTTTACCGGATTAATGTCAGCACTGGTTGTTAATTCCCCTCCGATATAAAATGCGCCGTGCGCACCCATACATTCCATTGCTACACGGCTCTTTGGATCCTGAATTAAACATGCGTCCAATATTGCATCCGACACCTGATCGCAAATCTTATCGGGATGTCCCGAGGTTACGCTCTCGACGGTATATGTCTCATATTTCAGGTTTTTCATAAAAAAAACTCTTTCACAAAAGAAAGAGTTTGAAATTTCCTTGTATCTTTCTCTTGTAAGCTAGATTTGGCACCATCCGAAAGGAATTTATCGGGGTTGCCGGCGGATCATCAGGCTAGAACCTTACCCGCACTCAAGATACTCTAAACTGTAATATAATATAAAGATAATAATTTGAGTGTCAAGTGGCAGGAAACGAAAGCAGGCAATAAGCAACAGACAACAAGTAACAAATAATTCAAATGAAAACAAAAAGAATCTCATTCCTAGTCGTAATTTTAATAGTAGAGCTGACGTTTCTAGCAGGATATATTACAGCTTATATTATTAACAAACCGAAGGACTCGGTTATTTTTGTTAAAAATAAAGATGTAGAAAAACCGTTGGAAAAATATTCCATAGAAAGTCTATCAAAAACCGATATTCCGGCAGGAACGCTGGAAATATCCGATATATTATCCGAACAAGAAAAATATATTTCATATCTTTTCCTGTTTCATTTTGTTCCCGGATTAGACAATAAGATCATAAAAACCACTACAGGAGTGATCAATATCCCCAAAACTGGTATTCAAAATGGATCATACCCTGTCATTCTCATGATAAGAGGATTTGTGAATCAAAAAATATATGTGTCCGGAATGGGAACCAAAAACGCGGCCAATTACTTTGCCGAAAACGGTTTTATTACGATTGCCCCTGATTTTCTGGGGTATGCCAAATCAGATAGGGAAGCGGAAAATATCTTTGAATCCCGTTTCCAAACATATGTAACAGTACTGTCACTGCTTAAATCAATCGAGGAAATGAAAAATAACCGTGATCAGTTTTTTGTAAACAAAGTTATAATCGACGAACATTTAACTGCTAAATTATTAAACTATTCAACCATTAATATTTGGGGGCATTCCAATGGTGGTCAGATTGCGCTTACCATTCTGGAAATCACAGGTAAAAATTTCCCGACAGTTCTTTGGGCACCCGTATCTAAGCCTTTCCCATATTCGGTCCTTTATTATACCGACGAATCGGAAGACCGCGGAAAATTTATCAGAACCGAACTATCCAAGTTTGAGGCATTGTACGATGTCGAAAAATACTCTTTGACGAACTATTACGATAAAATATCCGCTCCCATCCAGCTGCATCAGGGAACATCAGACGATGCCGTCCCCGCAAATTGGAGTGATACTTTGAATGATACGTTAAAAACCCTTAATAAAAATGTTGTCTATATAAAACATTCAGGTGCTGACCATAACATGAATCCGGCATGGAATGAAGCGATTGAACAAAACATTGGGTTTTACACCAACTCAACGGTTTATTAAACCAGCGGGCGATGTAGATACTATGTAGATGTTGACAAAACACTACTTTCGTATAAATTATATATTAATGAAGCTTATTTTAAGACTCACGGTCAATGTTTTTGCACTTATTGTAGTTTCATATTTGGTCAAAGGGTTTGAATTCGATAGTCTTTTTGCTGCCATAGTCACGGCGATTGTCATTGGTATCGTAAACACATTTATAAAACCCGTTCTCCAGATATTATTTCTACCCCTTTCTATAGTAACTTTAGGTATTACTGCATTTCTTATCAATGTCCTGTTACTTTGGAGTGTAAGTTTTATTGTCAGCGGCTTCCACATCAACAGTTTCCTAACCGCTATTATCGCATCCGTCGTATTGACTTTCGTCTCGATGTTTTTAAATAAACTTTCGGATAATAATTAGACCTATGGCTACCAAAATAAAGACAAAAAAAACAATCAAAAACAAACCTGATTTTACTCCCTCCATCCCTAATACCAGCATTTTTGGCGCTGGGAAATTTAATCCGCAGCTTGGTAAAAGTCAGCGATTTTCAAATACCAGCTTCAGAACACAACATAAAGGCGGATAGCTTCATATTTCTAATTTCTAATTACTAATTTCTAATATACAATACAAATTCATGGATAATCAAAATAAAAACTACACTGTTGCAAGAGAAAGCGATGGAACGATACAAATCACCTTTACAATTCCAAAGGAATTGATCTCCGAAAACCAAAGCAAAGCCCTCGAGGAAATGGGAAAAGATGTCGAGGTACCGGGATTCAGGAAGGGGAACGCTCCAATCGATAAAGTAAAAGAGAATGTTCCAAGAGAAAAAATTGTTGAAAAAACTCTTATGGGAATTCTTCCAATAATGCTTTCTGATGTTTTAAAGGAAGAAAAAATAAAACCTTCGATATACCCAAAGTTCGAACTTATTTCCTCCGAAGATGATCAAGATTGGCAGGTCAGAGCGTTGATGTGCGAAATCGTTCCTTTTGATCTGGGAGATTATAAAACCCAATTAAAGGGACTGTTGAACTCCTCAAAAATATGGACACCGGACAAAATTGACGAAAAAGAAAAAGAAAAAGAGCCAACAAGAGAAGAAAAGGAACAAAAGATAGTTGACTTTCTTTTAAGCACGACAGATCTAACCATTCCTAAAATACTCATCGATGAAGAAGTTAATTCAAGGCTATCACAATTACTAGCAAGAATAGAGAAACTCGGACTTACGCTGGATGGTTACCTGTCATCAATAGGAAAAAATCCCCAAAGCCTGCGGGACGAGTATGCTAAGCAGTCCGAAAGCGCGATCAGAGTCGAACTAATACTGGAAAAAATATCTTCTGTAGAGAATCTTGAAATCAAAGAAAGCGAAATTGAAGACGCGGTTAGAGCCAGTTCATCCGATCCGAAGATTCAGGAAAATCTTAATTCACCCGACCAAAAAAGGCTGATCAAAACAATCCTACTTCGCAGAAAAGCACTTGATTTCCTCTTAACTCTCCTGTAATTTCATAGTATTAAGATTGATTTTTTTTAGATTTTGTTGTAGAATTGCTATACTAATATATATTATAGGGTATGAAAAATCTAGGGAATAAAAATCAAGGTAAGAGTCGTGGTCAAAAGTCAAACAATGTCGTCGAGACATTTAAGGACATAGGCTCATCTGCTGCAGACTCTTTAAAACAGGACCTTTTTGCAAAAATGCCGCAGGATTTTATGGATCAGCTTTTCGGCCCTCAATCAACCAGAGGTCAATCGGGAGAGCTTTATCCAGGAACTACCGCCGAATTTAATCCTCAATTGAAAAAAAAGAACGAGGAAAACAATAAACTTATAACACAGGTTGCCTTTGAAAGAAGACTTTTTCAGGAAGAAAGAGTGCTTATCCAAAAAAGAACAAACGAGCTTCGGATGCAGTTAAAAGTGTTAACAGATGAAGTGTTGCTTCTGGCACAGTCAACCCAAAACCTTTCTAAGGAAATCTCTGTGGCTGCAATGCAAGTCTCAGGAGCAGAACCCGGGGTCTATCATGTATTTTTCTTTGAAAGGATCGTCGAATTTATCAGGTCCTTCAGAAGCAAGGTCGAGGACGCAACGCTTTGGATGGGCACAGCCAACAAAAGAGCTGAAAAAAAGAATTATTGGTCCAAATATAAAAAGCATGGAAGTAAATTCTTACTTTCCGCCGATCATTACTTGACTAGATCTGCGGGATAAATAACGTTGTCTTAATATGTATACATTATCTCCCATCATTATTACGGAGGTCCTCATAGCAGGACTGACTTAACGTGATGAGAGAACTCATGGGTTAAATAGATCACTAAAAGTAAATAAATTAAAGATACAACCTCTCATCACGAGAGGTTTTTTAGTTCCCTAAAGGGGGTGAGTAATATGGAAAGAAAAGTTCAAAAAGGTGAAATGGAATCACCCAGAGAAGAAAGAGATCGGCTTGCATTGGAAAGGAGCAGAGTGAAACGCGATCCTGTTACGGGACTCTGTTTGGAACCAAATAAATTAGACTATTTAAACAATAGAATAGGAAAGCTGACACAAATAATTGAAGTACCGTCTTTATAAAACATTTGTTATTAGTGTTTTATTGTAATATGTTAATTTCTTAGGTAGAATATTGTTGGTTGGTAAGTTCAATATGGATTAAAGAAGTGTTACTAGGACGCTTAGCTCAGTTGGCTAGAGCGCTTTCTTGACGTGAAAGAGGTCGGGGGTTCGAGCCCCTCAGCGTCCACATTGTATTGCCTCTCCAATCCTGCTTTGCAGGATGTCGGGGGTAAGTAACAAACTTCGTTTCCAAGCCCCTCAGCGTCCACCTTCGACAAATTCAGGGTTACCAAACAATGTTTCAAAAATAGCTTCACACCCATCGGGTGTACCAGATAGACACCTCATCATAACTTTAATATACTGAAAATACGGTATTCTATGTATGTCTAATAAAAGAAAGGATGTTCTGGCTACTGGTAAGCATTATCATGTGTTTAATAAATCTATTGCTGGATTTAATCTTTTTAGCAATCTTAAAGATCTTTCAAGAGTTTTAAATATTCTAAATTTTTATAAATATCCTCAAACAATGCGTTATTCATTTCTTCAGCGATTAAACATTGAAGACAAACTGAAGTATATGAAAAATATTCCCAAAGACGATCCTTATGTCGATATTCTTGCATATGCCTTTATGCCAAATCACTATCATTTAATTCTTAAACAATTAACAGATAACGGGGTTAAAACTTACATATCCAACTTCCAAAATAGTTATGCAAGATTTTATAATGTTAAGTATGATCGACTGGGTACAGTATTTTTGTCTCCTTTTAAGGCAAAATACATTTCAACAGATAATGAGTTATTACACATAAGCAGATATATACATCTTAATCCTGTTACCGCATATATAATTGAATTTCCAAAGCTTATATCTTATCCCTACAACTCCTTCAGAGAATATTTATCACCTAATAAATTCAATTTAATTAATACCGACTTGATATTAAATTTATCAGGTTCAAAAGAAAAATATAAACTGTTTGTTGAAAATCGTGCAAATTACCAAAGAGAATTAAAACGAATTGAACATTTGATATTGGAATAGTGCAAGTGGCGGCAGGTGTGAAGCTTGTTCACCCGACGGGTGTGTAAATGTTTTTGTAAATACTTTTATTATTCAATATAATCAAGTAAAATTCTTTTAGGAATGGAAATGGGCCTGTCGTTCAATGGTAGGACATGTGGCTGGCAGTCACAGGACGGGAGTTCGATTCTCCCTAGGTCCACTTAAAAAAATGAAAAAGATAATTTCCGATCTGCATCCAAAATTAAGAGACGGGTTTGTGTCAGGTATGGGGTGGGCATTTGGAGTAACAATAGGGTTTGTTCTAATTTCCACCCTATTAGTGATATTGCTACATATCTTGGGAGGATTGCCAGTAGTCGGTAAATGGATCGCCGACATAGTAACTGAAACCCAGATACAACTTTCAAGAAGAAGTATTCTGATGCGATGACCTTCTGAAATATTTACTATATTTCTTGTTAATCCACTAAAAAAAATGTAGAATGTACAGGCAGTATAAAGCCGAGACAGACTCGGCTTTTTATTTTGGTATAAATTTCTATTTATTGTTTGTGTTATGAAGATAAAAAATGTTGCAATCATTGCCCACGTTGACCATGGAAAAACCACTCTGGTGGATGCGCTTCTGCGTCAATCAAATACTCATCTTAATAAAGATCTTACCGATACGAAACAGATCCTTGATTCAAATGAGCTGGAAAGAGAAAGAGGAATCACAATATTTTCCAAAAACGCCTCAATAATTTACAAAGATACAAAAATTAATATTATCGACACCCCCGGTCATGCGGATTTCGGTGGAGAGGTTGAGAGGGTCCTTTCCATGGCTGATGGCGCACTTCTATTAGTTGATGCCAAAGAAGGTCCAATGCCTCAAACGAGGTTTGTTTTGAAGCAAGCTTTGAAAATGGGGTTAAAAATTATTGTTGTCGTTAACAAAATCGACAAAAAAGACGCCCGCCCATCTTACGTTGTCAATAAAACATTTGACCTTTTTATCGAATTAGGAGCTAGTGAAGACACTGCATATTTTCCTGTTCTTTATGCCTGAGGTCGCGATGGTAAAGCAGGATATGAACCTGATCTGGCTGTTTTGCAGGACATTGCTCCTGTATTTGAGGAAATATTAAAATATGTACCCGACCCAAAAGCCAATTCTGATAAACCGCTTCAGATGAGGGTGTCAACTCTTGGCCGGGACGATTATAAAGGCAGGATAGCTATCGGAAAAATTTATAGCGGTAAAATTGTTGATGGACAAAATGTTGCTCATATAAATCGAGGCGGAGAAATAAAGATCTGCCGTATAACTTCAATAGCAACTTTTACCGGATTGGAAAAAGAATACGTTAAAGAAGCGTCAGCCGGAGACATTGTTGCGGTATCGGGAATAACCGATGTAACGATAGGAGAAACAATTGCCGATCCCCAAAACCCGATAGCTCTACCTCTTCTTGATATCGAGGAACCAACAGTAAAGATGGTCTTTATGATTAACAATTCTCCTTTTGGGGGCAAGGAAGGAGAATTTAAAACCTCAAGTCAGATCAGAGCAAGACTTTATAAAGAGGTGGAAACAGATGTTGCACTTCAAGTTTCGGACAATCCTGACGGAACATGGACCGTATCGGGAAGAGGAGAACTGCATTTGGCTATTCTTATTGAGAGGATGAGAAGGGAAGGTTTTGAATTTCAAGTATCAAGACCGCATGTTATTAATAAAAATATCGACGGAAAAACTTTAACTCCATATGAACTGGTTGAGATTGAAACACCGGATGAATATAGCGGTGCTGTTATGGAAAAAATGGGTATTCGTCACGCCAAACTCACAAATATGCAATCTCACGAAGGGATTACTCATCTTGAATTTACAATTGCTACAAAGGAATTAATCGGATACCGGTCTGAATTCATTACCGATACAAAAGGTTTGGGAATCATTAATACCTCCTTTTACGATTTTCTCCCGGATGACGGATATCAAAGAACAAGAGATTGGGGATCTCTCGTTGCCCATGAAACGGGGGAAACAAAACTCTACGGACTGGTAAATATTCAGGACAGAGGACAGCTTTTTTATGGTCCGGCAGAAAAAGTTTATAAAGGACAAGTCGTGGGAAGAAATTCCAGAGAAGAAGATATTAGAGTTAACGTCTGCAAAGAGAAACAACTTTCTAATATGAGATCGAAGGGAGATGGAACATCGGAACATTTCAATACACCCAAAATAATGAGTTTGGAGGAAAGTTTGGAATATATTGATGACTCGGAGCTTGTTGAGGTCACTCCGAAATCGGTTAGAATCAGAAAAGTAATCTTAGATGAACTGGAAGAGAAAAGAATGAAGAGAGGGTTGAAAGGGTAAGTGATAAAAGAAAAGGTAGAAAAATTTAGGACAAGCAAGTAAATAGTGTCATATCCGCACTCTTGTATCCTTCAGTTTAATTGTGATAAACTACATTTGTACATAAGTTCTTTGCGATTGCATACGGACTCACCAACTGTAAAGTGAAGAATTAATGAATTAAGCGCCTAAATGGAAGCGGGATGGAACCTTCCGACCTAAAGTCGGAATCCTGCAAAAGAAGGGCGCGTTTTTGTTTTATATGTGTGCTAAATTTAACCTATGGATATAAAACTTGAAAACTTAAGACATTCTACCAGCCATCTGATGGCGGCAGCTGTATTGGAATTATTTCCAAATGCTAAACCGACACTCGGACCCCCCACAGAAGACGGATTTTACTACGATTTTGATGAACTGAAAATTTCCGAAGACGACTTGCCAAAAATTGAAGAGAGAATGAGGGAAATCGTAAAATCGTGGGGGATGTTTGAAAAACTTGAAACCAGCAACAGTGAAGCCATAGAACAGTACAAGAACAATCCATATAAAAAAGAACTTATCGAAGAGCATTCAAAATCGGGTGAAAAGATAACTCTTTATAAATCAGGTAACTTCATTGATCTTTGCAAAGGCGGGCATATTGAAAATCCCCAAAAGGAATTGAAGTATTTTAAACTATTATCGGTTGCCGGAGCCTATTGGAGAGGCAATGAAAAAAATAAAATGCTTACACGTATTTACGGTACAGCATTTTTTTCACAAAAGGAGCTGGATGAATATTTAAAAAACATTGAAGAAGCTAAAAAAAGGGATCATAGAAAATTAGGTAAAGAATTGGATCTTTTCCACATTGACGAAAGAGTGGGTTTGGGACTTCCTTTATGGCATCCGAAAGGAGCTATATTGTGGCGTGAGATCGAGGATTTTTGGTATAAGGAACATTTAAAAAATGGTTATGGACTGGTCCGAACGCCACATATCGGAAACAGCGAACTCTGGAAAACTTCAGGGCATCTTAATTTTTACAATTCAAGCATGTATCCTCCACTTGAAGCAGGACAAGCATTGGAAGAAAAACAGCAGGGTAAGAAGGTTGATGTATCTGAAGAATACTATCTCAAACCGATGAATTGTCCATTTCATCTACAAATATATAGCGCCACCCCAAAATCATATCGCGACCTGCCACTTAGGTGGGCGGAGTGTGGAACTGTATATAGATACGAAAAAAAAGGCGAGCTTTCCGGACTTATTAGAGTAAGAGGGTTTACGCAAGATGATGCGCACATTATTTGCCGTAAGGACCAAGTTGAGGAAGAGCTCGAAAGGGTAATTGATTTTATTATTTATATTTATAAGTCATTTGGTTTTGAAATGGACAAAGTACAGGTATTTTTATCATTGCGTGATCCGGATAATAAAACCAAGTATGCAGGAGACGACGCAGGGTGGGATTTTACAGAAAAAGTTCTTAGAAAAGTTGCTAATAAGTGTAAACTTAATTTCACAGAAGAAAAGGGTGAGGCTGCATTTTATGGCCCAAAGCTTGATTTTAAGATAAAAGATGCATTGGGAAGACTTTGGCAATGTTCAACTCTTCAATTTGATTTTAACTTACCGGCAAAGTTTGGAATAGAATATACAAATGATAGGGGAGAAAAAGAGACGCCATACATGCTCCATCGCGCGCTTTTTGGAAGTTACGAAAGATTTATCGGTCTTCTTATCGAACATTATGCCGGAAATTTTCCTACATGGCTGACACCTGTTCAGGTGAAAGTACTGCCGATAACCGATAAACAATTGGGTTATGCAAAGACTGTAGTCGATAAGCTAAAAGCCGAAAGCATCCGCGTTGAACTTGATGACAGAAGCGAAACATTAGGAGCAAAAATTCGTGATGCGCAGAAGGAAAAAGTGGCATATATGTTAATTGTAGGTGAACGGGAGATTAAAGACGGCACTGTTTCCGAAAGAGGCAGATCAGGTAAAGATTATGGTTCAATGAAATTAGAAGAATTTATTAAAAACATTAAAGAAGAAATTGATCGTAAAACGATAAACTAACCGGCAGGTGTGAAGCTTGTTCACCCGACGGGTGTGTAAACGGGTGTGCGAAATGTATAAATTAAAATTAAAATGCTATTGCAAACAATAATGAAGTCTGTAAAATAGTAATCAAGTCAAATTGAGAAGAGCGCAACCACAAACAATTAATTACCGTATCAATCATCAGATAAAAGCTCCGGAGCTTCGTGTAGTGTCTTCAGACGGGAAACAGATGGGTGTTGTTCCTACACATCAGGCTATACAAAAAGCACTCGAAGAAGGGTTGACACTTGTAGAAGTAGCGCCAAATGCAAAACCTCCGGTCGCAAAAATAGTAGATCTGGGTAAATTTAAATACGAAATCGAAAAAAAGGCAAGAAAAGAAAAAAGGGGTGTTAAAGGCGGAGACACAAAAGAAGTAAGATTCTCTCCCTTTATCGGAGAACATGACTATAATACCCGATTAGCAAGGGTAACGGAATTTTTGGAAGATAAAGACAAGGTCCGTTTAGTAGTGCAATTCACAAGAAGGCAATTGGGCAGCAAGCAATTCGGATACGATCTTCTTGCAAAGATTACTAAGAGTTTTGGAGAACGTGTTGGGATCGACATGCAACCTAAGTTTTTGGGCAGGAATTTGATGATGGTTATTTCCCCAAAAGCTGTTGTTAAAAAGAAGGTTGTTGAAGAATCTCCAAAAGAGGGATAAAATACACTATTCAATTGTTAAATAGCTTAATAGCAAAATTGTTATGAAAACAAAAATAAAGTCAAAAAATATTTTTACAAAACGTTTGAGGATCACCAAAAATGGAAAAGTTTTGCGTGCTCAAGGGTTTAAAAGACATCTGAACGCCAAAAAAAGCAGTAGTAGGAAAAGAGCACTTGGAAGAATTGTGAAGTTAAACGAAATACACGCTAAGAAGGTAAGAAAAATATTAGGAATAAAAAAGCACTAGGCAGTTTACTAAAATTATGACAAGAGTTAAATCAATTGCACAAAGAAGGCACAGAAAAATTAAGGAGGCGACAAAAGGGTTCAGACAAGCCCGTAGACGCCGTATAAAGGCCGGTAAAGAGGCTTTAATGCATGCGGGGCAGTATGCATATATCGGAAGGAAAGACCGTAAAGGTAATATGAGATCTCTATGGATTACAAGGCTTTCCGCCGCCGTCAAGCAAAGAGGACTTTCATATAGTAAATTCATTGCAGGACTAAAAAAGGAAAATATCGAGCTGGATCGCAAAATATTGTCCGATATTGCAATTAATGATCCTGATACTTTTGACAAAATTGTTGCAGAAGTGAAAAAGTAGTATATAATACTGGCAACTTTGTCATCCTCGACCTGATCGGGGATCTATATGGATTCCCGCTTTCGCGGGAATGACAATTCTCAAGGTTTAAATAATATGGAATTGATAAATACAGTAAAGTTTTTCAGCTTTAACCTCACCTGACGCGGGGTTGAAGCTTTGTGTGGATAACCCCGCTAAGGCGGGGTTTTTTGATGGGAAAAAAGGAGGTGAAGTATTATGAAAGAAACAGAACATACAATACCGAAGGAATATTTGGAAGAAGTTAAAAACAGTCCGACAAGGCGTCATGCAAGAATTATCGCAGGATGGATTCATCGTTCCCATGGCCAAACAAAGGAAAACCGAAGAACCATTCAAAATGCGATAGCGGCAAGAAAAATAAGCAAACAAACCGAAGATAATGATAGAGGAAACAATCAAAATCACATATAATAACATTGGCTGCTTGGTTACTTAGAAAAATATTGTGAAGGAAGAATTGAATAATCTAAAAAATAACGCGCTGGCGCAGATAATTGAGGCAGGGGGTATAAACACCTTGGAGGAACTGCGTATATCCTACCTTGGCCGAAACGGATCGGTCAATAAATTCTTTAAGGAATTGGGGAAACTTGACTCTGATGATAGAAAAGATTTCGGAATACTTTTAAATGAAACAAAAAAAACAATAGAGGAAGCGATTGGCGATAAAGAACAAAAACTTACGCAGACATTATCAAAGGGGGATAAATATTTTGACCCGTCAATTCCGGGTGAAAAATATAAAATCGGACACCTTCACCCAACCACAATTGTGATAAACGAAATGTTTGATATTTTCAAACACCTTGGTTTTTCCAATATTGAAGGACCTGAAATTGAGTCAGACAAATTTAATTTTGAAATACTGAATCTTCCCAAGGACCATCCTGCGAGAAGTTTGCAGGATGCCTTATTTATCCAAGAACCGGAAGTTGTACTGCGGACGCATACATCATCTGTTGAATCAAGAGCTCTTACTGAATATAAACCTCCTTTTAGATTTGTTGTGGCAGGAAAGTGCTACCGCTATGAGAATGTTAATGCAAGCAACAATGCTATGTTTTACCAATTCCAGGGATTTGCTTTGCAAGAGGGGTTATCAATGGCTGATCTGAAGGGAACTCTCATTTATTTTGTAAAAAAATTTTTCGGTGAAGATAGGGAAATCCGTGCGCGCTGCAAGTATTACCCCGAAGTCGAGCCGGGAATGGGGGTTGATATTGACTGCCGTTTTTGCAAAAAGAAAGGGTGCAGTGTCTGCAAAGGCAGAGGTTGGATCGAAATGCTAGGAAGCGGAATGATACATCCCAACATCCTGAAAAATCTCGGTTACAAAACAGAAGAGATGTCTGGTTTTGCCTTTGGAATGGGATTGGACAGAATTGTGATGGACAGGTTTGGGATTCCCGATATTAGAAGTTTGTATAACGGCGATATTAAATATTAATTATGAGAATACCGATTGAATGGCTAAATGAGTATGTAAAAATTCCCAAGAACATTTCTGTATTAACAGATGGTCTGACCATGGCGGGACACATGCTTGATAAAATTGATAATACAAAATACGGAACAGTTATTGACCTTGAACTTAGAGGGAATAGAGCCGATTGCTACTCCATACTGGGAATTGCAAGGGAGGTTTCTGCCATTTTTAAGACCCCTTTGACACATCCCAAAACAGACACTCTTCATAAGACTATTAAAAAAATATCCGGACTTTTTCTCAAAGCTGATTCCAATTATGTAAAGCGTGTGATGATGGTAAAAATTAACAACGTAAAAATTACAAAGTCACCTGATTGGTTAAAAAACCGTCTGTCCGCTTATGGAATCGAACCGCTTAACAATATCGTGGATCTAACCAATTATGTCATGCTGGAAACGGGTGAACCAATGCACGCTTTTGACGCAGACAGAATAGGAGGGGATGTTTTTATCCGCATCGCTAAAAAAGGAGAGAAGATTATCACTTTTCAAAACAAGACCATAGTTCTTACAGATGATGATCTAGTATGGTCGAACAACAAGAACATTCTGTCAGTTGCCGGAGCTATCGGTAGTAAAGAATTTTCTATAACGGATAATACTCAAAATATTATTCTTGAAGCAGCATCATACGAACAGGCGAACATAAGAAGAACGATATACCGCCACAATCTTTTAACAGATGCAGGTATTAGGCACGAAAAAAAACTTGATCCTACATTGGTGGAAGAAGGAATAAGAAGATATTTATATCTTATAAAAAATGAGGGCTGGGGTGAGATGGGCGGGGAATTATTTGATTTCTATCCTTCTCCAATTACTTCCAAAAGAATAACACTTTATTACGATTACATCAACAGACTCTCCGGTTTTGAAATTGACAAAAAAATATCGGTAGACGTACTCAGGCGTTTAAATATGAAGATAGTAGGCAATACGAAAGACAGTATTCAAGTTATACCACCCTCATATAGAACGGATATTGAGTCCAAGGAAGATCTCGTCGAGGAAATTCTTAGAATAGTGGGGTACGATAAAATCCCAAACAATGTTCTGTCTCTGGAAATTCCACCCGACAAGATGCCCGAATATATAGAACAGGAAAGAAGCGTTAAAAACATCCTTATTTCACTTGGGTTTGAAGAAGTCATAAGTATTCCTTTTACCGCACCCAAATACCAACTACTAAACAGTTCATTGTCACAGCGCACCAATCCCGTTATTGTTGCCAACCGCCCGTCACCCGAAATTGAGGAAATGAGAATGAATATGCTCCCGTCTTTAGTTGAACCCATGCAAAAAACAATTAACGAACACGGTGAAATTTCAAAATTATTTGAAGTTGGGAAAATTTATTCTCAAAAATCGGAAAAGTACACGGAATATAGAGCCGCAGGAATACTTTATTGGGAAAAAGACGGAATGTCTTACCGCAAATTCAAGGGGAAACTCGAAGCTTTTTTCACCATTCTTAACATAGCCGATGTTAAATATGAAGAGTCCGAATGCCAAATATTAACCGAGTCGTTTAAAATTCTTCTTGAAAACAACATTGTAGGAATAGGAGGAAATTACAAAGGCGCATATTTTGCAGAAATTTATCTTGATAATCTCTTGGGCAAAAGCCGCATAACAAAGGTAAACCTTTGGCCAAAACATCCCCCTCAAATCGAGGATATGACTATTAAAATTCCAAGAGGAGTGATGGCAGGGGAAGTAATGCAAAAGATCAAATCATCAAGCACACTTGTGTCTGAAGTAGAACTTAAAGATACTTATAACATTTCATACACTTTCAGGATTTCTTACCAACATCCTGAAAAAACTCTAACGAACAAAGAGGTTGAGAAAGCAAGGAATAGTATTTCTATAAAATTGAAGAATGATCTAAATCTAACCCTTGATGCATAAATCCAAACTTTTGAATCTGATGCATTATATTTGAGGTTAAATATTAAACTCTGTGGAAGTGAATTCATTCAATATCTGTCAGTTTGGACCCATCCGGTTTATTTATCTCAAATTTTGGAATCACTTCAGTCCTTTTTGTTTCACCTCTTACAGCAATATCTATCGCTGCTAAAAGTGGTTCGTTACTTGCTTCAAACTCGGCAAAACCCGTTCTTTTATCCAAACTATGAAATATTCTACCAGCTTTAACTCTTTTACCCTGAGCCAATCGTAACTGTGCGCGAAAATAATCCCTTATAAAATTTCCGTAATCCGCATCGATAGAATCGGGTAGTTTTGAAGATATTTCGGACCAAGACTTTATATAACAACTTTTAGTTTTCTGCAAACGTTCTGCCATATACAATTTAAGGGGCAGAGTACTTTTAACTCACATATTATATCATACTCTCAAGGAGTGGGTGTGTTAACTGACCCAGTAGTGGGAGTTGGAACAATCGTGGGAATGGGGGAAGGAGAATAATCCCAAGGAACACCAACACCAATTGTAATCCGTCTATCGGATTCTTTTCCGTTAACATCCCTTGCAACCGCTCTTAATTCATGGACACCGGATGAAAGCTCTATATCCTGTGAATACGGTTTTCCCGTAAAAGTACGGAGCTTGACACCATCAATTTCGATAACCACCTCCGAGATATCACTAATGGAATCTACTTTGACTTGTAAATTAAATTTACCCGGCAAATTTGAATCATGATCACGCGGTGAAACAAATTCTACATATAAAGGATTTGACCCTTCACAATAATCTGTGGGCGGGTTGTACCTTCCATCATTTTGTGTAGCGATCCA